>Ga0207052_10027_pt1 | contig 52120 bp, 47 predicted proteins | sample Alteio_BWMinCont_62_FD_153294 | JGI IMG/M metagenome (GOLD analysis project Ga0207052, IMG submission 153294) | Enriched cells from forest soil in Barre Woods Harvard Forest LTER site, Petersham, Massachusetts, United States -... | ecosystem: Environmental > Terrestrial > Soil > Temperate forest >...
ACGTTTAGAACCCACTACCCCAGCAGTTGAGGTAAAAAAAGCGACCTATTTTGCTTATCTTTGTTTGGATAAAAAAGTTTTTGAAGATAATGTGGATCAAAGCTTTGAAGCTATGGCATCAGCAAAAAGCCAAGCCAATATTGATATTTTTTTAAAGCAATTTGATTCAAGAATGATATCGATCTATAATTCGAAAGATGCGATCACAGTTTACGGACCTGGAATTTATATCAAATTTAAATGTGATCCCAATTTACTTAATAAGAAATTTTATTATTCTGATTCTAGTTGGGTTTTTAAGAATAACAAGTTACCCGCAACGATAAAAGATGACATTGAGTTATGCGTTGCACTCAGCACCGAACCTTCCCAAATGTTAGATCATATTTTTCGTAGTGAAAGCTTGTTTGAGCTTTTCAGAAATGTATGCAAATTATTTAGAACTGATTATAGCGCTTATACTTACCTATATAACATATTCCCTCCGACTTCGACTTTTGACTTGAATGAAATTTTCAAAAAGCTGGGCGAAGACGTTATAGAAATTGCTGCAATAAACTACCAAGATGATTTGATAAAGATAATCAAACTCATAAACCATGCGACTAGTGACTTTAAGCAATTGCTTTATCGACAGAGTCAAGAAAAGCAAATTCCCAATGCTGAGGCTCATATAAATTTTTTACATAATATCAATAAAATTGAAACCGCCATTTCCTATACTTTAATAAAACTATCGCCTGATCTAATCCAAGAAAATCTAATCCTGCCTTTGAATACGATTAGCAAGGAATTAGAAGAAGCCGTTTTAAATTCGAAAGATAACCCCTCCAAAGCAAACAGTGAAAATATCCTTGCTAGAAAACCCCGTTATAACCCTGTTGTTCAAACCAGCAATATAGATGCTTTTAAATTTAGTGGAAAAATTGTCGAACACAGCGTCAAATTAACGGATTATCCGCGCTCCCATAACGTGCCGTTGACTAACACAGATTGTCTGATCCTGGGAGACTTACACAGCAATGCTATTAAGTTAATTTGGTTTTTGTTGCATGAAAATGTGATTAAAGGCATTTCTGAGCACGATTATTTGCGTTTAGTACAAATTTATGAGAATAGGCTGTGCGCAAAATTAAATTATTATAAATCGAAGGATCTTCCTGAAATAAAAAAAGCAATCGCTAGTGAGTTAGCAGAGTTTCATGAAATCATTGTCAAAATTACTGCAGTTAATCCAGAATCTATTCCTCGTATCATTGAGGGTGGTGATAACGTGGCTGATCGTGGTCATAGGGATGATTTTGTCCTAGACCTCCATGAACAACTCAATGCGCTAAATATTTTTCCTAGAATTCCTGTCTCAAATCATGACCGAGAGTTTATACGGGTTTACGAAGAAGGCGGCTTTGATCGCTTTGATAAATCGGGACATCTTGACTTATTTACAACTGAATTAACGCCACCACCGACATCATTAAACAACTTATGTAAATTGCTACAATTTGGCCTCATAGATCACGATGAATTAATATTTAAAATTGAAAAAATTTATTTACCCTTGCTCATAGGCTTAGACTTAAATATTAATTTGGTGGGTGATAAGGTGGAGTATACTGCTATCATGCATGCCCCAGAACATATTGATATTATGAAAAGAGTGGCTGATCAATTCAAGATTGACGTTGGTAATCCCAATACTTTATACACTGACCCGGAACAATTGAGAGCGTGTCGTGACAAAATCAATGATAAAGTTCGCGAACTACTTCGAGAAAAAAAATTTTCCCGCTCCTCAGTTGAAGGCACTGCGTTATGGGATTTAATGTGGAAACGACAAACCTCCCGTGAAGACTCGCGAATGAAAGATGTGTTGCCCGCCAATGCCTCCATCACCTATGTTCATGGCCATGACGGTCGCGGATTGACGGGCAAAAAACTAAGTCCGAAAATTACAACCGTTGATCTGGATAACATGTTGGGCAAAGGTGACCTGGATGAGGAATATACGTATAACGCCTATTACTTAGGTAACAATCCCAATTTTTTAAAGGATCGTCTTGAAGCGTTGAACCCAACGCCTAAAAATCCAGAAGCATTAACTGTTTTAGCGGAAGCCGCAGTCATTGCAACAATGATGCCAGCAGAAATCCCACAACGGCAAATGACTGTGACATCGCCCACCTATCTTCTCAAGTTTTGGAATAAGATAAAAACTGATGTCACAACACATACCGATTGCGAGCCAACTTCTGCGCGCATGAACCCCTAAAGCTGTAGCTTGAGCCATTGAGTTCCTTAACAATGGCTCTTCCCAACCCTCTAGAAAATGCCTATAATCGCCACTCTTTATAATAGGCTTAAGGACATCTATGAAAATTCTTTGCGTGATTCCCAGCCGTATGGGCTCGACCCGTACTGCACGTAAACCACTGCTGAATATTCAAGGTAAGCCTATGATTCAATGGGTATATGAGAATGCAAGCCGATGCAGCGCATTGACTAAAGTCGTGGTTGCAACGGATAGTGATGAGATCGCATCCCTGGTTAACGGCATAGGCGGGGAGGCCATCATGACAGACCCCAACATCCAAACTGGATCGGATCGCGTCGCTGTTGTCGCTGAACTTTATCCCGAAATGGAGGTCATCATCAATTTACAGGGCGATGAACCTTTCATTAAACCGCGCATGTTAGAGCAACTTGTCGCGCCCTATCTTGCCGGTGAAAAACCGGATATGACCACCTTAGCTTACCCGCTTGATATGGATACAAAGTACCATGAAGCTGGCGCGGTAAAAGTCATAATGGATATACATCATAATGCGATTTATTTTTCGCGCGCACCTATTCCCTATTTCAGAGAACACGCTAAGGTCCCTGTTTACCATCACATGGGACTGTATGCATTTCGCCGTGACTTTTTGATGATTTACAAAAATCTGCAACAAACTCCATTAGAGAAAGCAGAATCGTTAGAGCAATTGCGAGTTATTGAAAATGGCTACAAAATTCGCGTCTGTTTGACGGAAGAAAAAACATTAGAAATTAATACGCCAGAAGAGCTTGAGCAAGCACAATTGTTTGAATATGTAGAATAAATATAGCTAGGATGGAACACAAGTAATGTACGCTGTCATTGCGAGGCTGCGAAGCGTTTAGCCGTGGCAATCTAGATTCTCGTTTCTGCTACAGATCACTATTTTTTGCGGGACCGAGGCACCTGGATTGCCGCGGCTTAGCGCTTCGCAGCCTCCCAATGACAGAACGCGTATGGTCTTCCCTTAAACCAACTCCTCCGTCTGCAAATACTCCGGAACCATTGACCGCCAGCCAAATTTTTCATGAATCTTATCACGCAATGACGCCGCAGCTTCCGGTTCGCCATGGGTGATAAACGTTTTGCGTGGAGGATGATTAAAATGCGCAAGCCACGCTAAAATTTCCTCGTAATCTGCATGAGCAGACATATTGCTTAACACTTTCACTTCCGCTTTAATGGGAATTTTCATGCCAAATACTTTAATTTCCGGCTTACCACTAATCATATCAGCACCGCGTGTCCCTGCAGCTTGATAACCTGAAAAAATAATTGTGCTTTTTTCATCTGGCGCAAACATCTTAATATGGTGTAAAACACGCCCCCCTTCCAACATACCACTCGCTGATATAATCACTTTAGGTGTTGTAATGGCATCGATAGCTTGAGATTCTTCTTTTGAATTGACATAAATAGGCACATCACAAACTTCTTGCGATAAAGTTTTATCTAAACGATGTGAATCAGCATACTTTACAAAAAGACGGGTGGCCTCCGTAGCCATGGGGCTGTCTAAATAAATAGGTACATGCGGAATACGATTGTCTTTTTTTAACAAATACATTAAGTACAGCAAATGCTGAGCCCGCCCTACTGCAAATGCAGGAATGACGATAGTGCCGCCACGTAACACAGTGCGCGTGATAATTTCCGCCAACTCGTCCAATGGATTAATTTTTTTGTGAAGGCGATTACCATAGGTTGACTCTAAAATTAAATAATCTGCTTTCTGCATAATAGTAGGAGGCTCCATAATAATATCGTGTGGGCGCCCTAAATCTCCCGAGAATAATACGCAAGTCTCGTAATGGTTAAACTGCACAAAGCATGCACCGAGAATATGCCCTGCAGGTATTAGCGTTATAAATGTTTCTTCGTCAATTTTTTTTGGCTTGCGGAAAGAAAGCGTATGCATAAATTCTAATGATTTTTCCGCATCTGCGCGTGTATACAAAGGTAATGCAGGTTTGTGTTTTGAAATGCCGTGTTTATTTAAAAATTTGGCTTCTTCTTCTTGCAAATAACCACTATCGGGCAGAAGCACGGCGCATAAATCTTTGGTGGGCTCGGAGCAAAAAACTTTTCCTGTAAAACCATTTTTAATTAATAAGGGAAGATATCCGGTATGATCAATATGCGCATGAGTTAAGACAACGTAATCAATTGTTTTAGGATCAATTGGAAATTTTGCCCAATTGCGCAATCGTAATTCTTTTAAACCTTGAAATAATCCGCAATCAATCAATACTTTCTTCGTCCCTAGCGTGACTAAAAATTTAGAGCCGGTAACGGTATTTGTTGCGCCTAGAAAAGTGAGTTTCATCGTCTTCCTTATTGACTATTTTTTTCCAATTCAATATCTAACTCTTGTATAGCGCTAAAAAGATCTGCGACTAAACCATAATCTGCAATTTGAAAAATTGGCGCATCGGGATCATTATTAATGGCAACAATCACTTTGCTGTCTTTCATGCCGGCCAGATGTTGAATAGCGCCAGAAATCCCGATGGCAATGTATAACTCGGGCGCAACCACTTTTCCCGTTTGCCCCACTTGATAGTCATTCGGTGCAAAGCCCGCATCGACTGCCGCGCGCGATGCGCCAATTGCAGCACCAAGACGATCGGCAATTTTTTCTAATAATTTAAAGTTCTCGGCGCTTTTTAAGCCGCGTCCGCCGGATATCACCACACGTGCCGAGGTTAACTCGGGACGCGTGGAGGCATGAATTTCTTCGGTGATAAAAACCGACAAATCATTTTTAAAAACCGTATCCACTTTTTCAAGTGGAGCAACGTGTTTGCCAATCTCAGCTGCAGCAAAGGCTGTCGAGCGCACCGTTAAAAATTTGATGGCATCGTGGCTTTGCACGGTTGCTAATGCATTACCTGCATAAATAGGGCGAACAAACGTATCCGGCGACACAATTTTGATAACATCACCAACCAGAGCCACATCCGCTAATGCGGCTGCTCGCGGTAAAATATTTTTCCCAAACGTCGTTGCGGGGGCGAGAACATAATCAAATTGCTGCGCAAGTTCCGCGATGAGTGGCGCAGTGTTTTCTGCGAGTTGATGTTCATATACAGGCGACATTGCGCTTAATACTTTTTTGACATGGGATATCTTGCTGGCCTCGTCAATGACGGCGTCGCTTCGATTGCCAATAACCAAAAGCGTAATGTCATCACCTAATTCTTTTGCCGCAGTAATAGTGTGATACGTTGCACGGCGCAACGTTTGTTGATTGTGTTCGGCTAAGATTAATATTTTCATGATAGCACTCGCGCTTCATTTTTTAATTTGTTGATAAGCTCAGCAACACTATGAACTTTCACGCCAGCTTGACGTTTGCTAGGCGCTTCAACTTTTAAGACTTGCAAATGGGGCGTGATATCCACTTTCAAATCCTCCACTGAAATAACATCAATCGTTTTTCGCTTTGCCTGTACAATATTCGGAAGAGAGATAAAGCGCGGATCATTCAAGCGTAAATCAGTCGTAATGACAGCAGGAAGCTTTAAATTAAGTGTCTCAAGGCCACCGTCTACTTCCCGGGTAACGCTAATATTAGTGTTGATCACTTCAATTTTTGAAGCAAAAGTGCCTTGTGGCCAATTCAATAATCCCGCTAACATTTGTCCCGTTTGATTATTATCATCATCGATAGCTTGCTTGCCTAAAATAAAAAGCATTGGCGATTCTTTTTCGGTAAGTGCTTTAAAAATTTTTGCTGCGACAAGCGGTTGAATATCTGCATCGGTTTGCACTAAGATACCGCGGTCAGCACCCATTGCCAGTGCTGTGCGCAGTGTTTCTTGTGAGCTTACACGACCTATGCTCACTGCAATGATTTCGGTCACATGGCCTTTTTCTTTTAGACGTAGGGCTTCTTCCATGGCTATTTCATCAAATGGATTCATCGACATTTTAACGTTTGCTGTTTCAACTCCTGATGCATCGGATTTAATGCGAATATTGGTTTTATAGTCAACAACCCTTTTCACTGCAACGAGAATTTTCATGACGTCATATTTTCCTTTTATCCCATTTTGTGTAGTATCCATGATTCAGAATCGTTTTTAAAGAAAAGGATAAAATATGGAAATAAATAATTCTGTCGCCGTGATTAGTGGCGGCGCCTCGGGTATGGGAGCTGCAACCGCTCGTGCACTTGCTGCACTGGGTGCCAGGGTCGCCATTCTTGATAGAGATCTGCTAGGTGCAAAAAAAATAGCGGATGAGCTTCATGGTATTGCCATTGAATGCGATGTCACCAATGCAGAGTCCGTGGTCAATGCACTTACTGAGATTGAAAATCAACTCGGTATTCCGCGAATCTGTGTGAATTGTGCGGGAATTGTGAGGGGACGGCGAATTGTCAATCAACAAGGCGCTATGCCGCTTGATGATTTTCGTGAAGTGATTGAAGTGAATCTAATGGGTACGTTTAATGTCATGCGAGTCGTTGCAGCGCAAATGACTAAGGCTGCACCACTAAATGATTCGGAAGAACGCGGCGTGATTATTAATACCGCCTCGATTGCAGCTTATGAAGGACAAATAGGACAATGCGCCTATAGTGCCTCCAAAGGTGGAATTGTCAGTTTGACCTTACCGGCGGCACGCGATTTAGCTGCATTTGGCATACGCGTCATGACCATTGCACCAGGACCTGTGGATACCCCTATGTTGCAAAAAATTCCAGAAGAAGGCCGCAAAGCCTTAGTCGCTAATGTGCCTTTTCCGCGCCGTTTAGTTCAACCTGCTGAATTTGCAAAGTTAGTGTGTCATATTGTTGATAATGCCATGTTAAATGGTGAAGTCATTCGCCTAGATGGTGCTTTACGCATGCAGCCAAAATAATATTTTTTAAAACGGGTAGTTGCATTTATGCTAAGTTCTTTATACAAATTTTTCGGTAAACGTCAACCACTTCCCAATGGCTTGCAAGGTTGTGTGGAAATCTTAGCCTGGTACCATCCAGAATGTGTTCCGGCACAACATATCGTCTTACTAATTCGCGATGCTGGCGAAAAGCATTATCTTAGTTTCTCCCCTAGGGTATTACATGGATTGTCCGAACGCTCTTTTTGTCAATTACGCGAAGGTGTGGATGGGATTTTTGTTGATAATTATGAAGATGAATTGCTCATCCAAGGCTTTCGTAACGCATGGCCCAACATTAATAATGATCTGACTGAGGCGCAACAAACATTTATCAAAAATAACACTTTTAAAAAATTAAGTGATATTGAAATTTTGGAGTTGACGCAACATTTTTCTTTTAACAAAAAGGCTGAGTTGCGCCAATTAGGCGAACCCACCGAAGTGATAGAATTGCGCTCGCTAAACGTAGAAGCGATGATAAATAAAATAAACTTATACAAAACAGCCTCAACACCCATGAAATGGGCTTCGTGGTCAGGCACGTTTTTACATAAACCCAATACCCATAACTGTGCCAGCATCGTTTTAGATGTTCTCTATACAGGCGGTTTAGGTCATTTAATTCACTCGAATCGCGACTTATTAACTGCAGCAGGGGCCTTACTTGGCGCTAGTTATGCCTTAATATACAATAAAGCCTATCTTGAAACGCTAACTGAAATCGCAATTCAAACTGTGCAATATGCTGTTGGGGGATTAGTGCTAGGTCGCGCTACCGGAGGTGCAATGGAAGGCTACACCGAAATACAAAGCTTTCTTAATCTTGTCGCGATCCAAGGAAAAGACAATATTGGCAGCGTATTAGGCTTACGCTTTGGTATCACCCTATTATCGGCTGTAGTTGGCTTAATAAAACAGGGCTCCATTGTACCCTCTATCGTAACACTCCCACGCGAAGTGCTTAATTTAGTTTATCAGGCAAAGGTGAGGGAAGAAGAGACTTTTTCGTTCTCAACCCATCAACTTTCAATATGAGTAATGAAAGACCTATGTCAATTACAGCCCGCTTACGACATTATTTGATTGGTGATCCGCTAAACCCTTTTACGCCTAATATCATGCAGCATGTATCCTTAATCGCCCTGCTAGCATGGGTGGGGCTGGGTGCTGATGGCTTGTCTTCATCTTGTTATGGCCCTGAAGAAGCTTATATTGCGTTAGGAACGCATACGCATCTGGCACTGTATGTTGCCATCGCCATGGCTGTTACTGTGTTTATTATCTCAATAGGGTATAACCAAGTTATTGAGCTTTTCCCTAGTGGCGGTGGCGGTTATAAAGTCGCAACGCAGTTATTGGGCTCCTATGTCGGTTTAGTATCTGGTGCCGCGCTATTAATCGATTATGTCTTAACGATTACCGTATCAACGGCCAGTGGCATGGATGCTTTATTTAGCTTAATGCCTCATGGCTTACTGCAATACAAATTACTCGCCGAAGTCTTTGCCATTATTTTTTTGTTAACGATTAATTTACGCGGCATGAAAGAATCCATAAAATTTTTGCTGCCGATTTTTTTGGGTTTTTTCGTGATCCATGTAGGCTTAATTATTTACGGTATTAGTGCCCACAGCAAAGCATTACTACCACTCATTCCGGATACGCTACATAACACAAAAGCATTAGCCAAAGCCATGGGCTGGTTCCCGCTCATTGCTTTGATGCTGCATGCTTATTCCCTAGGTAGCGGAACCTATACAGGTCTGGAAGCCGTTTCTAATAACGTCAATCGTCTTACCGAGCCGCGCGTGAGAACAGGCAAGTGGACGATGTTTTATATGGCGCTGTCTTTAAGTTTTACCGCGTCAGGTATTATTTTGCTTTATCTCTTATGGCAGGCCAAACCTGAGGCGGGATTAACATTAAATGCAGTCGTGTTTCATTCTATACTGGGTGATTCAACCACTGGTAAATTAGCCTTAATTGTCACATTAGCGTTAGAAGCCGGATTACTTTTTGTTGCAGCCAATACCGGTTTTCTGGGAGGCCCCAGTGTATTAGCTAATATGGCGGTCGATGGATGGGTGCCCAATCGTTTTCGACATTTATCAACCCGTTTGGTGGTACAAAACGGCGTTATTTTATTTGGTTTGGCTGCTCTAGGTATTTTATATTGGAGCGGTGGCCAAGTTTCTTTTCTGGTGATTTTATATAGCATTAATGTTTTTATCACTTTCTCATTGTCTCTTTTAGGTCTTTGTGTGTTTTGGGCGAAAAGTCGTAGCGCAGCCTCGCCATTTTGGATCTTTCGTTTATCTTTTTCTTTTTTTGCTTTTCTGATTACGACTTGTATTTTATGCATCACCTTATTTTCAAAATTCACTCAAGGCGGTTGGGTTACGATTGTGTTGACCTGCGCCGTCATTTGTTTATGTTTGATTATTAAAAAGCATTACCGTAAGGTCGAGGCGAAATTACAACAACTGGACATTCAATTAAAACAACCCCTACCAGAGATTAAACCTGCTGATGTGCCGCTAGATCCTCAGCAACCTACCGCGGTGATTTTAGTCGGTAAAAGTTCCGGCATAGCGATGCATACTTTATTGTGCGTGCTACGGATTTTTCCACGTCATTTCAAAAATTTTATTTTCTTAAGCGCGGGCATTGTCGATGTAGGCAGTTTCACTGGCGATAAAGCATTACAAGCTATGCGTCAGGAAGTAAATCAAACATTACAATATTTTGCGGATTATTGTCATCAATACGGTATTGCCGCCCAAGCTTTTGCAGCCTATGGCACCGATACGGTCGATGAATTAGCCAAACTGGCTGAAGATGTCAGCACACGTTTTCCTAATTGCATTTTTTTCGCAAGCAAACTGATTTCCGAGAATGACAATTGGATGATGCGTCTTTTGCATAATGAAACCGCCGTCGCCTTACAACGCCAGTTACATTTACAAGGCAAAGAACTGGTAATTTTGCCGATGCGAATCTAGCAGCTCATTTTGACATGCGCCCCCGATTTAAGGAATTCTTAAGCATAAATCATTATAATGCTATAAAGTCATACATTTAATGCGGTAAGAGGCAATATGAGTGAGTCTAGAGAAATCATGGAAAGCCAACAGCGTTTTACTTTACACAAAGAAGATAGCCTAACCAGAAAAGAATTAATCATAAAAATACCCGTCAATACGCGAAATATACGCTTGTTTAATTGTCAAAGTGGTGAATTTAGCTGTGAAAATACTGCCGAAAAAATCTATCAGTTTCTCAAAGTCAATCTCGTTAAATTTAATTTAAATAAAAATATTTTTTCCCGTTTTCGAGTTAGTGAACTAGTGGAAAACTCATATGATGCCTATGCTGGATCAAAATTAAAAAATTGGGAAAATGAAAAATATCTCGTCTTAAAAGTCGTTATTAGTAAAAAAGATACTACCGTATATGTCAAATTTAAAGATAATGGCCCTGGTTTTAATGACATTCCAGAAGGTCAGCAAATAGGGCAGAATTTAGGTTTTCAAACTTCATTTAATTATTCAATGAAGCCTTGGGTTGCCGGATATTTCGGTGGATACCGCAAAGGACTCAACTGCGTTGCGAATGAAATTAAAGAGAAAAAAGGGCTAGTTACCATTAAAAATAGAAAGGACGGCGACGGAGCTGCGGTTTACTCAATATTTAAAATAGATGAAAGCAAAGCAGAAGCACCTGAATTCACCGCAAGCTGTGGACGATGTATCATTTCATAATATAGCCCTTCAGATAATTATGACGCCAAACCAAGTTTTGAGTGTGGTCCTTTCAGAGAAATGAAAACACCGGATAAAGCATTTCTATACACCAAATTGTAATCATCGTCGGGGGTTGCTTCAGCTACACCATATTTATGAAGTTGTGGGGCGCTCGTGCTAAGCTCATTATCGATAACGAGATTATGGGTTGAAAAAATATTTTTATCATGAGACATATAAATCAGCCGTCCCGATTTTTCTAGATAATTGTTGTGAACGATATTTTTAGAAACGACACTATTGGAAGAGGAACGCAGATGAATGCCATATGAATACGTATGAGTCACCAAGTTGTTCAAGATATGGGTATTTTGAGTGCGGTAGACATAAATACCATTTTTTTTATTATTCCGGAGGATATTTCCCATAATGATATTATTGTTTGAGGGGGGACTTAAATCCCCGCCTGGATGAATGGTAATACCATTTACGCCATTATTGGTTATCACATTATTAAGATACGAATTGTCTGTTGATCCCGTGCAAACATTAATACCATGTCTACTATTGGCATCAATAATATTATCTTGAAAAATAGAATGTTGACAGCCATCTGTCGTCATTCCATCGATATTATTATGGTCTGAAAGCGATTCTTTTATTGTAAGTCTATCAGTAAAAAATCGCGGCGTAGAGAGAACATTTCTATGAGGATCAAATCCATAATGCGGAAAATCATGTATTCTCATATCCTCAAAACTACTCAGTACAAACGTTCCATAAATGCCATAACTATTTTTAAAATTTAAGTTTGATCCTTTATTTCCATCGAGTGCCATATGTAATATATGCTGGTTGTTAAAATGCGTAATAATATCGTTTTTATCGGGTTCAACAAATGCTGAACGAATTAATCCTGCTCTTTGCAATGTGACATTGCTCGCTAATTTGAGAATGGTATTCCAACCAGTTCCCATCAAGGTGATATTATCAAACGTCGTTAAGACATTATTATAAATGTTATAAGTGCCAGGCCGAAGTAATATTATTCCGCCACCTTGGTTACCTACAGCCGCGATGGCTTGATTAAGCGTGTCTTGGTCATTTATTCCTGTGGCAGTGAAAGTTGTGGTGCCAATCTTTGCGCTGTCATAAGCTGCTACGGTCACCATGCTGGGAGTATTATCCGGAATGAGATTCAAGGTATAGGAATTATCTTGATTTTTATAAAGTGAATTCCCGGTAATGGTGGTGGGCGTCACATGAACGTAATAGGTATCTGCATTCAAAGCGATTACCATTGCACCGCCAGTGACTCCAGGGTTAGCTGGGCTCTCCCATTTTGTGCCAGTATTGCTAGCAGCTTGTAAAATATTTCCTTTCGTATCGAGCAGATTAATTTGATAACCTGCGCTTAATCCATTTAAAAAAATGCTGATTGTCGTTGCGGTTGGTAAAGTAAATGAATAATAATTTTCTCCACTATCTCGCGTGAAATATAATTTTGTTAAACGACCCAAGTCATGAGCTGTATTAGCCAAGCCTATATTAAGCATGAAAAATGACGTGATGAACAAAAAAAATTTTATTTTTTGGCGCATACTCATTGTCCTTAAGTGCCAACAGATCCTATATTCATGAAATGTGATATACGGGTATAGTAGGTGTAAACGCGCGTATTATGATAGAAACCCTAATCAGCTTGATTACGAATATCGTCAATAATACCAATACCCGAAATTAAAGCGACTAAGAGTGGCAGGGATAACATCAGGTAACGGTTATGCGGTTGCCAGCCAAAAATCTTTAAAACTAGAACTTGGATCAATAAAGTAATAATCGTAATGAAGACTAGAAAAATAATACAAGCAATCCAATAAATGACTTCTGGCTTATGATTCTTAAACACACCAGGTTTACGAAAAACTGTCGGTAAATCCTTAAGCAGCCAGAGCACGGCAGCATGACGCAATTGGGGCTTATCCAGCAAATCCATTAAAACATAATAACCATCTAACTCTTGCAAGGGACTTAGCATGCGAAAAGCATTGATATAGGTGTATAAAGCAAATATCCACAAGAATGCTTGGATATAAGGATTGGCAATCATTAAAATTAAAATGCCGCAAATACCTGAGACGACCACATCCATAAACACACCGGCTAAATTCACTACGGTTCGAGGCCCACGCGTTTTCAACCACATATCAGAGGTATCAGTGAAAGCAACTGGGCCTACCCAAAACCAGCCGACGCCCATGTAATGCACTTCTTGACCGAAAGATTTGGTGGCAAAGGCATGTCCCAGTTCATGTAGAGCAACTGAAATAAGCATCGCGGGCACAAAAGGAATAATTAAAAGCCAAACGCTAGGCATAATTTGGAAGGTACTGATGGTATCGCCAGATGAGAACAAGAAGGCAAAAAAGCCAACGAAAGCAATGCTGGATAAAATCAATATTCCAATTCTGGTAAAAAAAAGATAAGCGATTTTGTTATACATTTTTGTAATCCAAGCATCGGCATCACCAAAAGCATAACGTATTTCCGCGCAGCGCTTAAGCATTGCAAATAAACGCGCTGAAAGTGACACACCCTTTTTCAGAGTTTCATCTTCCAACTCGACATTCACAATAAAATGATCATGAGCCAATTTCGATATAATAGCAGTAACAATATCCGGTGAGAAAATATTGAATTTTTCTGATAATGCCATCGTGATGGCGGGAAGAGTTTGTTGGCCATTCATTTGCTGCCAAATAAAATATCCCTCTTTTGACAATTTAAAATATTTGCCATTATCAGGATTTTTTAAAATGACGATGGCTTCACCTTCTACTGTTTCACGCGGGTGTGGCGACACCCGCGGATTTTTTTGCGGACGTGAACGATCAACCATCAGCGTCATGAACATGTTCGCTACATTTTCCTGGGTCTCTATCAGTTCAGATAAATAAGTATGTTTGATCAGCAACAGTTGGGTATCTTTCACCGCAACTGCCGTAGCATTACGGGGTGTCTTTGTAATGAGAGTCGCCTCGCCAAATAATGCGGGGGATTTTAATGTTGCCAGTTTCTGGATCTCACCATCATCATTTGCAATAATGTCCACTTCACCTGAGCGAATAAGATAACAAGAATCACCAGCATCGCCTTGCTTGAAAATCACAGTCCCTGCTGGCACGAATATTTCTTCAATTTTATCAGCAAGCCATTTTGTACGCTCAGCTTTAAGATAAGCAAAAGGTAAAGATTGTTTGATCAAGCTGACACGTAGAAATTCATCGGCGGCTTTTACCATTTCTGATTCAATGTGAGGATGTTTGCTAAAAAATTCCCGTAAGTCTTTTATTGTAAGCTCTAAGGCTTTAACGCTAACAATGGCTGTGACGGTTGCCATGCGCACGCCCGTCGTGGAATAAAATCCTGTTTCATTTAAACCAATAGCTTCACTAGGCCCTAACACCGCTAAGGGAACAGAAAGTATTTTTTTCTTAATGCCTTGTTTCACCTCTTGATGAGTCACCTCGGCAAAGCCGTCTACGAGGATGAGGACACTATCTACGACCGTATTTTCTTCGACAATAATATCATTTGTCGCGTAATGTTTTTCGTTCATCAGTGCCGCTAATTCCAAAACCTCGGCGGGTGCTAACATAGAAAAACTCGGCAGTGCAGCGATTAGCGCCGCACGTTCAGATAAACTGACTGCTTGCTTCTCATCAGACATAAAGACTCAAGTTTTCAAGGACCTGTATTACTAGTATAATCTAAAAAGAAAGCCAATTCTGAAAATGAATCAATTTTCATCTTATCGACACGAAAGGATACGAAAATGAGCACCCTTCAAGATGTAATTACTGAGTGGCAGAATAACTTGCAATTTCGCAAAGATTTTAAAAAAAACCCTCACCACGCCTTAACAGAGGCTAATTTAGTCTTGAGTGCTGAAGATTTAGAAAAAGTAAAAGTGATACTAAGCAGTGACAATGGCACATTAGATGATCGTATCAACAAATAATCCTAAATTCGGCAGTTGAAAGCAGGCAAAACGACAAAAGGCAAAGAAGGTAATTATCTTTCATGTTTCTGCAACTGCGGGAAGCGTTTTATCACAGCAGGTTTATATTTAGCATGAAAGAAAATACCTAGCTGCACTAGCAATAACAACGTCACGATATATTGACCGTATTTCACAATCATTTGCAAAATGATTTGCAGATGAGAAAAGTGATTTGGCATGTGTAACACGTTAAGAGCAAAGGCATAAAACCCAGCGTAGGCAAAAACGCGTGTCCATTGTGAAACATCATAAGACACGATACTTTTGAGGCCATTTTTAAAAGTAGCCTGTAATAGGCCTATGAATGCAAAACTCTCGACTAGCACAAATAATATTGCGGCAGCAACCCAAGTAGTCATAATAATAGATGCGGGAATAATTTCTGAAAAAACACAGGCAATGCCCGTAATAGAAAGCCCTGCATGAATATAGGCGTTTTCATGACTCCATTCACCTAGCGTTTGTTTGGTGCGTGTTTGCCAAAAAGAGCGAATTAATAATATCAACCCACCGAGATAACTTGCATAGCCAAAAAGCAGTAAAGTGATGCTCATGGATGCAGGAAACCAATTTCTTGCCAGGGTATAAATCATAATGACGATAGTTTGCGTGGTAATAGCCGGCAGCAGCAGACTACCATTGAGCTTGAATGTCATTTGTTTTCTGGCCAATATACGCAAGTCATGAATAGATATATGCAAATACTCTATCCACAAAGCCGTCGCAATTAATCCCAAAATCCAGGCAATTTCTTCCCAATCCGCAAATACTTTTCTGCATAAAATCGCGAGCAAGGCGGTACTGCAGCTCCAGGTACCCATATTGAAACGGTTTAACAAATCTCGCATGTGGATATAAAAATGTCTTCCTAAATAGCATTTCACATAGGATTCAGCAATAAATAACCATACAATAATAATTTCCAAGGTAAGATAGGGTGCAAAAAGAAAAGTTTTTCCCGGTAATTGCGGCAGTAGCGCCCAAACAAAAACACTTAAAGCCATGACAATAGCGCCCGCACTCGTTGCAGCATAGGCATCGCGTAAATAACGGTGACGGATATAATACGAAACGAATAAAAGAAGAAAGAAATCGACAATAAAGATCAAATAATAGTTCAAGGTATAGCCCTCTTTCCCTGAGTACCAAGAGACGATATTATCACACTTCAGAAATTCTTACTGAAAACGGAGTAAAAAAATCATGCAAATGGATTCTGTGCTGATTGTCAGTATAGCGCGCACCCCTCAAGGGAAATTATTAGGCGCATTAAAAGACGTCACCGGTACAGAGCTGGGTGCGACGGCGATAAAAGCCGCAGTGCAACGCGCAAAATTAGCCGCTACCGATATTGATGAAATTTTAATGGGATGCGTTCTCCCCGCAGGATTAGGCCAAGCCCCAGCGCGACAAGCTGCTTTGAAAGCTGGCTTGCCAACCCATACTAATTGCACCACCATCAACAAAGTCTGTGGCTCAGGCATGAAAGCCGTCATGTTAGCGCACGCAATGATTCTATCTCAGCCCGACAGCATTATTGTCGCAGGCGGCATGGAAAGCATGACCAATGCGCCCTATCTCTTAAAAAAAGCGCGTCAAGGTTATCGCTTAGGACATGGCGATTTATTCGATCATATGCAATTGGATGGCTTAGAAGACGCTTATGAGCCCGGGCGTTTAATGGGAACATTTGCCGAAAATTGTGCGGCTGAATTTCACTTCTCGCGTCAAGATCAAGATGACTATGCAACAGCCTCGCTTATGCGGGCACAAAAAGCGATACAGGATAAATCTTTTCACTTTGAAATGGTGCCGGTAACAATACAAAATCGCCAAGGCGAAATCACCGTCGACACTGACGAGCATCCCGGCAGCGTCAAACTCGAAAAAATTCCCTTACTGCCTCCTGCATTTTCTCCCGATGGTACTATCACCGCAGCCAGCTCAGCTGCGATTGCTGATGGCGCTGCTGCTGTCGTTCTCATGCATAGCACAGAGGTCGAAAAACGCGGTCTTAGTGCTTTAGCACGCATCATAGGGTACAGTTCCCATGCAAAATCTCCTGATCAATTCACCACAGCGCCCATCGATGCCATCAAAAAATTATTAAAAAAAGTGTCATGGAAAATAGCAGAGGTGGATTTGTTTGAAGTCAATGAGGCCTTTGCCGTCGTACCCATGGTTGTCATGAAAGAATTGAATATTCCACATGAAAAAATAAATATTTTTGGCAGTGGCTGTGCCTTGGGTCACCCTATTGGCGCAACCGGCACACGCATTATTGTTACATTGATTTCAGCATTAAAAAGCAGAGGTTTAAAGAAAGGTATCGCCTCACTATGTATTGGCGGCGGCGAAGCGACGGCAATTGCCATCGAAATGCTTTAATAAATATTATTTTATATGAGAATCAAATATGACCCGAGAAAAAATGGATTTTGATGTCATCATCGTAGGTGGCGGCCCCGCAGGTTTATCTGCTGCCATACGTCTTGCGCAATTAGGTGAAAAAAATAATAAGCCTTTGAGTATTTGTGTTTTAGACAAAGGGGCTGAAGTTGGTTCGCATATTTTATCTGGTGCGGTACTGGATCCTCGGGCACTCCAAGAATTGATCCCGGACTGGAAAGAAAAAAATGCCCCGCTTAATACGCCAGTCACCAAAGACGAATTTATTCTGCTTACTCAAAAAAGATCGGTCAAGCTCCCTACTCCGCCGCAAATGCATAATGCAGGAAATTATATTATTAGCCTGGGTCTTTTCTGCCGTTGGCTTGCTCAACAAGCCGAGAGTTTAGGCGTAAATATTTTTCCTCAATTTGCAGCAACCGCGATGATCTATGAAGACAATCGTGTGTGTGGGGTAATCACCGGCGACAAAGGCGTAAATCGTCAAGGAGAGCCTACTGCGCGCTTCCAAGCTGGCATGGCGTTATATGCTAAACAGACTTTCCTAGCCGAAGGTTGTCGTGGCTCGCTGACAAAAATAGTAATGGAAAAATATCAATTAGGCCAAAATAAAGATCCTCAAACATACGGCTTAGGTATTAAAGAATTGTGGGAAATACCCGTTGAACTACACAAACCCGGTCATGTCTCTCACACTATTGGTTGGCCACTCGATAATGCAACTTATGGTGGTTCTTTTGTTTATCATTTCGATAAAAATCTGCTTGCGCTAGGTTTTGTGGTCGGACTCGATTATCAAAATCCTTATCTGAATCCTTACGAAGAATTCCAGCGTTTTAAAACCCATCCTAGCATTGCCCCTTTGCTACAAAATAGTAAAAGAATAGCTTATGGTGCGCGCGCCTTGAACGAAGGTGGTATACAGTCTATTCCTAAATTAACATTTCCTGGCGGTTTGTTAGTTGGCTGTGCCGCGGGGTTCGTGAATGTGCCAAAAATTAAAGGTATTCATAACGCGATGAAATCGGGAATCATTGCTGCTGAAAGTGTTTTCACTGACTTGCAAGTCAGTGAATGCACGCTTTATGCCGATAATATGAAAACGTCTTGGGTATGGAAAGAATTATATAAAGTTCGTAATATTCGCCCAGCACTTAACTGGGGGCTGTGGCCAGGCTTACTCTATTCAGCAATCGATACCTATATTTTTCGCGGCGCAGCCCCTTGGACTTTCCATAATCACGCAGACAACAAGCAAACAAAGCCCGCCGCTCAATGCAAAAAAATAGATTACCCCAAACATGATAATCGTATTACATTTGATTTAATGAATTCACTTTTTCTCGCTAATGTTCAGTATGAAGAAGATCAGCCTTATCACTTAAAGTTAGAAAACCGCCAAGTTGCAATTGATATCAATTTAAAAATTTATGCCTCACCGGAAACACGCTATTGTCCTGCAGGCGTTTATGAAATTCTTTATAACGAAAATAATATGCCACGTTTGCAAATTAACGGTGGTAATTGTATTCACTGCAAAGCCTGCGATATTAAGGATCCGACGCAAAATATAACGTGGACACCTTCAGAAGGTGGGAGTGGGCCGCTTTATGAAATAATGTGAATTAAATTGTTTTGACTGTGCGAGAGATAAAAATAAATTTTAATTTATTTTAAATTCCTGAGGGTAAGGGCTTTCAGTTAACCTGGGTGCATCACTATTTATGCTCATTCTGATTATGAGAGCGAGTTTTAAGTATTTTTTTATGAGTAGATAGCTCTCCTGCTAACGATTCAGAAAGCATCATAATAACTAAAGTATTTAAACTAACGCCCTCGTCCCTCGCTCTATTTACCAGACGCAAATGAATTGATTTAGGGACACGCTGAACCCATTTTCCACTTTGGCTTTCTAACTCGCCGGGATTAGGTATAGGCTTATTCATTTCCCTTGCAGCTGTCATCCAAGTTTGAATTGCATCTTGGCCATTCTCAATAGCTTCATCAATTGTTTCACCATCAGACATACAACCTGGAAGATCAGGAAATTCAATTAAATACCCACTACCCTCTTCACTTGAAAGGTGCCGAATGATAAAAGGATATTCAGAAATTTTACTATTCATATTCCCTCCTCTTTCAACGCATCAACTAATGACACGAACTTTTTTGCATATATTGGCTTAATAGGCCTGTGGGCAGGTACTGTTAAAATTTCAATCCAACAAGGATGAGAGAATGATACATGACTGCCCTTTCCTTGACGGTAAGTAATTCCAAAGCAAACTGAAACCACAAAAAGATCTGCTATTTGCCAATCCTTTGGATTATTGCGCATTTTAATTAATGTTTTGTCCGCTTTACTCATATTAATAATAGTACTACATATAGTACTACATATAGTACTAAAATTCAAGCTCAGAATTCAGTTGCTCAGATTATTCTATAGTCAATATACCATGTTCGTCATTTCAGATGAGCCATTAGCACTATGCTCGCAAAACCTAACATAATGAAATATATAGAATAATATTTTATTGCCGAGTGTTATCTTTTCAGAAAAAAGATAACAAAACTTATTGCAAGCACACAGACTAAAATCGCTGCCAGCGATAATACCGTGCCATTATAAATGGCACTCAGAACTGCGCAGCACGCAACGCAGCTGATTGACATGCCAAGCCCCAACAATGCCGCAGCAGACCCTTTAGTCTCGGTAGGGAACGACATGACCTCTGTGATCAATGGACTGCCGCACAAGCTAAAACCAAAACCATACATCATCATCGGTAACAACAAAACCCATAAATTATTCGCAAACAGGCTCCATGCAAATAGCCATAACGTTGCTACAAAAACCAGGACTAAACCCAGCTTTAACATCTTTTTTATGGCAATATCATCATGGGCGGTATGCAAATAAAACCCGCCAAGAAAATAGGCTGTAAAAATACTTAATTGGGTAAAACCAAAAAATTGCGGTGAATAGTGAAATCGATTAATAATTAAAAAAGGCGAAGCCGTAAGGTAAGCAACCAAACCGCCCAACATAAAGCAATAGGGCAAAAGATACTTAAGAAAATTTTTATTCTGTGTGACTAATTTTATATAATTTTTTAAAATCGTTGAAAAATGCAGCGCCTTAGCGTTTAAGTGCAAATTACTTTCTGGCAAGTTTTTCCATAACCCGATAACACAAAATATGCCTAACACGAAAACAAATAAAAAATTACAACGCCAACCCAGTAGCAATAAAATATAGCCGCCAAACACAGGACCGATTAACGGCGCAAGCATCCCACAAATATTTATTTTAGCCATAATGCGTGCGCGGAGTTGATATTCATAAAAATCGGTTACAATACTGAAAGTACTGACATTCAAACTACAAACACCCACGCCTTGCAAGAACCGCGCAGCGATTAACATCCCAATGTTAGTACTCAGCGTGCAGATTAAGGTAGCAAGCACAAAGCAAACCCCACCTGCTAGCAACAAAGGCCTGCGGCCGATTTTGTCACTCAAAGGGCCAAAGATCAGTTGCGGAATTGCAACACCAGCAAACCAAGCTGTCATAGTTAACTGCACAACACTCGCAGTTGTGCCAAAGACATGAACCAACAGCGGCATGCTTGGCAAATAAATATCGTTGGAGAGATTGGCAGTAAAATTATAAATAATCAATAACCATGGTACCCAAATAAGGTTATTGTACCGCGGCAAAGATTGAACCAGTGAATTTTCTAAAGTGGACATGGCATTTCTCTTTTACTTTTCTGATAAATAGATTTGTGTATCATGCTTAATACGATTCAAACAGAAACTGCTACGAAACATTTTAATGTTTGCTTCATTCGATAATACCCTGCGTGCAAAATCATTGTAGTGATTCATGTCGGCCACATGGATGATTAACAAATAATCCGTATCACCTGAGACAAAATAACATTGCATCACTTCTGGCTGCGCCAGCATTTTTCGTTCGAAATGCGCGAGCAAGTCTTCACGCTGTTTTTCTAAGCTGATATTCGCAAATACAATCAAATGCGGACCCACTTTAAACGGGTCTACTAAGGACACGTCTTTGGAAATAATTCCTAACTCGCGCAATCTTTTCACGCGACGAAAACAAGGGGGTGCTGAAATACCAACTTGTTCGGCTAATGCAATATTGGTTATTTGATTATCTTTTTGGAGAATATTCAGAATTTTTCGGTCGATTCGGTCGAGCGCTTCATTCTTCCTGTTCGGCAGGATATCAATAACACCATATTCTAGCTTATTTCTTTTCATAAATTACCTAAATCATCTGTTTTGGCATTATAAATTGAAATTTTTGGAAAGCAACTACGAAATTAAGTTATGGTACGGTTGCCATTCATTTAAGGAGATTAGCGATGTTAGATTTAATTGAAGTCCATGATAGAGCCGCGTTGGACCGTGCCCGCTTCCAGCTGAATTCTTGCAGAAACCCGGCTGAGGTTGGCACTCGTGCGGCTAAAGGACACATACGGCCGCTTAATCGCTGGTTTGCAGGGACAAAACATATCGATGACATTGAAGCCTTATGTTTAGAGCTATTAAAAAAGGTCTTTCACAGCCAGTATGCTGATCATCGCCTTTGTGCCAGCATGATAGGCAACGCTGCGGTATATGCTGCATTAACCCAACCTGGGGTAGAAAAATTTTCTTTGATGGCGCGCATAAAGGTTTTACGCAAACGCATCAAGTGATTGCATTTAGAAGCACATATCAAAAAATATTTTATTGCTTTGAAAATCCATTCCCCTAAGGCATTGCGAGCGCAGCGTGATAATCCAGAGTTTCTGGGTGGCCACGTGGCATCTTGTCATCCCGCGCTGCTCCAGGCGCTGGGTCCCGCGCTAAAAGCTGCGCGGGATGACAAGATATTGATTACAGTTAGCAATGACGGGTTATCGCAACTGAGAAACAACCACACTCATTTCGCCTTTCAATTTATCCAAAGCTTTTTCCGTCGCACCTTTCTTTAAGAAAAAATTCATCTCAGACAATGCAGATGGTTTCGTCGCCATTATCTGTCGCTGCAAAAATTCAATTTTACGGAATACCACACCATGAGTTAATTTGCCTTTAGACTGTAACAATTTCAAATTATCTAGTACCGCTAAAATAAGTGAAGACCGTTTTGCGGCGATATTGCTTGCTGGGGTTCGTGAAACCTTGTCATCCAGTAATTTAAACTTCGTGTTTAAGCGTTTTATTTCATCTTCTAACGCCGTTACAACAATCGCAATATTTTTTGTATTAATACAATTTCTAGACGACGATATTGCATTTTTTAGCACTCTATCCGTTTGATAATTATTAATAGCAATGGCGGTGACACCATTACACCGTAATGCTTGTTTCATATTATCTTGATTGTCAAGGTAAGGGCTAAAATAAAAGTAATCATAAATTTTATTGTCGCTATTCACATCATTTTGCGCAAATATCTCCGGGAAACTTGCTAAAGTTTGCGCATTAAAAATATAATATTTATTTTTAAGGAACACGTTTCTTTTTTCCAAGTCTTTAATCACGGCAAACAATTTTTCAGATGCCACCGGACCATTATTGACTAAGCAAACTTCATTAACACAGCGTAACGCTTTAATATAATTATTCCTCATGTAAGAATAACAATCATGATACTCATGAATATCAATAACGCCAACGCTCGATATATAAATGGGAATCAATTCGGCTTTCACTTCGTTAAAAAATTGAATCGCTTCATCAAAATCACCGCGCATATCGGGATTTTTCTGCGTTAATTTATTTAAAAATTGAAGCAGCGTGCCATTTTGTTTGAAAAAATCTTGCACGTGACCCGATGAAAACGTCTCGCTCTTCCACAAATGATTGGCTTTAAGCTTCACTTCAAAGCCCATCATAATCATGGCCAAAATACCTAAAGCATAAATTTCTGATTGATTGTTGTATATGCTAGATGAAATACATTCCGGCGCCAAATACAAACTTGTACCTTGCAACGATTTCGAGACTATTTTATCTTCCAGATCGCGTAAAATAGCACAGCCATTGTTATCTTTTTCTTTGGCTAAACCAAAATCGATGACATCGATACTATTATTAACATAATCATAAATAAAATTATCTACTTTAATATCGCCATGAATAAAGCCCAGTTGATTAATCATTTTAATTTTTTGGAAACATTGAATCAATATATCTAAAACACGCAACGGCGTCATTTCAGGAAATACAGTTAACACATTCCACAAATCTTGGCCTTTCGCATAGGGGACGAGCAAATGCTGTTTTGTACCGCGAATAAAAATAGAATCTTTGACTACTTTCAGCATCGTTAAAAATCGATGCTCCCATCGTAAAAGTTCAAATCGCCCCTTTTGAATTTTTAATTTAAACCAACTACCATCTTCAAGACTTTGCACTAATTTAACTTTCGCAAAAGAGCCGACACCTAATTCTTTATGATATTTTTCGCCTTTGTACACCGCATAATAGCAATGATTGGATTTGATAATACCAAACTTCTGCTTAACATCGGCCTTATGATAACGTCCGTCAGGCAAATTTTTTAAAAGTGTTTTGACTGAAAGAATTTCTTCGTTAGTCAAAAATTTTCCGTTAGACTGAAGATCCGCTAAATCAACTTGCAAAGGGATATGGGGTAAATCGAATACTTGATAGGGTACAGCTTGCGTCTTACTCTCTTCCATTTGAGATCGCGAGTCAGTCATGAAAGTCCTTTTCAACGGCTGGTTCAATTGTTTTGACTTCGCACGGGGAGTGAATCCCCGTGCGAAGGTTATGGGGCAACAACTCCCCCCTTTACAAACTCCCATTACTACTGTGCCCGAGGCATAAACTTATCTTAATGCATCCGAGATGACTTGAATGTTTTCGTGTATCCATAGGTATCTGTTCCAGTAATAAAATACTTAGTCATTTTTCATATACCTTCCATAAATAATTTCATAAGTTATTTTTCGTTTTGATGGAGGCTTTTTATCAAAGCTTGTCATAATTTCACGTAATTGACGCGTTGATAGCTGCTGATGTTTTTTGCCTGGCGTTGTCGCCCCTAGTAATTTTAGCGTTCTTAAAAAAGCATGAGCGCTGTCATATTTTAATGAAATTTTTTGTGTTCTTAATTCAAATTCTGGGAAAGATTCTTTAATTTCAGACAGCGCTGGGAATATCGGTGTCAGTGTCGTCACACCCAAAGAAGCACAAATTTCTTTCCATTCCGGCAATGAATTTTCTCCCAGTAAGGAAAAAATAAAATGACCCTGAGGCGTTAATTTGGAAAGTAATTTAGAAATGCTTTTTTTAAAATGACAAAACCAATGAAATGTCATATTTGATGCGATTAAATCAAATTTTCGCGGCAGGGTGAGCGCCTCGCCATCAATACACATGACATCAACATTGTCAAATCGTGACAGCCGACCCTGACAAACCGCCGTCATAGCTGGAGCAATGTCCGTTAAGAGTAAATGTGCCTCAGGAAAAAGTCGCTGTAAATATTGACTGAAGAGACCTGTACCACAGCCAATTTCAAGAATATTTTTTGTTTTAAGTTGAGCAACATCACAGGCTAGGCGCTTTGCAGTTAATTGTTGTATATCAGCGGCACCATCGTATGTACGAGCTCCTGAGTTAAAGCTATCTATAATTTTTTGTTTTAAGTCCATTTTCATCTTTTAAAATAAGTTCTAATCTATAATATTAAACAGATACTAGAATGATAACAAGCTATAGTCACTGCTGACAAAATTAATCAGCGAGATATAATCATATTTTTTAATTTTAGCAGACAAAAATTTTGACTCGAAAAATTTCATAACATTTCTCGCAGGGGTTTTGCCATAAAACTATCCTGGACATTGCAGTAAGCACAGGATAGTTTAGGTCATGCATTTATCAGATTTCTTGCTCTTCCGGACTGGTTTTTTTAGCCTTAGTGACACGATGTGCCTGCATTCCTTCATCACCCGTAATTCCCAAAAATTGTACGGGATCTCCAATCGTCAATTGGTCAAATGAAGGGTAAGTCACATTGGTCACACTAAAGTACAATTCATTGCCATCGACACACTCAATAAATCCATAACCTTCATCTGGAAATATTTTTGTTATGTGGCCATAATTTGCAGTATCATGGCTTTTTATATCGCCGCGTCTTTTGCGTGTATAACTTTCTAGTTGACGCAGCAAAGCATCAAAAGCATCACGAATGGCAACATACACATCTTCATCCAATTTTCGATTGACGACGATATCTTTCCCTGGCACATGAAGATCAATGCGTACACCAAAAAGTTTACCCTGCCGTTTATGTTTTTGTGGCACTTCGATGACAACATGAAAACTATTAATGTGATTGTAATATTGTGAGAGTTTTTCAGCTTTACGACGAACATGATCTTCAAGAGCAGGCGAATTAGGCATATCACGAATAACTACTTTGACTGGTCGCATGTGGACCCCCTCGATTGTTTCTCATATTAATGACTTAACGATGAAAATAACATATCTTGGAAAAAACAGTTTTATTTTGGTTGGCTCCTTAATAAAAAAATTATGTTTACAATTTCAGTATAGTCAAAAAAATTTGATTTTTGTAGTTTTTCCTTTTTATTATGACTTTTTTATAGGATTAATTTTCTATGTGCAAGATAATATTTGTAGAAACAAGTAGTAGCGAAAACCCCTTGTTTGATAACTATATGGGGTTCGAATTCAAACATTTGGGAGCGTCTTGTAGCGCAACTTACTGAAGATTATCAATTATCCTAAATTCGGCAAGTTAGATGCCGTAGTGTCAGCGCAAATTGCTGACACTACTATTTATTCCAGGGTATCTTGCTAAATTATAACGCGTAGCAGGCACAAGCCTAAACCTTTTCCAAAGGCGCAAAATAGGCTTCAACATCACTTATCGTAACCTCGTCCAACGTTTCCGGCTTCCACTTTGGCTGCTGATCTTTATCTATAATCGCAGCTCTCACCCCTTCATAAAAATCGTGTCCTTTCACAAATTGACTTGTTATGTAATATTCCAATTTTATGCATTCATCAAAAGTTAGCGTGGCGCCTCTTTGTAATTGCTTTAATGTCACCTTCAAACTGGTTGGTGATTTTGTTCGTAGATTCGTATCGACTTGCTGACACCAGGCATTTGGAAAATGCTCCAGTGCAGTGAGAATATCTTCCATGCTATTTTTTGAAAAACAGGTATCAATTTCAGGTTGTAATGTGAGTAACTTCGATTTTTCCGTAGCCAGACTGAATTGGTTAATGACTTCTGATACGACTCTATCGGTATGCTTTTCTAATGAGGTTTCTACTATGGCGGAAATCAAATCATCTAAAGAAGTAGAGGATACGACATAATTCACTAAGCCTAGTGCGAAACAGTCATTATGAGCGATTCGATCACCCGTCAATCCTAAATATAAGCCCATTTTACCCGGTAAGCGTGACAAAAAATATGATGCTCCTATGTCTGGATAAAAGCCTATCCCGGTTTCAGGCATAGAAAAAATCAGATTCTCTGTTGCTACGCGATAAGCACCATTCACTGAAATTCCTGCTCCACCACCCATAGTCATGCCATTCATTAAAGCAATATAAGGTTTAGGATAATGATAAATGTTTTGATCTAGTCGATACTCATCACCAAAAAAATCCATTAAAGTTGGGTCTTTTGCAAGTCCCTTTTCATATGCATAACGTATATCCCCGCCTGCTGAAAATGCACGCCCAGGGGCTGCACGCACAATAACAGCTTTAATAGCATCGTTATCGGCCCATTGCATGAGTTGCTTGTTAAACGCGACAAACATCGTATGGTTTAAAGCATTTAATACTTTAGAACGGTTGAGAGTGATTAAACCTACGTTGCCATTACGCCCTGTGATTTCTGTAAAGATAATTTCTTGTTCTTCACTCATTATTACTCTCCACAAAATTCAGCTACACGTTTTTCAAGAAACGCTTTGACTCCCTCTTCTTTATCATGCGTTGCGCAGCACAAACCAAAATGCGCAGCTTCCAGTTCAAGTGCATCATGCAGTGATAAGTCATAGCCCTGATCAATGACCGTCATCATACTTTGTAGTGCACGCGGTGGAAGTGCGGTTAACGTATTTAAAATTTGTTTCGCGCGCATTAGCAAATCATGCGTTTCGACCACTTCGCTCACTAAACCCCAAGTGTAGGCTTCGGCTGCAGTAATGACACGTCCCGATAGGCAGAGATCTAAAGCGCGGCCTTTGCCAATCAAGCGCGATAAACGCTGTGTGCCACCAAAACCTGGTATCACGCCTAACTTCACTTCAGGTTGTCCAAATGCCGCGGTCGTTGACGCAATACGCAGCGTTGCAGCCATAGCAAGTTCACATCCGCCGCCCAATGCATAACCATTTATCGCAGCAAGTGACGGCTTGCCCAATTGTTCTAACGCACGAAAAATGTTTTGTCCTTTGCGCGAAAAATGCAGACCAGTTTGACCATTTAATTTTGCTAGTTGTTTAATATCGGCACCTGCACAAAATGCTTTTCCTTCACCTGTCAGCAAAATAGCCTTCACTGATGGCTCCTCTTTGGCCTGTAACAATACCTGTTGCAATTCATCCATCAACTCGGTATTCAATGCGTTTAACGCTTCAGGTCTTGCGAGCATAATATGTAAGATGCCTGTTTCTAGGCGGGAAAGTTTGAGCAATTTGGGTGAAAGTTCCATATTTATCATCCATCCTTTTAAGATTAATATCGTTTAGTAATGAGCCTATAAAGCGTCAGCTTAAGCAAAATAGTCCGAAAATAGAGGGGCTATTCTATAACATGATGATCTAATTATTAATTTATATTTTTTAGACCTTTGTCCGCAGGGGATTGAATTGTTTTATACTGTAAGATAATGAATAGTTAATGATCAACTGTGCATGGATTTGCGCTCCGTTTACAAAAAATAAAAACGCCATAGGAGGCAATCACCATGTTTGTAATGCTGCGTATTTTTATCTTTGCATTATTACTTTGTTGGAGCGTACTCTCTTTTGGGTCACCCTACTATGGCGCACGCCTTTGTCACAAATTTCCTGAAGAATTTGATTGCTATAAAGTCAGACGCAGTGATTCATGGGACTCTTTATTTCCAGGTGATACTGAGCAAGATACTGTTAGGCGCGTGAACCGAATGGGTATCAATCTACAGTCTGGCATGGTGATTGCGATTCCTAAAGATTTACAAACCGTAGACGTTTTAGCCTTAGCACCTTTACCACGCCAAATGAATGCGCCAGGTGAACCTATCATTGTCGTTTCTATCAGCCAACTAGCATGGGCTGCTTATGATGCTGGCGGCAATCTAGTCCGCTGGGGACCTGTTTCTAGCGCACGCGGTTATTGCCCTGATTTACATCATGGCTGTCATACTCCCACTGGTCATTATCGTATTTATTCCAAAGGTGGCCCAGATTGCGTCTCCACCAAATTCCCAATTGGCCGTGGTGGTGCACCCATGCCTTATTGTATGTATTTCAATGGTGGATTTGCATTACATGGTTCATATGAAGTGCCTGGTTATAATGCCAGTCATGGCTGCATTCGAATGTTGGTTGAGGATGCGCAATGGTTAAGCCAAGATTTTAGTGATATTGGTACGCGTGTGATTGTTGAGCCCTAGCTACAACACAGGCGTTACAGCTTCAACGAGATGGAGTCGACTATAATCATCTACCATATTCGATGAGCGGCTGATAATCGCTAAATACAAAATGATAATGCTGAATATGCCAATCACCAGAAAATCCCAACCAAATGGAATGATATTTTTGCCGCCAAATGCGCCCAAATAGGAAATAAAGGTTAAGCCACCTAAATAGGGGATTACCCATAATGCTGATTTAAAGCCTATCGTTCTTGATTTTAACTTCCCACGTAAGTAGGCCAAGGTAAAAAAACCAAATCCAATACCAATTGCAATCGCCAATTTGTACATGGTATCCCAACCTGTCCAGTAGCTTAATAAATTACAGAAGTAGAAGGCTGCGGCACAAATTACATTGGCACAAGGTAGACGAAATTCACGCTTCTGATTTGGCAATTCAAGACGTAAACATATAACTGCAATAGGACCCATAGCATATGAGATCACCATAGCTGATACTAAAAAACTTACCATGGCTTGCCATCCTGGCAAGGGCAGAAACAAAAACATGCCGACAGTAAAATTAATAAAAATAGCGGCAACAGGAAAATTCTGTTTGCTTAACCGTGACAAAAACGCAGGAATATACCCTATCTTACTCATCGCATACAGTATCCGTGCGGTAGAGGTAACATAAATTAAACCTGCTCCTAGGGGCGATACAGCCGCATCAACATATAATAATTTTAACAGCCATATTAATCCTAAGCCGCCGGCTAATCCTGCGAAAGGTCCCACATCCCCTACAAAAGATAAATGCGCCCAGCCATGTTTTAAGGTTTCAGATTGCAATGCACCAATGAATGCGACCTGCAGTCCCATATAAAGCAACAAACAGCATAGCACTGAGCCTACCGTTGCTAAAGGGATCGCAATCGCTGATTTTTTTGCTTCTCCTGCTAATTCTACGCCATGTTTGAAACCGGTAAAGGCAAAAGCGACGCCTCCGGTTGCAACGGCTGTGAGGATTGTTTTCCAGCCTGAATCTGAAAATGCGGTGGTTAACCCTGAAAAATTTTCAGGATGGAAGCTAGTATGGGTTAATAATACAATGGTTAATAGGATCACAAATACTTTGAAGAAAAACAAAATAAAATTGAAACGCATTAGACCTTTAAAACTGGCAATATTAATAATACAAAGCGCAAGCATCAAAAGTGTTGCCCAACACATGCCTATCCCCGTCAGCACAGGAACCGTATTAACAAAGTGGGTTAGAGAGGGAAAATAGGTAGAAGCATATTGTAAAACAGCTTGAACTTCGATAGGCGCCATGGTTAATGCAGACAACCATGCCGTCCAACTTAAAATAAAACTGGTGAAGGTACCATGACTCAGCTGAGGGATTTGTGCCGTTCCACCTGCGACGGGCATCATAACAGATAATTCAGCATAGGTGAGGGCAATTAAAGCCGTGGCACCGCCACCAATAATCCATGCTATCAGAGCACCCGAACCTGCAATTTTTGCGGCATACAAAGGTGCAAATAGCCATGCCGAACCAATCATCCCATTGATGCTTAGCATTAATAAGCTCAAAGGGGAAAAACGTCTATTTAATTCCATATTATTTTCCAGCTCTGCTGCCATCGTATGATTTGGTTTAAAAGATAGCATTTTAAAGCTGAAAATGCATCAGGATTTGAACAAGTCTTTGTTCATTTATCCACGAAAAATAGCCCGTATAATCCTAGCATTTTCTTTAAATTCAAGTAGTTGCAGATTCCGGGGCTTTGGCGGGGCCATGATGAGGTGTCTTTCGCTTTTGTAATTTAGCCTTACGACATTCTGAGGAGTATGTCGCCTCATCAGCTGAAACGGTACCGGTTACTTCCCCATTTAAGTCAATGCGCGTGGCTGCGGGAACCACACTCTTATGATATGCAGCTGAGTTAACATAATAAGCCAAACTGTTTACCATGCAGGCTTTGTCGCCTATGACGATATCTTCGCGGGTGCCGAGTAGTTTAACTAAATCTTGTTTAATGCCGACTTTGAGGGGTTGGATGTCTTTAATCTCTTTGAAACAGAGTGGGAAATGGGCTTTTAACAATTCAACGCCATATTGAGCGTACTCCAGCCAAGCAGGTTTTTGCTGTTTTGCAGCAGGTGTTTTCTCAGAGCGGCTTTGAATTTTCGACCTTTTCTCTTTTTTTTCATGTGAGTTAGGTGAAGCTCCTAATGACAAAGCTTGTAATTGCTCCTGTAAGCTGGCGTTACTCATGAAGTTATTTGCTCCTAATTAAATTTAAAAGGTCGTTCTATTCTGCATTTGCTGAAGCACGTTAGCTTGCGAAGGGGTTCAACATTCGAATAATCACGGTACCTTTGCTCATATCTTTCATTTTGAATCTGCAATTATCCACTTTCTTGAATAATTTTAGAATGCTTTTTTTGCATAAGCCCTTACTTTAAAGAGTTCTTAGAATTAAATCAATAATAAACAGCACAGGAGTGTAGACTTTTCTAACAAAAGAATGTTAAATTTTACAGTCTTAAAATTTCAGATGAGGAACATCGACCATGGCAAGAAAAAAAAATGCAAAGAGTGCAAAAGCAAAAAAAACTTCTGTTAAGCGTCAAACAAAATCGACGACCACCAGCGGTAATGCTCTAGAAAAAAGTTTCCACGAAGCGCCAACCAAACTTGTTACCCAATTTCGTAAAGAGTTAACTGGATTAACTCACCAAGAAAAGAAATTGAAGTCTGAACTGAAAAGAGCACAAACACTAAAGAAAACGTTGAAAAAGCAACAAACGACATTAACAGCAAAAAACAAATCAAAGCCAAATGCAACCAACAAAAAGCAATTAACCACGATTAAGCTTACCAGTGACAAAAACACAAAAACGATAACGACTCTGACCACACAATTAAACTTGTTGAAAACTGAAATAAAATCTTTAGCTTCACAACAGGGCAAATACTCAGCGTTAAACAAACTTATTACCACGTTTGAAAAGCAATGGGCCCAAAAAACCAAAGCGGCTGCAACGCCCAAAACCCGCAAAAAGTTGACACGTAAAGTGAAAACGACCCAAAACCAAACCACATTGTTTGGTCGCGATGATACTCACGATATTACAGCTACGACTCCTAGCACCCGTGAAACCGAGTCAACAGAATAGTTTTAACGACACATTGACGAAGTGAAGCTTATATATTCTTGCATGCGGCATGCATGACAGATTGTCACTTCTGGTAGCACAGGATCTATAAAAATAAAAAATGTGTTAGGCTGCACTCTATACGCAGCCTAACGAAGCATTAAAAACGAAGAAAAACCCTTTAAAATTTAATAATGACACATATCAATGTGCTAGTGACTTAAATGGAGTTTATTATGACCGAAAAAGTAGCTACCTCAGAAAATCTTGATTCAATTACATTAAGACAAGCAGTAAAAGACACCTTACGAAATTATTTTTCTAATATAGGTAATGAGCAGCCTGTTGACTTTTATTCAATTTTGCTCGAAGAAATTGAACGCCCTCTACTGGAAACATTAATCAACCATACCCATTATAATCAAGTAAAAATGGCAAATATTTTGGGTATTTCGCGCGGTACATTGCGCAAGAAGCTCAAGCAGTATGGCATGTTGGATTAGTTCATGTTGCAATGAAAAAGGCAGGTTACTCTGCCTTTTTTGCTTGGAAAGTTAAAAATAGTGGGTTGGATCCTGAATACCCGCTTCTTCGAAGCCTTTCTTTCTGAACGTGCAGCTATCACAGTTACCGCAAGCTTTACCGTCCTGATCGGGACGATAGCATGTCATCGTCTGGCTATAATCTATGCCAAGACGAATTCCTTCACGAATTATTTCTGCTTTGTTGAGTTTTAACAGCGGCGCATGTACTTTAAAATGCTTTCCTTCCATACCCGCTCTGGTTGCAAGATCCGCCAGCTTTTCAAATGCTTCTAGGTATTCCGGCCGGCAATCAGGATATCCCGAATAATCGAGTATATTTGCGCCGATGAAAATATCGTATGCTCCTAGTACTTCAGCCCAACCTAAGGCAATGGATAAAAATACCGTATTGCGTGCAGGCACATAGGTATTTGGGATCGCTTGACTCTCTTTGAAATCATGCACAGCTATTTCATTATCGGTTAATGCAGAACCGCCTATTAAGTTTAGGCCTACCGGTATAATTTTATGAGCTATACCCAATTGCTGCGTCAGTTGTTTTGCCTTGGTAAGCTCAACCTGTTGCCTGCCACCATAGTCCAGGCTTAAGGCAAAACACTCAAATCCACGCTCTTGCGCAAGCGCAATGCATGTTGTCGAATCCAATCCACCAGAAAATAAAATAACTGCTTTTTTTTGCATATGCTTTACCTAAATTTTATGTAAAAAGATTAACAGAGCCGCTAGACTTTATGGCACAAAATCGCAATATGCGCAACTATAGCACACCAAAAACAAATCCGGTAGAGTTGCTTGGGTGTATTTGGTATAACGTCACTTTAAATCTAGGAAAGTCTATGACCTCAGTGACTTCCGAACCATTCGTTGCAAATGGTATCGATCCAATAAAAGCAACTGAACTGGTTGCAATGATCAATACATCTCTTCAGAATTTTTCTGCTGAAGAAGCTTGGCATGCCATTTCAAAAAACCTTTTTCGTGCTAAAGTCCCATTTGCCCTGCATGAATTTTTGTTTAATCTTATTTATCCCCAATGGCATAAAAATCCCCTTTCAGCCCCTGCTTTCATTCCAACTCGCGATTTTATTGAAACAACGAATCTTGCCAAGTTTATGAAGAAAAATGCTTGCCTGGAAGTTGACGACTTTCATCGTTGGAGTGTCAATGCCTTCACCAATTTCTGGGAACAGATAATCATAGAGCTAGGTATTGTTTTTAAAAAAAGGTATCAAACTATTTTTGCCGGCACGCCTGTTGCACCTCAGTGGTTAACAGGGGCCAAACTCAATATTATTGATAGCTGCTTTACGGCTCCACCTGAACAAACAGCTCTTATTTATCAGGATAATAATAAAAAATTAAAAAAAATATCCTATGGCGAATTAAATCGCCTTTCCAATCGTATCGCTAATAGTCTGCTTTCCCGAGACTTGGGTCCAAACGATGCTATCGCCATTGCTATGCCTATGACAATCGAAGCAGTCGCCTGTTATTTAGGTATTATTAAAATGGGTGGTATCGTTGTTTCGATTGCCGATAGCTTTGCAAGTGACGAGATTGCCTTACGTTTGAAGATTGCTAATGCTAAAGCCGTATTGACTCAAGATTTTATTCTTCGAGGGGAAAAACAACTGCCTCTTTATCAAAAAATGGTTAAAGCCAATGCGCCGCTTACTATTGTCATTGCAAGCTCCGATTCGACAATGACACTTAGACAAGGTGATATCCATTGGCAACATTTTTTAGAGAACAATGACATTTTCGAATCGTTAGCTTGTGACCCACAAACTCACTGTAATATTTTATTTTCATCCGGCACCACAGGCACCCCTAAAGCGATTCCTTGGAATCACACTACGGGGATTAAAGTCGCAAGTGACGCCTTTTTTCATCAAAATATTCAACCAGAAGATGTGTTAGCCTGGCCAACCAATTTAGGTTGGATGATGGGCCCCTGGTTAGTGTTTGCCGCACTGATCAATCGTGCCGTTATCGCAATCTATAGCGATGTTCCGCGCGATGAGCAATTTGGTCGATTTGTTCAAGATGCTAAGGTGACTATGCTTGGCGTGATTCCCACTCTGGTTTCTGCCTGGCGGCAAAGTCAATGTATGGAAAATTGTGATTGGACAAACGTAAAAGTTTTTAGTTCAACAGGTGAATGTTCTAACGCTAGTGATATGTTGTACCTCATGTCTCTAGCCAATTATCAGCCCATTATTGAATATTGTGGGGGTACTGAAATTGGCGGCAGTTATGTCACCAGCACGGTTATTCAAAAAAATTATCCCTCCGTATTTACCACACCGACATTTGGCTTAGATTTTTTGTTGTTAGATGAAAATGGCTTGCCGGATGACCAGGGTGAAGTGGCGTTAATCCCTCCTGCCATCGGCTTATCGACTGAGTTGTTGAATGCAGATCATGATCAAATTTATTATGCCGATATGCCAAAAACACCCGATGGAAAAACATTACGACGTCATGGCGATGAAGCTATCCGTTTGAAAAAGAATTTTTATCAAATCTTGGGGCGCGTGGATGACACGATGAATTTAGGTGGCATTAAAATAAGTTCTGCGGAAATTGAGCGCGCGCTGGTTGGCATTGAAGGCGTTACCGAGACGGCTGCTATTGCAATTGCACCTTCGCACAATGGACCTAGTCAATTAATTATATATGCTGTGGCACCCAATCCTTTAGACAAAGATAGTTTAATTAAAGCCATGCAACAAAAAATTCATGATAACTTAAATCCTCTCTTTAAAATTCATGATGTGGTGATTGTCAGTGAGCTGCCGAAAACCGCCTCAAATAAAATCATGAGACGCTTGTTACGATCTACCTAATTTCAATAGTTCATGGCACGCATTGTCAATGTCAATTGCCTTATTCCTTGAATCTGTTTTAAAAAACAAACCGTAAAATTTATTTTTATGAAGATCAAACGATTTGGATTTTAATTCATTGCTCACTGTATTCGCAAAATCTTGAACCGTATCTGTATCCTTTCGCTTATTTTGATCGCCGCCAAGATAGGTCAAGGTTGTGTTACAGATAGCATAAAGATCTTCCTTCATGGATAAAGCTTTAACGCGTTTTTCTTCAAGAATATTTTCACACTTCCATTTCATCACCATTAGAGTGCGATATATACATTCATAAGGCTTGGTGTCAGGATTTTCATGAAGCTTAATCCATGTAATTCTAGTATAGATGTCGCCAATAATAGCATTAATATCTTTCGCTAAACTGAGGTCTGCAGACAGGGGCTGCACATATTCTTTTTTATCTTCTGCAACATTCAGAACAAGACTAGTCACATTTTGAGGAGGCGCAAAATCAGGAATTTTTTGTTTTTGAACCACATAATTTTTTGTATCAATGCCATATTCTTTTGCTATTTGGCTGGCAATTTTCAGCATCTTTTCTTTTTCTGCATCAATTAAAACTGAAGTCTTACTCTCCGGTGTTTTATTATGACGAGCAATAATGAGTTTTATGGAACGAGAAATGCCATTTTGAACTTCATTTAATAATTTACAAATATCCGAGCATAATTTTTGTTGATTCGTCATAAACATGACATCATTGTTTTGTTTTGAGTAAACGATAAGCTTATCGGCTAGAGCTTGGGACAAATCACTCACATGCTGCCCCACCCCCTTTAAAACGATAAAAGTATAGCTAAGATGATGAGGGTTATCGATATAGATTTCCCCTAGTTGTTGAATACGCTTCCATAAGTGCGAACAAAAATATTGAAGTGAGATGAGTTTATCAATAAGAACGGCAAATTCAGCAAATACCTCGGTGCGTGCTTTGACTTCAACGCTCTCACTAATATGCTCTACCGATTTATTGATTGCATAAATATTCTTGTCAACAGCGATGACCGTTAAAAAATTTTCACATTCTGCAAAAACTTTCTTTAATTTTCCGAGTTGTTTTTTATTTAAATCGGCGGGTGAATATTTTTTATCATCAATAAATAATTCATTATCTGTTAAATTACTATCAATTTTAAAAGATAGCAAATGATCAGTACAACAACGTACCATCCAATCCTTTATAATCGAGTCTGAAACAGGAATTTCCTTAACGTGATGAGTGAGCCCCAAGGGTCCTTTGTATTGATAGCTTGGTTTGATGATGCCTCGCGCCAACCACTCTAGTTCAGCTTCTTCAATGTAGGTCCAATTTTTATTAGGGGTAACTAATTTGCAAAAAGCTTTAATCAATGCCTCTGTGGTATGTAAGCACTTGGGAACTAATTCACTTATCTGTTCTTCTAAGGTCAGTGTCAGGCTGTGCTCACGAAGAATGCCTTGCGCACGAATAAGATTGGAATAGACCCTAGTGAGTAACTTGAAGCGCTCACTGCCTTTACCATGTAATGATGCGAACGCATTAATAAATTCGGCAATCGCACCAACATAGGCAATATCAGCTTCGCAACCTTCAAACTTCAGACAATGTGTGTTTAAAACTTCAATCAAGTAACACAGCACGCTAGATGTTACATCATCGCGAGAACCCCGGCGCCACCACCATCGTTGTAGACGTGTTTTATAAAAAATTTTCAAGCCTCGAATAGCATTCGCTATATGATGGCCGTAACTTAGCAATTGAACATCGTCATATTTCGTTAAAGAATTGCTAATATCATCCATAATGGCATCAGTCATATGAAATAACTGCACCGATTTTGGATTTGCCGGATCATCAAAAATAAATATTTTCGGTAAAGTAATCGTATTAGTCGTACAAGAATTTAAACGAATATTGGCCAAGTACACGTCACGAAGATTATTGATTTCCTCAATAACTTTCATTTTTTTAAGTAGTTTTTTTTCTTTGTATTCGTGATACCCAAATTCAGATAATTTTTCTAAAACCATTAACACTCCAGCCGCTTCACTTGCAATTACTCTTGGATCCATTTCGAAGACTCCTTGTCTTTACGTTAAATTCGGATCGTTACATTGCTGGCTTGACACTATTTTATAATTTAGAAAACTGACACATAAGGTAGGGTAGTTGATGACAAAGATAAGGATTTACTTTTCGGCAACGCCATTTTTGAGAAATGATTGCCACACCAACATCAGAAAAAGCAAAGATGCGATCTAAATCCTGCAAGCGATGTTGATGGCGTGTTTGTTGACGGTACGTAAGATACCACTTGGTTAAAGCGATAAGAACCAAAACGATTAGCGCAATTCCAATGGCATTACACAAGGCAAACTCCCTGTGACACATCAGCAACGCAATATTATGATTTATTTACATTGTTTAATCTTATATCATCGCTTCATGCTTTGAAAGAAACCTTTTACTCTTGAATTTTAGGCTTTTAGCATCTATATATTATTAATGATAATACTGATTTTTATTAGGAGGATCTATGCGATTTATTAATGAAAGACTTTTCCAGCTAACGGTATTGATACTAGCTCTCGGCCACGCATCATGCCTTTTTGCAAAACCGGTTAATTTGTATGAGCAGCCCAGTGCTGATTCAAAAGTCGTGGGTACCGTTGAATCTAGCAGCAGTCTAGTGCCAATCTTTACTTCAAAAGCAGGTGATTGGATGAAAATTGGCGATCCGAAGAATGGCAATACAGGCTGGATTAAGGTCAACGAAATGACCTCTACCGTCCCTGGTATTTCTTCAACTGGTTTTTCCATGTCTGAGCATACTGTTGACACGAAAGCAGGTCCTAAGACTTATAGAACCATTCAATTCACTCAACCTGAGGTCTTAAGCCCAGAACAAACAGCCGCAATGTTAAAACAATTTGAAGTTCATCGAGCCGAAATTCAAAAGTATTCGCAGCAAGTTATGCAAAGCATTTCGCAAAATTTGAATGATTTCTATCAAAGCAATCAAACTATGTTTGACAAAACCATCATACCTATTTTTATGCCTATTATTATTGCACCGGATCAAAAGCAGCCTACGGTTAAGTCAATTAATGTGCACATTCCCGTAAAACAATCTGTCGTGCCGCCTGCTGTCAATAATGATTCTAACCCGCAATAAATCCCCTAGATCATGCACCCACACTGCCTGTGGGTGCATTTTATGCCTTATTTTCAATTGGTTATAGCATCACCCACTTCTTAAATTTTACGCCTATACTTCTAATAAGACTGAGCTTTGTCTAATTTGGAGTCAATATGCGAATTGAACGTCCTGTAGAAGACGAAGAAGAAAAAAGTGTACCGGCTTTAGAATCTCCGGATCCGGCACTTGAAATCCTATCGAGCGCGCGTAAAAAATTTGAAACAGAAAAAAAACGCGGACTTAACAACATCAAGGAGATTCACGACCAGTCCAGCTTGATTGAGCAAATCAAATTACTAGAACAACTGAAATACCCCTCTCCGCTTTATGAATGCCGCAGCTTTAAACTTGGTGAACACCAATCTGTGCTCTATGTAAAGTGCAGCGGCCCAATAGACGAACTTAGCGTTAATGAAGTTGAGCATACGAACCGCCATTCCCTCTTAATTCGTAAGCTCAGTATTATCGGCGGCATGATGCAATTTGCCGGTGAGGAAGGCTATATTGATGTATCGATCAAAGATAAATTAATCGAAATCGCTAATGCTGAAATTCAAGCGTTTAAACAAAATGTGCAACCAGGAATATTAGGTCAACTAGGTAATACCATTAGGAATTTCTTTGTGCCCTCTCCCATGTGGGAAGGCGGGAAAGGTATCGCAACATTTAGTCGAAATTTATCACGCCTAGCAAGAGAGACTAATAAAAATCCTGCTGCTATCAATTTAGGTGATCCATTACCGCTACTGAAACGTAATTATTCAAAAGCGGATAATAAAGCCATAAGCCAAGTACGAAATGCAGAAAAATTTTTTTTAGGAGAAATGCTGGCTGGCCAAATTCTTATTAATGAAACCCCCATGGGAGGCGATCACAAGAAACGAAGCTATTTTCAAATGAATATTCCTGTTGACAATGTACTGACGGATGCTCAAAAAAGAGAATACCTTCGCATCCATGTTAAGCATGACCAGCCGGAGTGGTTTAAGGACCTTAAACTCGAGCAACAAAATTACTTTTTAAAGCAGGTTCCGAAAAATTTCGCTGACAGTTGGGAAAGCTTTCGCCTATTTCAAACTTCAGCAATGCAAAATATACCCGGTAAAAAAAACATACGAACGAATTACGTTTATGAACAATTGGGAGACCCTCCTGCTGGCAATTATAATTTGGTAACACGCAGCATAAAATCCGCAACTCCCGTTCCTTATGAAATGGGTTCCGAGCCGGAAAAACAACAACAAACTGTCAACAATATCTTTCAGGAATTGGAGGTCGCTAAACAATATCTTCATTCCAGCAAATGGGCAAATATTTTTGCAAGAATGAAACCGGAAAATAGACCCAAGCCTCTCGTGTTTTTTCACTCGTTACTCGCAGACAATATTATCGAGTCTGTTGATGATACCGCGCTTGTTAAAGCCCAAACCGAAGCGATGCAAGTCGTGCAATGCATTATTGCTGATCCAGAAAAAAAATTACGCGACGCAGAAGAAAAAATCGCTGAATTTATGTTGAATAATCCATCCAGCACAATCCCTGGCGAATTAAGCCAAGCTCGCATTAAAGCTGCGGAAGTCAAAAAGAAGTATGCGTATGCGCACCAACAATTACCCCCTGAATTTAAGAATCTTAATATTATTTATGGTAATGATTCCGTTAATTTTTATCGCTGGTTCATGGAAAGAAATCAAAATGCACCCCGTGCATATTATCCCTTATCGCAGTTAGGACACGAAGAAAGTTGGGAGCATGTCGATCAAGTGATTGCTGAAGCTGATAAATTTATTGCTGCTATTGATGAGTATAATTCACACTCGGGATACGGGCTGAATGACGAGCAACGCGAGAGTCTTTCCCTTATTGAAAATGCAAGGCTAATTTTACTTGATTTACGCAACCTCCCTACAACGTTTAATCGGAATCGTAGCGCTTTTAAATCGGCTTATCTCTCTATATTGGTTGAAGCAATGGATGGTATTGTGTTGAGTAATTGCAAAAGTGGGAAAGATAGAACCAATTTTGATGAAATCTATCATCTCAACATGCGAAATTATTTTTCTGATAATGAACAACCCCATTTGCCAGATTATGATGCTAAGAAAGAATCTCGAAATAAATTTATCAAAATTTTTAAAACGCTATTCAACACCAAGATGCAACAACAAGCCGCATCATTTAATTCATTAGGCTCTGATGGTTTAAAAAACTCATCCAGGGTGCTTTGCTTTGATGTCCAACGTTCACTGAGAAGCGCACATGACTCTTCAAATGAACGCTCTAATACGAATAAGCCCGGTGACTTTCCCTATTCTGAATCTCTTGAAAAACAATTAATTAGAAATCAATATAAGGATGCCGAAAAGAACAAGAAATCTCTTTCCCCCAAGATTACCACGAATGGCATTCTAAGGACGCTAGCACGGTCTGTGGGCGCTAAAATTGATAGACACTATACAGAGTATCAAGCCAAACAGGAGAACTCACCGGGCATTCCAGATATTCATCGGGTTGTTATCAGCGAGAAAAAAAGTGAACTCGGCTTATTTAAGCGAACCAGTGAAACTATTCAGGACTTTTTTTTAAATAAATTAAAGAGACTCTTTCAATCCAGTTCCGCCCCCGTGCCTGATTTCAGTGCTCATGGTGGTTCCCGCACCTTAAAGCAAGGCGAATTTGCTATTAATTATATTACAACTTATGCTGACGCCCCTTACAAAGCAAAACCGTATTTTGTTGAGCAAGTCAATAAGGATAATATCTACCAACTCACCATGCATCAATTACCCGATAAGATTAACAAAGCCATTATTTTAAGTGATGCCTTTAAGTTATGCCATGCTCGTAAAAAATTTACGAAAACAGAAGTCAAGGCATTGAAAGCCGCTTGCAAAAAAATTAAATTTGTTGATTTTGCCATCGATATCAGCGAGCTTAGCACCGAGGAGATCAATGTCATCCAATCGATGAAATTTAGAAATCCTGATAGCAGAAAGATTTTGGATCACCCAGACATATTTCAAAAACTTGAGGAAATTTATTTAGCAAAGTGCACCATCGTAGATGAACATGGCAGAAAACCCACTACCGCTTATCGGGATTTGGTTGAACTGGAATACAAGGTATTTGAAAAAGGCAAAAAAACCGATGAAATATTAATCCTTCCTGATAGTCCCAGAGATCAAATTCATCAAATTGCTCGTATAGATTATTGTAATGAAAAGAAGATACCCTACGAATTAAACGGTCGGAGCTATAATGTCTCTCCTGCCCTGCACTCCAATATCCCCTTAGAGTAGACAGAATACAAAAAATCCGCGAGACTAATCATTTTCAGGGAGAATGTGATGAGTGGTAAAATAATCAAAGCAACCTTAGCCGCTATTCTTGCCAGCGGCATTGCAACCGTAAGCCCTGCAGCTCTTGCTGATACGAGCAAAATGCAAATACCAGCAAAAGCACCCAAGGGATTAGAAAAATGCTATGGCATTACCAAAGCAGGCATGAATGATTGCGGTACCGCTACAAATAATGGTTGCGCAGGATCAGCTAAAACAGATAGTGACAAATCGTCTTGGATCTTTTTACCTACAGGGACTTGCAAAAAAATTGTTGGCGGCAGCACAGAAGGATAGCCTAGGTGTTCTCACCCGGGAAATACAATCTATCCCGGGTTTGCCAAGATACAATCAAATTAACAGACAGTTTTATGAACCTATCCGAGCTCCAAGATCTGCAACGTGCATTTCAACGTCATCTTTATCATCCCGATACAGATAGCATCTTTTCTCATATTCAATCAAATTCTCGTCTTTCTGCATCAAAACGGATCACTCTCTACCGTGATAGCATTTTTGGTCGTCTGCAGAAAGCCTTGGCGGCAATTTACCCTGTCTGCAAGCGTCTTGTCGGCGACGTTTTTTTCAGGAATATGATCCATATTTATATTCAAGAAAATGTTTCGCACTTTGCTGATTTGAACGATTATGGCAAATCCTTATGCCAGTTTATTAAAAATTTTGAACAAGTCAATTGCCTACCCTACTTAAGTGATGTTGCAAAATTAGAATGGGCTTGGCATCGATTATTTGGTGTAAATGATGTCGTAGAATTTGATTTTGAAAAATTGCGAGGCTGTGCTGACGACTTACAAGACAATATTATTTTTATGCTTCCACACCGCAGCAGCTTATTAGCATCCCCCTACCCTATTCATCAAATTTGGAATAATAACCAACTGGATAGTCCTAATGAAGAACCTATATTTCTTCAAAGCAATCAGCCATTTTATTTTTTGGTCTGGCGTAAAGCAGACAACCATATCGATACCTTATCTCAAACAGAATGGCAAATTTTAACCTGGATACAAGAAGGCTTAGCTTTGCAGGAGCTGATTCAAAAAATCTCAGTCCAGTTCTCTTCATTAACGGTAGAGCAAATTCTACCAGAATGGATTCAAAAAGGCTGGCTAGTTGATTTTAACATTTAGACTGCATGCAAGTTATAGGAGGAACAACTCCCCTTTACCTGTAATCTCTGCGGCATTTGAGAGCCTTACAAGCCACTTTCTCGGCATTTACCTGTTAAGGCCAAGGCTTCTTTCAAAATCGCTGCCAAGCAGTATATTTGTTCATCACTAAACTATCATCCTGTATCCGTCACATCAGCTCCTGAAGCTGTCACAATCAAACGGACTTTCTATCCTGTAAATGTCACACGAACCACCTGTAAACGTCACACAGCATCCTGTATTTGTCACAGTTCATCCTGAATTTGTCACAATTGAAGTGAAATTCTCTATATTTAACATCAAGTTATATTCCCTAAACTAACTCTTAAATTATATTAAACATTTCAAACGTTTGTTTAGTATGACACCTGTTGGTGCGTGGCTTTCTATTAACTTAGCTATAAGCATATGTTATGCTCATGCATAAATTACGCATAAATTTTCATTAAAAAAGGAGCGATTATGACGAAGGTAATCGTAAATGCTACACATAAGGGTGGCGAAGGCAAAACCACCAACTCAATTATGTTAGCTGAGTACTGTGCATTAATAAAAGGGCTTAAAACGCTTATTATTGATATGGATCCCCAAGGGAATTTTTCAGGGCGCTATATACCAATGGAATATGATCCTGCCTACCGTGGTGGAAAAATTCCTGCGATTCATCCTGATTTTGAACCGGGAATTGATTCTGAATGGGATGGTCGTAGCAGTATTGCCAATATTTTTTATGGTGAGGAGGTTATTCCTTACCCTACGGCAATTCCAAATCTTGAACTCTTACCTGCACATTCACATAAATTACAAGAAGCTGAAGCCGTAACAAAAAACGAAGTATTAGAAAAAGTTCATTTACAATTAAAACGTTTTCTTGAACTTCCTGATGTCCGTAACAGTTATGAAGTCATCATTATCGATACCCCCCCCTCGAAAGGCCCTTTAACAATTGCTGCAATTAAAGCTTCAAGCCATATTGTGATTCCTGCCCAAATGGAACAATTTTCTATCGAAGGCATTTATGGCATGTTGCAATTATGGAAACAAGAATCCTACTATAGAACAAAAAGCAATCCAATCGAGTTAATTGGTATATTACCTAACCAGGTTAGGGACATAAAATTACATAAACAATTTTTGGAAGGCTTAAAAATGATGAAGGGTGTAGCAGATTACGTTATGCCTCGTGTCATCAAGAAGCGCGCAATCTATACTGAAATTTTAGTCGAAGATGCAAATCCCAAAAGTATTTTCGACTTGCCTTTGAGCAATGTTGCTCGTCAAGAATATGAAGCTGCATGTCAATATATTATGGAGAAGGTATACCATGGCGAAGAAAAAAGTTTTTCAAATTAGTAATGCTTTAGTTGAAGGTCTGGAAGAAACAGTCAGTGCCGCTCACAATTACAATGGTGAATTACGCGTAGAAGTCATCTCTCTCAAAAAAATTGAACTTGATCCTGAAAACCCGCGAGACTTAATCCTCACATTTGATGATATGTATCATGGCATAGCCAAAGATGATAAAAATTACACGCGTAAAATGGATGAAAAAGCGAGCCTTCTCAGTATCGCAAATTCAATTAAAGAACAAGGAATCATTAATCCTGTCGTCGTTTACAAATTTGGCGACAAATATCGTCTCATTGCTGGTGAACGCCGTAGTTTGGCATCCATACTTGCAGGCAAAACTGAAGTGCAAGCAAAAATCTTGGATACCAAGCCCGATGAATTAAAAATTAGCCTTTTACAATGGATGGAAAACGTTGAACGCAAGGATTTGTCTTTGGCCGAACGATTGAAAAACCTTGAAAAAATGCTTTCTGCATATGCTTTGAATAAAGGTTTTGATTTAGATGACGTTACAGCCACCGATGTAGGCCGGTTACTGGGTTGTTCTTTACCTCATGCAATGAATTATATCTCTGTCATGAATGCTGATACGAAAGTTAAAGAATTAATTCGAACGAATAAGCTTAAAAATTTGGAAAAGGCAGCTTTAATTGCCACAATTCGGTCTGACGGCATAAAACAAGAAGCCATTGAAGCTTGTTTAGCAGGAGCCACGTTAAAGAAGCTAAAATCTATTTCTGCCCAAGACAAAGTTAAGAAGATGGTGATAACGCATTTATCTCCTGATATGCGTGGGCGCCAACCTTCATTAGTGAATTTGGGTTCAACAAGAAAGATTCCTGTTGCTAAGTTAATTATTGATTCGATATTAAGTCATGAAAAAGTTAATCACTTAAAACAGCATTTTTCAGAATTAAACTGGACTGATTATAAATCAATAAACCATGCATTTAAGCAACTCATCAAAACATTAGAAAAAATTGAAGCATAGTGAGAGCAAAATCATGCAAGTAAAAGCAAAAATAACTTTTGTATTGCCAGATAGTCTGCAAAAGGACTTTCGCGAGCAAATTATAAAAGATGGCTATGACATGCGCGGTAAAAGCAAATGGGTTTCTGAAGGAATAGTAAGCTTGCTTGGCATGCGTAATTATCCGGAACTGGTGTATTTGGGCAATGGTATGAAGGGTTTTGAAAAAATGGAGTCTGTGGTGATTACAAAAGACCTCAGAAAGTTTTTAGACAATGCCGTTATAGAAGTGAGGAGGGAATACCCTGCTCTTGAAGGCGTTCAAAGCCGAATTGTGCGTACCGCTATTTTGCAGCGATTATTACGTTCCTGATCAAGCACTTAAGTAACTTAAGTCTCCGTAAGTGATTGATTTATATTTGTTTTATTAAATTATAATCTGAACCGACAGGGCTTTAATAAAATAGCAAAGTGTGACACTTACAGGATGGAAAGCCCATCAGGGAAGTGTGTCGTTTACAGGATAAGTGTGACACTTACAGGATTGCTTAATACAGGGAAGTATAGGGAGAATAGTATGGCAGAAAGAGAAAAAACCTTAGAACTCAAAAAGCATGTTGCGGCTATTCACTCGAGCAATAAGCTAAGCCTCGTGCAACGAAAAATCGCAAATGCACTGCTTTTTAATGCGTATGATGAGCTCCTTATCAAAGAAGAGCATCAAATTCATATCAGGACACTATGTAATTTGATTGGCTATGATAGTAATGATTACAAAACCATTAAAAAAGCGCTAGTAAACCTGTTATCCACTGTTATTGAATGGAATCTTGTCGACGGCAATAAGCTGGATACAGAGGGCGTATGGAATGCTAGCTCAATTATTGCGGATGCCAGCATTGATGGAGCTGTTTGTACTTATTCCTACAGTAATAAAATGAAAAAATTACTGTATTGTCCTGAATTATATGGCCGTCTTAATATGGTGGTGCAAGCAAAATTCCAATCTACGTATGGTCTAGCACTTTATGAAAATTGTATTCGTTATCAAAACATAGAACAAACACCTTGGTTTGAGATATCTCAATTTCGCAAATTAATGGGCATAGAAGAAGGGAAATATGCCATTTTTCGTGATTTTAAGCGCAGAGTGTTGGATAAAGCCATGGAAGAGGTCAACAAATACTCGCCTTTGTACGTGGTTTCGAAGCTGCAAAAGAAGGGGAGGCAGGTTGTCGCTATTCAATTTGTGATTAAGTATGCGCAAGAACTGTTAGCAGAAAATCAAAATGAAATGGATGTAGTGACTTTATCCCAGCAGTTAAAAGAACGATTTGCCTTCTCAAAAAATCAAATTGAAGAAACGCTCTCAAATTATGATGAAAAATATATCTTGGAAAAGATCTCTGTTGTAGAAACATCGGCAAGCTTTGTTAAAGGCAAAATTAATAATGTTGCCAAATATTTATTAAGTGCTTTGGAAGGGGATTATCAGGCCACAAAATCGAGCAAGATAGCACCAAAATCTGTCAAGGTTATACATAATAAGCAGGACATAGCCAAAAAGCTGGAAGAAAAACAATTAGCGTTATATCGACGCTATCAAGATAAACATATTATTGAAAAATTTAATAAGCAGAATCCTGCTGTTAAAAAGAAGATGCTAAGAGAATTTGAACAATATTTAGGTAAAAGTCTCTATTTGGATATTTACTTGCGAGATGGTTTAGCCAATGTTTTAGTCTTAGATCAATTATGTGATTTTATTCGTGCGGCGAAGCCTGGCTTGGTTGCGTCGATTCAGTCCTTTGTTGAGTTCTGTAACAAGCAAAGCATGATTGCAGAACAAGAGACATTAGCACTGGGGTGACAAAAAGTATGGTTCCACATATTATCAAGGGTTCGTTAACTGTTACTTGAAATCTATCTAAATATGTGTATACTTAACTATATGGATAAGTTATATCGGATAGGCCAAGCAGCACAATTATTAGGAGTTTCTCCTAGCACCCTGCGTCGCTGGGAGCGTGAAGGCAAAATAAAAGCTGAACGCACAGAAGGCGCTCATCGTTTATATCGTCTTTCCCAGTTTAAGATCGCAAAGAATATAACTGCCCGTGAACGAAAAACGATAGCATATGCTCGCGTCTCAAGTCATGATCAAAAAACAGATTTAGAGCGACAAAAAAAAGTATTAGAAATGTAATGAATTGTATGCATTTTAAAAGGGGATGAACTATAGCTCAGTGGTTATTGTAAGACCCACTCGCCATGCTCTTTAATTTCTTGATACATCGCGTCAGGGGCTAGATCGACTTCATTTGGCCAGGTAACAACACCGCTATCAATAAATACTTGCGCGAAAAATTGAGGGTCTTTTAATGGTTCAAAAACGCCTGTTAGATGTTGCGGCATAAATCGCACGCGGCCACTCGTACCATCTGCAAAACGGACATATAGTATTAAATTTTTCTCTGCTTTAACTTCGGTCACATCCCAGTACATTTTAACCTCTACTATTTCAGTGGCTCAATTTTATTAGGTTGTTGTTTAATTTGACATAAACGCCAGTCCTCCAGAAGTTCCACTTTATGAAGTTCTGCCCAATCTAAAACTAATTCAAGCGCACGCCGTGGAAGGTGTCCTTCAATTAATTCCAAGTGCTCAATATCAATTATAGCCTTAAATTCAGCATATTCTGCGTGAAAGTGTGCCGGAGCATGGTCATTAAAAAACATCTTTATTAGAATACCATAAAAAATACTAATGGTTGGCATAAGTGATTGTTACCATAAAAGTCAATACAATAAATATTGTCTATATTCTACAATAGGTTGTTTTTCTTAAGAAGAAATATCTGCCCGGAAAAACGAGACAATTAGGCTGGACTTTGGCCGTCAGCTTCAAATCTAACCAATCCCAAAAAAAAGCCCCCATACCAACGCCAACCCACCACCCACCACTATGTTCCGGTGCTGGTTGTGTTTTGGCGTAATATGAGGGCTTGTTTAGGACTGTTTAGTTTTGAAGCTAATAGCCAAGTCGGAATAATTACAACCCTTGGAAGATAACAGTCAATAAAGTTCCACATGGAACGAAGTATTTTTAATAAATTCAATTAGTTATACTCGACTTTGGCCATTCACGCCGCCCGCGAAAGCTGATCTAGCAGGGTCTCCCACTGCTCATGCTTAATTATCACATACTCACCCTCAAACCGAGAGTCGTTAAAATAGTTTTTAGCCCAGATACTGCGTTTGACATAGGCAATGATGTCAGAGAATGTTGCTTCGGCTTTTTTGTCGTACCATGCAGTCGATAAGATAGGCAATGTCTGGGTTTGTAACATCTCGATTGTGAAAAGGCACACTAGAGAGAACAATGCCATGAGGCATGGGGTGGTTCTCGCGATGGCTTTATCTGACCACTGCCGTTGGGTTTCCATGCCGAGATGCGCGCGGCTTTCAAAAAAGGTTACTTCAATGTTCCAGCGTAGAACAAAGTGGTTAATGATTTGGTCAGGTGCTGCATTTAGGTCTGTGCTAAAGAAGGCTTCTGCCTGATCAGTTCCAGGTTGGATAACAAGTACCCAACGAATAAACAGCGGCTTTTCTCCAGCAGAATACCATAGGTTAATGCCAGTCAAAATGCGCACAGATTTCTTCTCATTTCCATACCAAGTAACTTCTGTTTCTTGCCAAGCTTGCGACATATCAGTGGCCAGCACTTTTAGTGAGGTAACTCGCATGCCTTTTTCACGATGCCGCCCGCGCTGACCTTTGATCGGAGATGGCGGCAAGTCATACAAAGCAGCATCTAGTCGTAGCCGCGATATCAAAACCACATTTTGTTTCTTGCAAGCATGACCTAATCGAACGCAAGCAAAACCGCCATCACCTATCAGCACAAAAGAGCGCCTGAGCCAGCGCGCTATCACTCGCAATGCAATAATAGTCCAGTCAATGCTGGTTTTATGTCGCCGACTGCGTGCTTCATTACATTTTTTAGAAGGTGCCAATATCGTCATAAACGGCAAAGCCCAAGGACGCTGACACCATGGCAACGGTACAATCAGCATGAAGCATACCCATTTCAAACCAAAGCAGGTTACTACCACTGCTTCTGTTGACCGGCAGGCATCGCGGTAACAACCTTTTGCTCTGATTTTCTTTCCGCTACGACGTTCGATGGTTTCATCAACGACGATCAGCAATGGGTAAGTAGACGGTAATAGTTGTAGTAGCAGTCCCAGCAAGATTTTCGAACCTGCTACGCTGTTCCATTTTGCACGATTTAATACTCGGTGGTATTTTTCAAACCGTCTTACCTGCGAAAGCCCCATCACCCGCAAAATAGTGCTGACACGTCGTACGCCCTGACATAAGATAGCACCGGTTAAAAGTATCTGTACATGCCGCCAGGTTGATGAAGTAAACAAGCGGGAAAAATGCTGAAATACAACAGCCATTTCCTGTGGCAACATGCGCATGATAATCCTTATCTTGATGGAATAAATATGGCAGAAACAATAGCGGTTCATGCTCTCTTTGGCAAAGCAGTTTTGCAAGATATTGCAGTTGACCGGTTACATAGTAGTGCGTATCAGCCACGTGATGATTTTTCAGAAGAAGGGCTAGCCTCACTTTCTGCCACAATTGAACAACTGGGTGTGCTGGAACCACTCATTGTTCGACTATCCACACAAAAGCAGGGTCAATATGAAATTGTGGCAGGTGAGCGCCGTTTCCGTGCGGCAAAACTCGCTGGTCTGACGGTTGTACCTTGTCTTCTCAGCAACTATACGAATGAACAAGCAGCACAAATTGCCCTAATTGAAAATACCTGCCGTGAGGAATTAAATCCTATTGCTGAAGCAATTGCCCTTAAACGTTTAGCAACTGAATTCAGTTATACCCATGAAGAAATTGGAATATTGCTAGGCGTTAGTCGTGCTCAGATTTCAAATTTATTGCGTTTATTAAATTTAGATGGACGTATCCAGCACTGGATGAAGCAAGGACATCTAAGTGAAGGGCATGGCAAGTTACTGGCAAGCCTGCCACCGGAGAAACAGTATTGGTTCGCTTATGAAGCCATAAAAAAAGAATGGTCGGTAGGAACACTGGATGATGCCATCAAAGCATTGGATGAGAAGAAGCGAGAAACCAGCAACGCCAGAAGAGCATCAGCCCTAGTCTCCCCCATAGAGAAACAGCTTACCGAGCAGTTAGGTTTTCCTATGAAGCTAACGATCAACAAGAATGAAGCGGGTTCCTTTCGCATTCCATTTCACAGTCGGGATCAAATGCAAAACATCTTGGAAAAGCTGGGTTGTCGCTCAATAGCTGTTGGGGCAGAGGAATAGCATGAGACGCTGGGACACCAACCAGATGCAGGACATTGGCAAAAATCTGTTTGCAAAAATTCATAAGCAAAAAACTCATGTGCACCATAACCATGAGATACACTTTATGGCGCGTGAAATAGAAGAATGGTTGCCACAAGGAATTCAGTCCATGGCGGATGGTAGTTACTCACCCCGCTGTTTAAAGCGTTACTATTTTAAAGATGAAATGGTTGACCAGTTGCACCTGTCTGACCGTATATTCCAACACGTTTTGCTCAAACAATTGAAACCAACTTTCAAACATGTGATGAACCCAAATTGCTACCACTTGAGCGGCCCAACAGGTGTCAAGTACGCAACACAGCGCATCAACCAAGTACTGCAGGAACTCGACTTTGGCCATTTTTGAAAATGAAACTGACCAAAGTCGAGATTGAATTAGCTAGAACTTTTTTTGATAATTATCCTTGACAGGGAATTATATCCGGATAATATTCCCTATATGGCCATAATAAATCGACTTTTACCTATAGATTTACCTCCTAATAAATCCGCTTTTTTATGGGGACCTAGGAAAGTGGGTAAAAGTTTTTGGATACGACAGCATTACCAACATGCTGTTTTGATTGATTTTCTCAAGACAGATATTTTCGCTGACTATATTTCAAAACCTTCATTATTACGCGAAAGATACAGTCACACAGAACAAAGAATTATTATTGATGAAGTACAAATGGTGCCCGATATTTTAAATGAGATACATTGGCTTATTGAAAACAAAAATATTTCTTTTTTATTAACTGGATCCAGTGCTAGAAAGCTTAGACGAAAACATGCCAATTTGTTGGGTGGAAGAGCATGGCGTTATACGATGACACCCTTATGTTATCCAGAAATTAGCGGTTTTGATATTGAGAGCATTATGGTGACGGGTTTATTGCCCCCACATTTTCTTTCTGATGATCCCATTCAAGATCTTCGTGCTTATGTATCAGACTATCTCCGAGAAGAAATTATTTCGGAAGCCGCTGTTCAAAATATTCCGGCATTTTCTGAATTTTTGCGGGTAG
>Ga0207052_10028_pt1 | contig 51493 bp, 49 predicted proteins | sample Alteio_BWMinCont_62_FD_153294 | JGI IMG/M metagenome (GOLD analysis project Ga0207052, IMG submission 153294) | Enriched cells from forest soil in Barre Woods Harvard Forest LTER site, Petersham, Massachusetts, United States -... | ecosystem: Environmental > Terrestrial > Soil > Temperate forest >...
CGCCGCAATTGGTGAACCAGATTCTTGACGTGCTTCCACCGGACCTCTGGAGCAACAAGAAAAGCACCTTCCTTGACCCGGGCTGTAAGTCAGGCGTTTTCCTCCGAGAGATCGTTAAACGCCTCGACAAAGGGTTGGAGAAGTACATTGCAAATCGCCAGAAGCGGTTAGACCACATTTTCAAAAATCAGATATTCGGACTCGCCATCACGGAATTGACTGCATTAATCTCGCGGAGGTCCCTGTACTGCTCCAAGACCGCCAACGGGAAGTACTCAGTATGCGAGGCATTTAACAACTCACAAGGCAATATCCGCTTCAACCGCGTTGAGCACACTTGGGAGAATGGCCGCTGCGCCTATTGTGGGGCGAGCAAGGATGCATACGACCGAGGCGGCGAACTGGAAACCCATGCTTATGCTTTCATCCACACGAAGTCCCCAGAGGAGTTTTTCGACATGAAATTCGACGTGATCATTGGCAATCCACCGTATCAACTGTCGGACGGCGGGGGCAGCGGCACGTCTGCCACCCCGATCTACAACCGGTTCGTTGATCAAGCGAAGAAGCTGGCGCCACGCTATCTCGTGATGATTATTCCATCGCGATGGTTTACCGGTGGCAAGGGGCTTGATGAGTTTAGAAATTCGATGCTTACGGACGGTCGACTGCGCTCGATCGACGACTACCCCATTGCATCGGACGTCTTCCCAGGGGTCGGCCTCAAGGGCGGCGTTTGTTATTTCCTCTGGGACCGGGACAATCCGGGGTCCTGCCGAGTCACCACCCATTTCAAGGACTGGCCTGTCTCGACAGCCCAGCGTCCACTTCTTGAAGAGGGCGTAGATGTGTTCATCCGCTACAACGAAGGTCTGTCAATTCTGAAAAAGGTTGTGGCTCGTGAGAGTGTTGCATCGAAATCGCTGTCACTACCCGAAAGCAAGCGCTTCGATCGATTGGTGAGTACCAGGCGGCCGTTCGGACTTGATTCGACCTTCAAAGGCAAGACTGCCAAGGCTGCTGGTGACGTTCTCATCTATCAAAAAGGGGGATTCGGTTACACGCCAAGAAAATCCATTAACACTGGTACTCATCTTATCGTCAAATGGAAGGTCTTTATCGGCTTCGCCGCTCCAGGCACAGGAAACAAGGATACCTACCCGAACAGAGTCATCAGCACTCCATTCATCGGCGAGCCTGGGAGCATCTCTTCGGAAACGTATCTGTGCATTGGTCCGTTCGATACAAAGCGTCAGGCCGAAAGCGTCTTATCATATCTGTCTTGTCGGCTGACTCGCTTTCTGATTCAGCTTCATAAGCCGTCTCAGAATACAACTCGCAAGGTCTATACTTTCGTACCAATCCAGAAATGGACCCGACAGTGGACAGACAAGGACTTGTACGCGAAGTATGATCTGTCCCGGAGTGAGATTGCGTTCATTGAGTCCATAGTGCGTCCAATGAGTGCTGATGACGGCGACGTGGACGCAGAGTCTAGCGATGAGTAGCGACTTTTTTCCTCCGCGCCCTGAATCGCGGCCCGCCATCTACGCCTACGAGGATACCAACCCGCAGTACGCGGGCCTGCTGAAAGTCGGCTATACGACCCTGGATGTGCAGATCCGCGTTGCCCAACAGTATCCGACGCTGCGCCCCGGCAAGCTCCCTTACCGAATCGTCCTGGAAGAGCCCTCCATGCGGAACGATGGAACGGTGTTCACTGACCGCGATGTACATCGCATGCTCCGCCTCAACGGCGTCAAAAACCCCGACGGCGAGTGGTTTCGGTGCACGGTGGACAGAGTCAAGGCGGCAATCATCGCCGTGCGGGACGGCCAACTGAACGAGGAGAACCGGTCACTCGACTTTGCAATGCGGCCGGAGCAGAAAGCGGCTGTCGAAAAAACCGCCGCATACTTCGCCAGTTGGCGCAAGGAAAAGGGCAACCGGAACAAACCGCCGCACTTTCTCTGGAATGCCAAGATGCGTTTTGGAAAGACCTTTGCCGCTTATCAGCTAGCGAAGAGGATGGGATGGCGAAAAGTTCTAGTCCTGACGTTTAAACCGGCAGTGCAAAGCGCCTGGGAAGAAGACTTGAAGACTCACGTGGACTTCAAGGGCTGGCAGTTCATTTCACCCGGCGGTTTGTCCTACGAGAAGGTCGAGAAGAAGAAGCCGTTTGTCTGTTTTGGCTCGTTTCAAGATTACCTCGGGCGTAACCCACACACCGGCGGCATCAAGACGAAAAACGAATGGGTGCACTCCACGAATTGGGACTGCGTGATCCTCGACGAATACCATTACGGGGCGTGGCGGGAGAATGCGAAAGAGCTCTTTGAAGCCGAGGACAAGGACGAGGTCGAATTCGGGGAAGGCGAAGGCATCAAGGACTTTGACGAAGAAATGATGCCGATCACAACGGATGCGTATCTTTATCTGTCCGGAACTCCCTTCCGAGCGATTGCCTCCGGCGAGTTTATCGAAGAACAGATCTACAACTGGACTTATTCCGACGAGCAACGGTCGAAGCGCGATTGGAAGGGTGCCAACAATCCATACGCCGCATTGCCCCGCATGGTGCTCCTGACCTATCAACTCCCAGACGCGATCCGGGAAATCGCGATGCAGGGCGAGTTCAACGAGTTCGACTTGAACGTTTTCTTCTCAGCCCAGGGCGTTGGTGAAAAGGCCAAGTTCAAGTATGAGGACGAAGTTCAGAAGTGGCTGGACCTAATTCGCGGGTCGTTTCTGCCGACCACTGTTGACAACCTAAAGTTAGGTACGCATCGGCCGCCTATGCCGTACTCAGACACTCGGCTCCTGAGCGTGCTTTCACACACGTTCTGGTTCCTCCCCAGCGTGGCTTCCTGCTACGCAATGAGCAACCTGCTGGCGAAAAAGCAGAACCGCTTCTACCACGATTACAAAATTGTCGTCGCTGCAGGGAACGCCGCCGGCATTGGTGTCGAGGCTCTGCCCCCCGTCCTGGAAGCTATGGACGAGCCACTGAGGTCGAAGACTATTACGCTTTCCTGCGGGAAGCTCACAACCGGCGTGACCGTAAAACCATGGACTGGCATTTTCATGCTCCGCAACTCATCCAGCCCAGAAACGTACTTTCAGGCGGCGTTCCGTGTCCAATCGCCTTGGGCGGTGCGGAATCCGGACGGCGACTCGCCAAATAAAGAACAGATCATTAAAGAAGAGTGTTATGTCTTCGATTTTGCTCCAGACCGGGCGTTGCGGCAGATTGCGGATTACAGTTGCCGGTTGAACCTCGACGAGACAACAAACCCGGAACAGAAGGTGGCGGAGTTCATCAGCTTTCTGCCTGTTCTCGCGTACGACGGCAGCTCTATGAAACAGATTGACGCTGCGGAGATTCTGGAGATGGCGATGAGCGGCACAACCGCAACCCTCCTGGCGCGGCGCTGGGAAAGCGCATTACTGGTCAACGTGGACAACGACACTTTGCGCCGCCTGATGGATAACAAAAAAGCGATGGATGCTCTCATGAGCATCGAGGCTTTTCGCAATCTCAATCAGGAGATCGAGACCATCATCAACAAATCGGAGGCCGTGAAGAAGGCGCGCAAGGAGGCCAATGACGAGGAGCTATCCGACAAGGAGAGGAAGGAGCTAACTAAACAGGAGAAAGAATACAAGACTTTGCGGAAACAAATTCAGGAGAAGCTCATCAAGTTCGCGACACGCGTCCCAATTTTCATGTATTTGACCGACTATCGTGAGCGGTCGCTGAAAGATGTGATAACGCAGCTGGAGCCCGGCCTATTCAAAAAGGTCACGGGCCTGACCGTAAAGGATTTCGAGTTGCTTGTCAGCCTGGGACTGTTCAACAGCGCGCTGATGAACGACGCCGTCTACAAATTCAAGCGCTATGAGGATGCCAGCTTGAGCTACACCGGGATCGATAAGCACGAAGGCGAGGACATTGGATTGTACGACACGGTGATCACCCGCAAGGATGCGCAGGAGACCTTTGAGAATATCCCCGCACGGAAGCGCTAAGGAGGCCGAGCGAGGCGTTACTTGCCGGTCAGCAGGGCATACACGCGCGCGACCTCGTGCTCGGTCATGCTCGCAACGTAATCGACAACTACGCGCGTTTGGAGAAGAGAGTCGCCTTTGGCTGCTTCTAGTTCTTCCTGATAGGCAGGAGGAAACAGATTCCAGGATTTGTCCTTTGCCGCCGCTGCCATCGTTTCGAAAACGGTTCGAATGGTTTGTGTTTGCCCGTGCTGAAGAGTGGCAAGCTCATTGTTGAGGATGACGTAGTGCCAAGTGAGTTCTTTGAGCATGCGGATTTCGTCCTCCGCATATTGTTTGATATCTACGACGCTTTTGGCTCCGGCTCGGGGCATCACTAGGCTAATTGCTTCTACATACCGCGAAATTAGGACGGTTGAGAATTGCCAAATCCCAGCGCGCTGTTCGAGAGTTCCCACATAACGACGGTCGGGGGGGAAGAAGTCCAGGACCTCTTTGAAAATCTTCTCAAGTTTCGTGCGCCGGGGCGCCAAGTCCTGACAACGGGTGAATACTTCGGAGAAAAAGCTGTCGCGCTCGGCTGGGTCATTGTCGTCCGCCAGTCGATCGAGAGGAATTTGGCCGGCACAATAGAAGTCAATCAGGTCGTGGACGGCGTAGGTGATGTCATCGGACCAATCCATGATCGCGCCTTCGGCGCTTTTGGCGAAAGGATGTAAAGAGTGACCGTCACGGACCCAAGTAAAAAGGTCTCGCTCGGTGTTATAGACGCCCCATTTGTTCTTCTTGTCCGGATTCTCGCCGTGGGACCAAGGATATTTCAGAATGCCACTAAGGGTAGCTCGGGTTAGATTCAAGCCGCGGATGATTGGAATCTTTGAACTATCCGCGGTTACCGCATCGCCCACCGCGAGTTTTGAGACGATGCGAAACGATTGCGCGTTGCCTTCAAAACCATCTTGGAGGCCTTCTTTTCTTGCAAGTCTGTCCAATTCCTTTTCGGCGATATGACCAAACGGAGGATGGCCGAGGTCGTGCGCCAGAGCCGCAGCTTCCGCTACATCGGGATCAGGAGCCTGTAAGGCGGCTGCCTCTTCTTTCTGGGTGCCTCGCAGCTTTTCTGAAATGCGCCGAGCGAGCTGAGCCACTTTTAGGGAATGCGTGAGCCGATTGTGAAATACGTACCCGCGGTCGGCTGATACCACCTGGGTAACTTCGGCTAGTCTCGCAAAAGCGCTGGAATATTGGACGCGATCCCGGTCTACTTGGGCCGGGGTCCGGTAGTCCGGTCTGCGTTCAGAGTAAAATCTGAGAGTGAGGTTAGTCAGTAGGGACAAATCTATTTCGTGTGGAGCCGGAGTTTCCGGTCGGCTGTCATCTCGATACAATCACCCGAAATAAGGGGTAAGACTGCCGCTTTGACGGTAGTTACGCTGACCTCGGACTTCTCTCGGACCTCGCTGACAAGGTCATTCATTGAGAGTTCCCGACCATTCAGCGCCTTGAGAATTTCCAGTTGTACGGGAGCCATTGGGAATGCCTCCGAGCGTCTGACTACTCCTCTATTGTAAGGCTCGTTTGCTGTTTTGTCCATCGCCCTTTGTCTTATGGGTGTAGTGAAAGAGCACCCCAGGAGCGTGTCCGAATAATGCAAAAACGAGCTTTCTGCGCACGAGGAAACAATTACTTACAACCCGTAAATCAGTCAAAAACGGATTTCTCGGACACGCTCCTAGGAAAGAATTGAGGCGCTTTACCACGCGCGTTAAGTTGGACCATCGTCTCAAAAGCACGTTATCGCCGCGAGAGCTCAGGTCTAGATTCTATAATTCGGCGAAACATCTCGGCTTGATATAGGGCATCAGATAGCGCGTTGTGCTTCATCTCCTCCGCACGTTTGGGCTTCAAACTCTCAGGAAGCTTGCTCGACCGTGTTTCGTCCCATGAACAACCTGTCAGTCCCATGTAGTATGCCTTGATATCCAAGGCAGCCACCCCAAACGGATTCGTTCCGACAAACTTATGAAAATACCAGTTCACAAAAGACCAATCAAAACTTGCATTGAAGCCAGCAAACACAGGAGTTTGACCTTGCGTCTCTTTCATAATCCATTTCTGAAACGATTGCATAGCCGCCGGAGGTTCTTGTCCTTCGTTCATGAGCCAGTGGAGATCGAACCCGGAAACTTCTAGGGCCGCTGGCACGAACCGATCCGAGATGGGCCGAAGCTCGGCATAAAACGTATGTTCTAGAGCATCGACCCGACACGCACCCAGAGAGAGCATGCTGTATTCACCGGGCATTGGTCCAGACGCTTCAATATCCACGGAAAAGTAAAGTTCCGAATCGCTCATCGCATTCTCCTAGGTCGTACGATGGGAGGCATGTCGAAATTGCGCGTCCAGTGCTCCCTAAACTCCTTGCGACGCTGCTCCAGCTTGGTAGATGAATCCCAGAAATATGTTTCTAGACAGCTTGGATCAAAGGGTAGCGAGGTGCCCTTTTGAGCAGTAAGGATCACTCGTTGCGTGCGTCCTAGTGCGTATCCGAGCTCCATAAAACAGTTCGGACGAAGGCCGGTGAGGTCCACCACGGCAACTTGGCTATGGTGAAGACTGTCAAAAATCGCCTGGTTCATCCATGCGTACTCGTTCACGCCTAGACCCATTTGAATCACCTGGAAGCCAAGTTCTTCGACCAGCGGGTCTACAACGGTGCGAAAGAAATCTTCGATGCGCTCGTAGTCGGGCAGATCTTTGTTGAGCACCCGCACGTAGAAAGCTCTAGGAGCGGCAAGTTCCGCCAAGAGATGAAGAATTGCAGCCGTCGCATCGGCGGGCAATACATTCCAGTCATTTGTCCGGGACCGGTCCAATAGCTCTGCTCCCGATTGGCCGAAGTTTACCCTGAAAAAAAGACTCGGTTCGCTGAGCGCTTCGCGAAAGAGCTTGGCCCCACCTCCCGACCCATCGCGACAACTCGCTCCCAACTCCAGGTCCAGCGGAATCACTTGTTTGCCCAAGCCGGCGAACTCCTGTGCGAGATGTTCCACACCTTCGCCTCCGCTAATCGCAATAAGAATGTCGCCGAGCTGAGCTTGTCTCTGGCGACGTACAGCGCCAGAACCCCAGCCCGGATCCAGAAAGCCCATGCTCACAGCTCCTGAGCTTCGGAGATTGTTGTACAACTCGCGTCGGTGTTCCGGAATTTTAGCGAAGCTTTTTTCAGTAGCAATTGTGGCGATGAGCTTCCCTGAAGTTCCCGAAGGGTGTGCATGTCCGTTTGCAATAGCTGCTTGAATGGAATCCGCGACGGTCCAGTCGAAGATAATCGAGGGGCCATCCTGCCGTCCCTTAAGCCTCGGCTCAGTGCCGAAGGCGGCCACAAAGTTCGCACCGCTTTCGGCAAGGGCACCCGCCAATTCGGACACGAGCGCATGAGCATACTGGAGGTTTTTTTCCGGAGTCTCCGGGTCTGCACTACCTGCAATGAGAATCCTTCGTCCGTGGAGTTTCATCACTTAAGCCTGGCTAAGTGCTGGCGTTGGAACTATAAATTGGGCGGCTTCAACCAAATCCCGGGCCGTTAATTTGCGATCGGGAAAAGCCTTGCTAAGAGCTTCAGGCAATAACCGGGTACGAATATCCGAAAATGTGAACCCGGGAGCACCAGAATCCTTCGGGCCAGTCAATCGAACGAGTTCCTGCAAGGATGCCTGCGATAGATCCAAACCGCAGCAATCCATAACGAACAGGTCCTGCCGTTCACGATCATTGGGTCTGCAAAACTCCTCAATATGGCCAGCTCGCCGGAGAATTGCAGAGTCGAGGGAGCTGTAACGGTTCGTGCAAAGAAACACGAGTACCCGACCTTGCGCGCGGCGCGCATCATCAATTTTCTGGATTAGGGTGTTAACCCCGACTTTGTCTTCATGATGGCTTTGCTGGTTGTTTCTGCTTGCCGCGAGTGAATCCCCTTCATCGATTATCAGGAACGACGACTTGGATTTGCCTGCCGTCCGCATGACCACCTCGAACGCCTGATTGATGAGCATACTCATCTCGCCCACGTTGCCACTTCCACGAACGCGCGTGCTTAACTTGAAGAGCGTCGCATTTTTCTTAAGATCCCGAGCCATGGCGTTTGCAACCGCTTCCGCTGTAGCTGTCTTGCCGGTACCCACGTCACCGTGAAAAACAACCAAGGGATATCGATCGGAAAGGGCATCCAGCAATGGGACGTGTTTACCGTACTGTTTCTTGCTCCACGCTTCTAACCCGTCTGAGTCCATAAGTAGTTGCAAGTGCTTCTTCAGCCTGCCATACCGCGTTTCGAATCCGATGAGCCGCTTGGCAACGCCACCCAGATGAGCATCTGGCAATTCAAGTTCAGACTCGAAGACATTGATATGTTCACTCGTCATCGACGCTCCTCCACAACACCCTGCGTCATTCGTAAGTCCATCGCTCTAAGCCGAAACCGTTGCTAGCATATTGCCGGTCACGAGTTCCGGTCAGACCCGAAAAGGAAGTGTCTGTAGATGAAGCTGGCCACGCGCCTTTGATCTCGAGCCTTGCTTTTGCATTCTCCCGGGCTTGCAAACTGAGTTTCCACCATTCATCGGACATGATCGCAATTAGTTGCAAGGTGCCTCCGGGAGTTCGAGGCCAAAGACTATTTCCCGGCAGGTCGTTGGGCCACCCGATTGCCGCATTCGAAACCACGTACTTACGTCCTCGTATTTGGTTACCAGCGGAATCCCACAGAATCACCACGATTGAATCTACATAGCCAGCGTTGGCAAACGCGATGAGGTCTTCGACCGTTTCTTCTATGTCAGTTCTCGTCCCCAATCCCGTCGATTGGGCTTTCATGCTGTAGTCCGCTCCAAAACTATTCAAGACTTTCCGGACATCTGCAACTGTCCTTGTTTGGGTTCCAGTGTTCATCTATTCCTCAATGACGAAGGATCGTCCAAAAACTTCTTTCCAATGCTCAATAGTCTCTCCCTTGGCCGAGCACCAGCTTGCGGCAGTGATACGCTCCCACGCCTGTTCGGCTTCTCGCACCACTTCTTGTCGCTCCGCATCAGTTAGGCGCAAGGCGACATTGTTAGACGCATTCACGGGATCAAGCACGACCACCGTATCGCAGGGGAATTTCGGTTTGGCCCCGTTTTCTGGGAAAGCAATCGGCTGGAGCAGTTTTGTCTGAGCGACATAGAGAAAAAACCGCTGGATTCCTTCCTCGAGGCTCGGAGCGGCACCTTGCACGTCCTGAATGTGAGCAAGGACTAGCTCGATCAAGAAAGAACGAAGCGGGTCGAGTTCCTTGTGATTGCGCCACTTCTTTGCGAGCCGCACCAGGGTGCGATAGTTCGCGTCGGAATCACTTCTCTTCTTGATGAAGGCGAGTTGTCCGTCAACGCTCGTCTTAATTGGTTCAGCCCCCTCAGACGAAGGCTGCCAGCCGTAGCCTGCCTGGCCCGGGATCGGGGTAATGGGTACAAGGTCTACATCTAGTCCAGAATCGCGAAAGTGAATTCCCAGTGTGCGGGGTTGAACTTCAAAATCCTCGGCCTGCTTCTGCGGATAGACCGCGCGGACGAGCTTCAGGATGATTTGGTGCAGTTTGCCAACATCACCCTTCTCCGACTCCGACACGTCCAGATAGACTGCGACATCTGCGTCTACTCCATCCTCGCCTCGCGGTTTGAGTACTGTGCCCTTCACGAGAGAACCCGTCTTCTTGAACCCAATTACGTCGAACGCACCGCCTTCCTTGATTTTGGCTTCGAGCCTTTTGATCAGGAAATCCACCTGTTTGAGGTACTCTTGGCGCTTCCCCTGCGGTAATCGCAAGACCGCTGTGACAAAGAAGTTTATTTGCTCGTCCGTAAGTTTCATTGCGACTCCAAATCCATCTTGCTTCTCAGATGCTTTTCTCCGGTTGCCCAGCCAAACCACGTCTTGCGAAGGCCAAGTCAACGTTGTCATGCGAACAGTAAAACAGGCGTCCTAAATCATGGCTGATTGAAAAAGCCAGGAATTTTGCCCCACGGCATTACTGCGATTCAGCACTGTCCGTTTTGCCGTTGGGACGTAACTTTTTTCGGTGACGGTGGCAAAACAGATTGGTGATGATCGCATATACTTATGCCACCCAAGGGAGGAATGACGGACCATTCCTTTGCCACAGTTGATTTCGGAGAGGTTCTCAATCGGCTCGTGATGTACGCTCAGAACCTCAACACGGCGCTGGTGTGCGTGGGCGTTCGGGAACGGGTAATGCCCGGTGGCGAGAGCGCCGAAGATCTTGCAATGAGTGTCCTTGTGAAATTTGTCGATCCTTCGGACTCTTCTGTAGCTTGGTCCGATCAAAAGGGAGAGCCGACAACAAGAAAAGTTCTTGCCTATCTGCAAAAGGTGCTTCAGCGGGACTTCTGGGATCTGAAAAAGTCCAAGAGGTACAAAACAACCAACTATGTGGATTCCTACGAAGACGGTGACGATAACAACGGTGACACTCTCGATCAACTCGCGGTGTTCCGCGAGACGCCCGAGGGCGAGTTCCAGAAGCGCGAACGGATAGACTGGGTTTTGAAACAATTTAATGCTGAGCCGGAGTTACGAGAAATCGTGAAGCTCCAGCTTGATCCGGGCGGATTCACTGCTTTTTCCAACCAGCAACTCGCTCAGCTCCTAGACACCACAGTCAAAGATATCGAAAACCGTAAGAAGCGAATCAAACTAAAGCTGACGAACCTCGCTGCTTCTTGCAATTTGGAAGGGGCGAAACATGTCTAAGCAAAAGACTGAACGACTAATTGAAGAAGTGCGGCGGATGGCGGAACAGCTGGGAGAAGACGATGCGACACTGAGTCAGGAGCAGGTCATAAGTCATCTTCGTGAAACTGCTGTCAACCCGGACGAATTGAAAGCGCGGTTTCACGAAGCCGCAAAGAAATTGGGCGAACGGGAGCGCTCGGCCAATCGCTCAGCGCCTCTCCTTCTAAGGCAGGCGATTGACACAACACGTCCTGAGGACCAGTTGCCAAACGACCCGATGGCAGCGATATCCTTTGTAGAGCGCTGGCTCGACAAATTTACGTCCTCATTTGTTCTGCCTTCTAACCTTGACGTGGGTCGAGCCTACCGCAAATCCGAAGACCTTTCAGATCCGGACCAAGCTGACTTAGACAGACTCGAAAAGGAACTCAAGGAGAAAGTCAAAAAAGAGAATGAGCGAAAAGCCTGATGCCGTCGTACTCGTGAGCCAGTCGTTCCTAAAGCGCTTTGGAAATGATTGTGGGAAGCGTCTCACGGACGTAGTCGCAGAAATTGGCCTCGAATTAATCTATCGCGATGCGGAGAGCTATGAGGGTGCGCTACTTCGCATTAAGGATGTTCCGCGGGGCTACATTGTCATCAACTCCGCAATTCGGGAAGAGTCTCGCAAGCGCTTCACCATCGCGCACGAATGTGGACACTTCCTCCTCCCGGGCCAGCAGGATCTTTCAAGTCCCTGTACGAAAGAGAAAATTGAAAACTGGAACGAACAGTTGTTTCGCCCCGAGTTGGATGCGAACCGCTTCGCTGCCGAAATTCTTATGCCAAGGGAATCGGTGTACACCTATCTCCGTAGTGAGCCAACTATGGAGTCCATCCAATCCATCGCGACGGTTTGTGGTAGCTCATTGACAGCTTCAGGTTTTCGTCTTGTTGAGTTGACGAGTTTTCGGGGAGCTGTAGTTTGGTCTCAAAACAACAGCGTGGTTTGGTCGAAGTCGTCTGCAGAATTTGTCCGTTGGATTCGAAGGGGCGAGCTGAGCGATACCACGTTTGCTTCTGATTGCTTCAAGCAAAGCCCCGTTCCAAACAAGCTTGAGTCAGTCCCAGCGTCGGCCTGGCTGTTCGAAAAGGGCCTTAAGGATGGCGCCCGGATCTGGGAGCACTCCGTTTCTCTGGCGAGCTATGGCGCTGTTTTGTCACTATTGGTCATTCGAGAACCTATTGAGGCCCGCGATGACTCTTCCTCAGGAGACGAAGCAGAACTAGATCCTCAAGAGTTTACACTCAACCGGAAACGATGGCCTTCGAAGAGATAGCCCACAGGAGTCGAGATCACATCTTCTACCTATGGCTTCTCCTCTCAAGACGAGCGGGGGCCTACTGGCCCCCCCGCGGCTGGATTGCCCGCTTTCAAAATTGCGCTTGCGGCGGTGAAGATGCGGGCCGCATTTTGATTGGGGATTTCCTTTTGGCCTTTTAGCCAATGCTGGATATAGCCGCGTGCGTATTCCGCCCCATCGAGGCTGAGAGTTTCGCAACAGATGAGCGCAACCGCTTCTGCTTCCACTTCGCGGAGGTTCATCGGCGTTGCTTCGGAGTCCACGAGTTTTTCTCTTGTGGTGTGGCCCAGAACACAATGCGCGATTTCATGAAACGTGGTCTTGTGCGGAATTGCTGCGATGGGACTGATGGCAATTTCTCGTCCGATGGCAAATCCCTGAATGTTGCCGTTCATTTCATCAAATTCCGTACGCGTGATGTTCAACGTACGGAGCGCGGTGTCTAGGTCAAATCCCGGAATCGCTGCGGTTTCCACTGCATTCCCATCCGTTTGCGCCAAGACAAACCAATAAGCGCGAAACCCGAAAGTGGAACGCGTTGTTTCTTCGCTCTCTTCCTCCTGCTCGTTATCCTTCGGAACGCGCTTCTTGTACTGCATCGGCATGCAAAGGGTGATGCCCTTTTCGCCTTTGCGCACTTGGCGTTTAAGTTCCAACCAACCGCGATAGGTATTGAGGGGTCCCGGCTCCAAGTTACGGCGGCGGCATTGCGTCAAGGCGAGCAAGGCATTCCCAAATGAGTAGTTATGGAAAGCGGCGTAAGCGGCCAACAGTTTTCCCGGCGTGTGGACCGCGCTGTGAAGCAGTTGTCCCCAAGTTTCATGATTATGTGTATTCGTCATTGTGGTTTCTCCCTTTTCTTTTTCGAGCGGTTCTCCTGCTCGAAAAAAGAAGCAAATTCCCTTCATAGCTGGCTGATTGCGAACGGGCGCGCGCGCCGTCAAGGGCGGCGGGGTAGGCCGTTTATTGGAGAGAAGCGGAAACCCTTGACGGAAGAAGCGGGGGACCGGGCGCAGCCTCTTGCGGAGAAGGGAATTTGCGGAGGAACTGTTTTAATCGCGGAGGTGGATCAGTCTTAGTTTCTTAGAGACTTTGCGTGGCGTTTGACCTGCTGCACGTATCCGTTGGTGAGTCCGGCTGTAGGAGATCCTGTGTTGTAGTAAGAAAGAGCGGAATCGAGAGCGGCGAAGCCTTCACACTGGATTCGAGCTGTTGTTGTGTACGTGGCAGAAAGAAGCGCAGCACCTGAACGGAGATTTGTGCAAGGGTCAAACAGTTGTTCCGCGCTGAGATGCAAATGCGCAGCGTGCTCGCTGTTCACCTGGAGCAGCCCAATGCTCACGGTGATGCCTTGCCCGAGGAGCCATTTGGTCCACGCGACTGCCTCTTCGAGCGATGCAGGCTGTCTTTCAAGGGTAATGGTGGCGCGATTCCATCCCTGGCGTCGGGCGAGCTGGTGGGGACGGTTGATGCTGAGGGCGTAGGGGTAAAGCGCAGACTCAGTGCGGGCGATAGCTTCGAGGGTGCTGACCGGGACGTTCGCCGCACAGGTTTGCGCGAGCGTTTGAAACGAAGTAGGCGAAATCTTTGTGTTGGGGTTCGCCGTTCCTGTTTGTGCACACGAAGCCGTGCCGGCGAGAGCGAAGAGCGTTGCGAGAATGATTCTTGCAATGTGCATTAGAAGTTCGAAGCCGAAAGCACGGGAAGATGGAATAGTCGCGCCCAGCTCGCAGCGCTTGATTGCTGAATCGCCGGAATACGTGTGTCCTTGGCCCAATAGTCATTCGAGACGGTCAATAGAACGGTCGGATGTTCGAGGGCGGAAGAAAGAAACGGCCACACGAGGATTTGTTCGTAACAAATAAGTACGGCGGCGTTTTGATTGTGGATGCGGATTGTTCCGCGGGCAAAGAGCTTCAGTGGCACCCCGTGATCACTGAGGGGCCTCCACATTGCAATTGGAACGGGAATGCGCTCTTGATAGAGCGCTGTATTTTGCTCGCCGCGTGCGAGCAGCACATTCAAGTACTGCTTCTGCGCAAAAGGATTTCTCGATGTGCCTGGTGGGTTGATTCCAGCTCCTATAAGCACCGTGCGGTGCTGCGAAGCAAGCGCGGTTAAAGTGTTTTCCCAAAAAGCATCCGTGGATTCATTCCAGTGTGTGAGCAGATGTTCCGGGAAGAGGAGCACGGTCGCATGCGACTCGACAATCGTTGTCTGCATGGTTTGGGCCGTGTTGTATTCGGTCGTGAAGTCGGGGTCCCCTTGTCCTGTGCCCGCATAGTTCGTGTTGACGGCTTCCCATCCTGCAGGGACCTGCGGTTGCGTGTACTGGAAATGAAAGACGAGTGCACAGAGCGCCAAACTGACGACACTCTGCCCTGGCTTGAAGCGGAAGACACTAAGAAAGACGATGATGAAAGCCAAGCCGAACCACTTCGAGCCGGGAAAAAGAACACCTGCCGAAAGAAGTGGCGAAGCCCATCCGATAATCCCGAGCGGTGGTATCGCAGTCAGCAGGATGCACAGCGGCACACAGAACACAGCTCTTCCATGTCCGCGTGAGAACAGCAAACCCCAGGGCAACGCCAGCAGAACTGCGGCGGTTAAGCAGAGGAACAACCCTATGATCGGAGTGCCCTGCACTCCAAAGAAGGCGCGCGCCCCGGGAATGAGCGGCCAGCTTGCCGCCGCGTAGTAGCTGAACATCGAAGCATAAGCGTGTTTTCTGGATTTCGCGTGATAGACAAGCAGCGGAGCAACAAGGGAAAAAGGGATTGCCGCAAGGTGTCCGTTCCACGCAATCGCCGCTGTCGAAGCGGCGACGACGGGAAGCGTCAGTCTACTGTTGAGGAACTTCCGTAGCGAACGTCCACAGCGGGCGGAGATGGTGCCGAATCGCGGAATTTGGAATGGGGCCGTAGTACCGGCTGTCGAAGCTGTAACTGTTAAACGACGAGACGACCCACACGGTTCCACGTTCGACTTTGTAGGTGCCATAAGGCCACGGATCGAGCGGCCGTTGGAGGTGGTCGCGGAATCGTCCTGCGCTGTTGGGAAGCAATTGTCCATTGACTCGAATTCCATTTGCGCTCACTTCCACTTCGTCGCCGGGAAATGCGACGCCTGGTTTGAGAAGCGGTGCTCCGCCATCGGGGCAAGCCCCCGCGGTGCGATATTGGCGGGCGAGCGAGATATAGGCCGCGTTTCCTTCCGGGCAGAACTCAACAAGTTTTGCCTTTGACGAATGGCTGGTGATGTAGAAGCCAAGCGGTAGTGAGGGAGTGAGATTAACGCGGATGCCGAAAACCCAGCCCGCAATGAGCCCGAGAAAGAAGGGAGATCCCAGCAGGCAGGCCCAGAGAAATGCGCGGCGGAGTCGATGGTGTAGTTCATAAGAGCCAGGTATCTTGGGGTTCTGAGGATTCGATAGACGGAGCGCCATCGGTCATGACCTCGTTCGGTAGTGTGGCGTGCGGTTTGAGCGGAACTGGTGACTCTTGCGCCGCGCCACCAACTACGAAGAATTTCTGCACTGTGACCTCGTAGACATAGCGCGTGTATTTGTCCTTCCCGACGAAAGGCCGTTGGTCGAAGGTTCCATCGACGTAAAGGTTGGTGCCTTTCTCAAGTTCGGTCGCAAGGATCGCCAAATCCCCGTAGAAGACCAGGCTGAACCAATTGGTGTGCTCAGCGGGAATCTCTTTGCGCGTAAACCGATAGGTCTGTCCAAGCCGAGCATTCGCGACTGGCATGGAGGAGGGCAAATAGCGCAACGTGGGTTTCGCAGCGAGATAACCGGCGAGTTGAAAGCGATTCTCCTGCATGCCTACCGCTCCGTAGTCAAATCCAAGCGTTCCAACAAACCAGGGGATGGCTGAAGCGCAGAACCTGGGGGTGGTGGAGGTTGCTTGATTGGCGGGTCTGTGGCAGGGCCGCGAGATGAAGCCGGCAAGCGGCAGTGCGTACGTGGTCCAGATGTTGGCTTCGACGGCAGAGCAGGCTTCCGGAGTGGCTGCTGAGGCGAAAGAACTCCGTCGAGAATCGAGTAACACTTGGTCGGAGGCGGAATTTCTACGCGGGACCGCAGGATTGGGTCAAAGAAGTAAAGCATCTGTTTGCCGTAGATGGGGTGGTGCCCAGAAACAAAGATGAGCATGTCGCCGGGCGCGATGATTTTTTCCTGATCGCCCCTTTGCTCCTTTTTCGGAGGCCGCAAGCGCATGATCTCGTCGGGGGTCATGAGCGGGCGCTCGATCTCGTCCATGTGCGTGCTGATGCGGTCGAGGACGGGAGACATGCGTGAGCCAGAGAAATTGAAGGAGGCTTTCCGAATCGTCTGTGTCCCGGTCATTTTGCTAAGGAGTTCCGCGGTCTCGTACTGGTTGGGCGCAAAAGCAACGCGAACTTGGCAGTTACTGACGATGCTTTCATTGGGCCCGTATTCGTCCACGATTTGGCGAATGTCCTGTGTGATGAGGTATGCCTTTAGGCCGTACCCCGCCATGTAGGAAAGCGCGTCCGCGAAAATCTCCATCCGCTTTAGGGAGGGGAATTCGTCAATCAGGAAGAGCAAACGATGTTTGTTGCGGAGTTGCTCGGAACCGTGAAAGTCGAGCTTTTCGGTGAGCCGGTTTACGATCATGGTGAAGATGAGGCGCATGAGCGGACGAAGCCGAATCTTGTCGCTCGGAGGCACAACCAGATAGAGCGACACTGGCCGCTCGTGATTCACGAGGTCTTGAATCGTAAAGTCACTCGCGCAAGTGGCACGGCTAACAAGAGGATCGCTATACAGCGTCAATGCCGTTTTCGCTGTGGATAAGACGCTCGAGAAATCCCTATCTTCCTTATCGAGCATCTCCTGCGCTTTCTCTCTCACGACGGGATGCGTGCATGTCGCTTCGCCGGTGGGAAGCCGCCAGTTATGTGCGTTGTTTTTGTCATGCGTGTAGGTGAGAAGCTCGGTGAGAGTTTCCCGGAAGGTAAAGCCGGGCCGCGTAAAGACGCCGCCGAGCAGACTGAGGGAAGCTTGACGACCTTCTAGCAGGGCGGCATAACACGCGTGCAGGATCATCCCCGTCGTGATGGAGGCTGCGGCTTCCTGCCAGTAGCGGTCCTCTGGTTTGTCTTCGTCCGAGCGGACGAGCATGTCCGCAATGTTTTGGGCATCGGAAACGTCGCGTTCGGTGAAGAGCCGGATTTCCGCCAGAGGATTAAATCGAGAAGATTGGTCAGGTTCCACGGGAGCAAATTTGAAACAGACTTGTCCAGACCCGCTGCGGAAACCCGCGGTCTTGGCCCAATTTTCCCCCTTAATGTCGTAGACCACGGTGCTTTCCGCCCAGGCCAGGAGTGTAGGAATAACGATGCCCACGCCCTTGCCGCTCCGTGTGGGAGCAAACGCCAGGATGTGTTCCGGGCCGTTGTGCCGCAAGTAGTGGAGGTGTTTGATGGACTGTTCGTACCAGCCTCCGACATAGACGCCCCGTCGTGCCTGGATGAGATTGGTTTCCTCGATATCGGCTTTGGTGGCCCACCGCGCCGAACCGTGTAGGTCCTCGGTATTCTTCGAGAGTGCCTTTGTATGCGCCAGATTGAGGAGGAAGAAGAGTGCGCCGGAGGCGAAGGACCCGCCCACAATGATGCCTGCTCCGATTAGCAGTGGAAGCTTAATTCGAATATCCGACGTGCCTCCCTCTGTCCACACCCAGACGAGCCATTTATAAGGGGCGTAGAGTGAAAACGAGCCGATGCGAGTCAAGGCGGGGCCAAGTGCAGGCTGAAACTCAAATCGCCAGGCGACAAACTGCGTGGCAACGACGTTCGTCAAGAAAAGTCCGATGAAACCGACAATCGTTGGGGGCCAATAAAAACCACCGACGTAGCCGGGATCTTTCGGTTTTCGGTAAACGCTTAACTGCTTCACCGTCCCAACTCCTGCGCTTTGCTCCTTTCCTTAACGGAGAGGACTCGGGCGCTGTTGTTGGTGTAGGCGATGCGCACGTTGTCGCCGACTGACGGGAGTTTGTCGAGGAGGTCTTTCGGATGGAGAACCACGGTGCGCGAAGTGATTTGTTGAATGAGCTTTTTGTCGGTTTCACCGATCACGGCGCCCCGGTAAACGCCGCTATCGGTTTGAGCATCTTTTACGAGCGCATCCGGCCCCATTTTTTTCAGTGCAGCCTGGAGACCTGCGGGCAACTCTCCCCCGCCAAGCAACTTGCGGACATCAGTACCTGAAATTTTGTCGTGAATCTCGACAGCCGCACTTCCGGGCTGGTGCGTTGCGACAGTTGCAGTAGTCTCGCGTCGTTCGATATCGGGCTTTGTTTCGAGAGTTGGAGTCATCTGCGCGTTCTTTCTCTCCCACTGCCGGGTGTCTAATTGCTCGATGAGGTGTTTCAGATCTTGGCTGTCAGCTGGATCGAAAAGTAGTTCATAGCCGCCGCCTTTTCCTTCATCGCGTTTGGTTGCGATTTGCAGCGTGGAATCTCCCAAGCTCAGAGTTCCGCGGTCGCGCTTCAATGCTTCGAGATAATCGCGGGCGGTTGTTCCGTCGCGGTCAAACGCCGCTTCGAGAACATCCTGCAGCTGCTCGCTATTTAGGGGGACGCGGCCAGTGGCATCGGAGTCGAGATAGGTTTCCAGATATTGCCGGGGCCACTCGATAAGGTCGTGATCGAGTTCCGAGTTGAGCAGCGTTTCCAGTTGTTCTGGCGAAGCGGCAGAGTTTGTGAGAGTGGAGATTTGGCGGTCCACTGAATTTTCAATTAGGTCCTGTCGAGTGGCAGCGTTGTTGGTGTTCATCGAAACCCTCCCTTAAGCGGTCAGAAAGCGAGCGTTCACTGACCTCTTGTTCAGCATACCTATACATATAGCACCATGACGGGAGGGGATGTCAATGTCTTATCTGGAGTGTCCGCGCTCGTCACGTTTACGTGTGTCAGGGTGGTGTAGCTCGGCTTGTAGCTTCGCTTGGTAATGTCCGAGCCATCCGCCCCATACAGGCTGGACATCCTGAATACCCTTGCGAAGTAAGAGCTCAGCTTCTTTGACGAAGTACGAAGTATTCTGAAGGAGCACGGTCGCATCTCCCATGTCATCCACATGCAAAACAGGTTTTCTGTTCGCGAATCGTTTCTCAATGCGAATGAAATTGTCCACTGCGAGTTGTCCTTGCTTGCGGGCCTCCTCGATGGTGTCGGTGTGATAGATCAAATGAACTTTCCCGTCTGTGCCCTCGACTAGCATGTAGCGTTTTCCTGTTTGTTCATCTTCGGTGTGTAGAAGTACGCGCCCGGCGACAACTTGAAGCTGGCGGAGCGTGGTGACCTGGAGGGGAAGCCGCTTGTCGGAAACCAGCGTGCCATGCGCCGCGAGCATTTTTTGCCGGTCGCCACTCTGTTGAAGGGTGCGGAGTACTTTTTCAAAATCCGCTTGCACGCGCCACTCGTGAGGCGCGACGGTCTGCGCGAGGCCCATTGTTTGGAGGTGCATCAGTCGTGCGGCGAGGTGCTTCTGGAGCCGTTGTCCGGATTCGGACAGGGACGCGTCGCTTGGATTAACGACCACCGTGAAGTGCGAAGAGGAGCGGTCATTGCTTCGCTGGAGGATGCGGTCGAGAGGTGTGTACCGATTTTGAATCGTTTCGCGGTGCTGGGCCTCTTGAGCATCTTCTGGGGAGCGATAGCCCAGGGAGTCGGTCGCTATTTCTTCGGCGCGTCCGCGCAGTCCAGAGCGAATGTATTCGCGTGGTATGCGAAGCGGCATTCCCATCTCGTCCACTCCTCGAACAGCGATGTGGACGTGGGGATGTTCGGTGTTGTGATGGACGGCGGCAATCCATTCGAGTTGCGTTCCCACGTCGCTTTGAAACCGTTGCATCAACTCGCGAGTGTGCTGCCTGAGGTTCAAGCGGTCAGCGAATTCAGGAGATACGATAATTTTGAAGAAACGTTCGTCTCCAGCAACCTGCCAACTGTCGAGGGCGGCGGGGATATTCAGGCTCTGTTCGATTGCATCGAACCCCGCCTCGGCTGGCCTTCCTCCCTGCGTCGCGCTCTCCCGCGCCACATACCTTCCGTGTGCCTTCCATTGGCCTGGATTCTTATTCGAAGAGTAGCTGACCCGGACGGCCACGCGTTGACGGAACAAGCGGGGCGTTCGGGCACCCCCGCCTGTCCCTCCCGGTGTTTTCCGCCCCCGATTCGACATCTGCACGAAGCGAAGCATCGCTCGGAAAGCGCGTGCATACTTGCGCGGATTTTCGTTTGGACCGTGCTTTGATTTTCTCGGTCGCAGTCGAACTTGTGGTTCATCATTCATCGATCATCATTCCCTTGAGAGTTTCTTTGTTTTTGGTCGAGATCCCTTCGGCCGCCGCGCGCAACAGTTTTTCATAGCGCAGCCTGGCGCGAACGCGCGCCGCTGGGAGGGCATCCTCCGGGGGTTCCACAACACACGTAATGATGTATTTCAATAGCACGTCAGTCAGGGCGACCTGCGCTTGCCCGAGGGTGTGAAGCCCTTGCAGCTGTTTTGCCATGTTGTTAAACGTTGCCGCTATACGAGATTCAAACTGCGTTACCGCCTCGGTGTTCTCACCTCTGCGAAGCTCATTTGCACAAGCGGTGATGAGGAATGCTTGTTCGGATCGAAAGCCACGTTCTTTGACAGCTACGCGAACTTTTTCCCGCAGGTCGGCGGAAGGGTATCGAAAATTGCGCGAAATCTCTTTTTTAGGCATGATCCTTTACCTTTCTGAGCGGTACCGAAGTGGTGCCACAATGTGCCCAAGACGGCCCTCTGCCAAGAGTCTGAAGGACAAGCAGTTAGCGCAGACAAACACCGCGAAGTGGCCCCAACCCTTTATGTTCCAATACGTGTGTCGGTCGCCGATAATGCGCCTGCATCTCATACACGCTGCTCCTACTCCTGTTGAATAGTGATGACTTTTGCTGACAAATGTTGAACGGAGTTGAGATTTGTAGACATTTGTTGATGTTTGCTGACTTCGCCTGACCACGAACCTTTTTCTTGCTTTACGTCAAGATTCAATGGTGCTATATATACAGCGGTGTCCAAAAGCATGTCAATGCAAAAAGACTACCGCCGATGCCTAGACAAACTAGCGGAGGCTTCCCCAAAGAGGAAAGCCGCGCTCATTCGGTCCCTTCTTCCTGGGATAGAAGCTGCCCTGAACTCAGGGCAGGGTCTCAAAGAGATTTGGGAAGCACTGGGAAGTGAAGGTCTGCAGATGAGCTACCGCGTTTTTCACGTTACCGTGTCGCGCGCCAGAAAAGCGAAGAAAGCAACCGCGGCCAGCAATTGGGGAAAACAGGATAAACCTTGTGAGGCGCAAGGGCTGCAGGAAGCAACACTGGAATCAGTTGGAGAGCGGGACCCGCTAGCGAATCTCCGACGATTAGATGAAGACAGACCTGGTTTTCATTGGCGGGGTACGCAGAGGGTCAAAACGTCGGTAAGCGTAATGGAGGACTCGAATGACAAAAACAAACGGTAATGCAAGCAGTGGAACGTCAATTCACATCGCACTGCAAGGCAAGGGTGGGGTTGGAAAGAGCCTGATATCCGCGATCCTGTCGCAGTATTTATTGTCGAGAGGGCAAGATGTGCACGGCATTGATGCCGACCCAGTGAATCAGACCTTTTCTGAATACAGAGGGTTGGCGGTGAGCTGCCTGAAACTCTTGAAAGATGGAAGCGTGGACCAACGCGAATTCGATCTGCTGATGGAACGGTTTCTGACGGAGAGCGGCACATTCGTTGTGGACACAGGGGCGTCCACTTTTATTCCTCTCTGGCACTACGTCCTGGAGAACCATGCCCTCGACTATTTGCGAGAGAGAGGTAAGAGTGTCTTCGTTCATTCGGTCATTACGGGAGGCCAAGCGTTGAACGACACGCTAAGCGGGTTCGAGCAGTTAGCGGAAAGCACGCGAGAGAAGAATATTGTGGTCTGGTTGAATGAATACTTTGGCGCGGTATTACAGGAGGGGGCACCATTCAGAGAGATGGCTGTATACAAGAGGAACTCGGCTAAAGTGCATGGTTCTGTGGCGATCGTGCGGCGCACAGCGGACACCTTTGGTCGGGATGTCGAAGAGATGATTTGCCAGAAGATGACTTTTGACGAAGCACTCAATGGAAGTGGCTTTACGATCATGGCGAAGCAGAGATTGCGGGTTGTGCAGCGCGACCTCTTCGAACAGTTGGACGCAATTCCATTTGTTTAGTGAAAGCGTGCGTCAGCAAGAGGAAATGTCCAATGACTCCAGTAGTCGCGCTCGACTTAAAACGGATAACGGCAGAAGTCGCAGCGCGTCACGGGATGCTACTCAGGCCGGATGACCCTGCGATGCTCTTGGTGACGATGAATGAAGTAGTGTTGCAGCAGGTGATTGGGAGTATCGAAGCCCGCGCAGAAGAGATGGTTGCCGGCATCGAAGCGGGGTTCCGCTCTGCACAACGCGAAGCGTTGGGAAGTGTTGAAAGGGAGGCGCGGAAGGCCGGAATCGCCGTGCGTGAAGAGATTCAGAAGGATATTGACGCTGGGCGATTGCACGCGCGAGAATTAATTGTAGAGTTGAACCGCGCATACACGCGTTCCGCGGTCCGCCGTTGGGTCGCAATGGGCGTGGTTTTGGCGAGTGGCCTTTTGGTGCTCGGTGTTGGTTTAGGAGTGCTGCTTGCGAGGATGTTGAAATGAGATCTTTTCTTGCACTGCTGTTTTATATCGACCATAAGTGCGCCACGCAACCGGCATTTCGGAAAACGCTTTTGGTGTTTACGCTGATCTTCGCGCTCCTTTTGTGGTCGCCCTGGCGACCCTTGCTTTGCCCTGTGTTCGGCGTGTGCCCGGCTCCAGTCGTGGGGGCTGATTCAGCCCCACAACCCAAGCCCGTACCTCGTCTGGCAAAACACAGAAAAAGCATCTCCCCAAGTCCTGTCCAACTTCCAGCAGTGTCCTCGGATCAAGTTGCCATCCAACCGCAACCTCCTCGAGAAAACATTCTGACCGTCGTCTTCTGATAGTCGTAAGTCAGTTATGAGCAGGAATCTCGACATGGTTTTCCCATGAAACTCTTTGCGTGTCTGGAGCGGGCGGGAAGCCGTTAAGCAACGGAGGCCCTCCAGAAGCGCGCCTGGGGTTTCAAGGGGCACCATCAATCACAATGGGCTGTGGCGCATGTTGGGACGAAACGTGTAGGGAAAGGGGGGACGTGGTGCGCGGAGGTTGGGCCGATGTTGCCAGGCGACTGCCCGCGAGCTTTTGGGTTTGAGTAGCCGCCATGCCATTTCCCGGCAAGCGTCATTCGGGCGAGTGGATTGTTTCCGGGTCGCCCGTCGCTCGGGGGGAACCACGGTGACAACAATACGGCACATTGACAAGGGCGCCGGTGCAAGGTGCAACTTCCTGATAAGAGGTTAGCTGATGGACTGACGGTTTCCGCGCGTCACTGGACCGATGCTCTGGCATATAGCAGGTCAATTCAACTAGGATCTCATCTGAGAGATTCTAATTGCCCCTCAAAACATTCTGGTTGCAATCGAAACCTCCCGTGCCTGGCCTGGATCAAGTAGGAATTCGATCTAGTTCCATCCGTCTTTATAACCACCTCGTGCCTGGATTCACCAATGTGACCGACCGAGCCCGTTATTTCTCGGTTCATGCTTACACGATTGATCTGTGGGCACGCAAGTTCGCCACCAATGATGTTGAAAAACTTCAGCGATTGTTTCGAAGAATTGAATGTGTTCTCGGGCTCGCTGAAAAAATCACAGAGGGGGAAAGAAGCGAGCCTTCATACGCAATCGTTGGAACGGATGCGATAAGAAGGTGGCTCAGAAAATGTCCCGGCACCCTTCCTGACAATTTCAACGTGCCACTCGAACTCCTCGAAGAGAACTATTTCGGGAATAAGTGGGGAGCGTTCGGACAGTATTACGGCGGCTCAGAATCGGCGCTCCGATTGATTTCTTGGACGGAAGATGGGTTGCCCGGTTTGAGACTCCCCCTCGGACCGGAACTAGCAAGTGCGTTCGGGGCGGCAGCCGACAAAGTTCACCTGCTGGACCTCTTGAATGAAAGCCAACCCAAGGTCAAGGATTTTCGCCGGATCGCAACAGAGCTTTCATTCTTGAATTTGACGCCCAATGAGCGTTCCGTATTTCGCCAAGTGTTTCTGGACTCGACGAATGCGTATGGTGCGGAGGGCGCAAGGAGACGGAATACCCTTCTCCTACTGATGGCCATCGCTCAGCAATCTGCGGCACCCATGGATGATCCCGCTTGGACTGTTCTCAAGATGGCTCTCTATGGGCGTACCGAGAGTCTCTCGTTTGTTTGTCCTTCGACTCTGCTCAATTATTTGGAAGTGTGGCGAGTATACGCATTGCACGAACTTCTCGCATTTAGTGTGGAGGTATTCCTCGTGGCATGTATCGAGGAGGTGGGAATTCTTGAGCTTGATCCAAAGGGCCCAGCTCAATCCGTGGCGGAAGTCTCTCAAAAGTTGGCCTCTCTACTGCCTAACAACCTCGGCAAGAAACTCTTCGGAGAGCTAGTAAAAGAAGGGAGATTGAATGGGCGGATGTCTACATCGGAACCACCGGCTTCGGATCTTGAGGAAATCGACTTGCGTGCGAGTGCTAAGAAGGCTCTGAAGGAGCACAACTTTGTAACTGCTATCACTTGCGCAGTGAAGTTGCTGTCGAGAATCGCCGCTCAATTGCGAACAGATTGCTCCGCTTACGAATTGTTTCACCCGGACACTCATCTTGACACTGATAGGCTGAGTCTCGACACACTTTCTAAGTATGCAGAGAAAAACACGTCAGCAACGCTAGTCGAGACTGCAAAATATTGGATTTCTCTTGCTGCCAACACGCACATGCGAGTGGCGACCGCCAAGCTTGCTTACAACAAAGATTTCACCTACAAGATCGCCTATGACGGTGGCAGGATCAGGAAAATTAGAGATACAGAACCGGCATTTTCCAGCCCCCGAGTATCGCAAGCCGCTCAGATGCTCTCCGATGTTGGATTCCTGAATCGTAATAAGGATGGGTATTCGATTACGGCGGGAGGCACTGAAGTCCTGCGGAGCCATGGATGTTTGACCTAAAGACTGTTCCGACTGACGCTGTGCTGGACCGTGTCGAACGAAACCATTACAACCACGCCATTTTCTTAACTTACAGCCTAGACATTCCGTTTTTCGAAAGCTCTGTTTTGAGGCCGTTAGTAAGCAGAGGATGCAATAATATTGTCGTCCTAGGCGACGCCCATCGAGTCTCTTCGGAAGTTCTGCGCCTAACCGAACCAGCTCTTTCCTCCAGAGGTTGGGCTGTTGGTAAGTACTATTCGCTGACTCCTGTTCACCATTCGTTTGCCTTTCACCCAAAGGTTGTCCTGCTTGTGGGTGAAACCGTTGACCTTTTTATCGGTAGTGGGAACCTAGAGCCTGGCGGGATGCGAGGGAATCTCGAAATCTTCCATGGACTGGAGTGCGGAACCGAAGATTCGGATGACACGGAGGTGGGTAACGTCGTCAAGGATGTCTGGCACTACATACAGACTAAGGCCGCAATGCGTGTCCCACGCTTTGTAAGTCTTCAACTTGAAAAGATAGAAGAATCGGTTCCCTGGATAGCGACGCAACATGTTGGAGGCGGAGCAATCCGTCTGGTTGCTGGGCCGGGCAAAGATGTAGTTCCTCTAATTCATGAGGTTGTCGGCAGCGACAGTGTTGAGACACTCTACATAATGTCACCTTTTTTCGATGCCAAGCTTGAAACCCTGGTTGAGTTGAAGAACAAACTGAAGCCCAAGCGGATTGTATTATTTCTTCAGTCAGAGACGGTGAGCGTTCCAGGAGGGAGCCTAAAGAAAATTGCTGGACTGGAAGCATACGAGCTTGGTGATGTTGGCTCTCGATACGCCCACGCAAAGCTTGTGATAGCAGAATGTCGTCGAAGCAGCATTATGCTTGCTGGCAGCCACAATGTTAGTCGGCAGGCTTTTGAAGGCAAAAACTACGAGGTAGGTATCCTAAGGAGATCAGGGAACGCTGATCGCTTCTCGGATTTGCTCGGCATAGCAGAGTTGATAAAGAACAGCAAGCTGATCGACTTATCAGTAGTGCACATGCGGTTTCGGCCAGAGACAGCCCTCAGCGAGCAGGGGGCACAGTCGCTACTTATCGGCGCTCAATTGGATGGCGACAAAATCGAAATTGAGACTCGTAAGTCCCTGAACGGCGAGTACAGGCTCGTTCCGTATTCTCAGGTTGGCGCTGGTAACGCTCTTGATGCAACGCCGGTCGTCTCTGATACGAGATTGACCTTTTGGCTGAGGAATCCGGGGGAAGCAGAGAACTGGATTGCTGTTGGCGTAAAGAGTGGCCAGATCCTCTCGCTGCCCGTGCCGCTCCTTCAGGTCGGGGAATTATTAGAACAAGCAAGTCCAACTGCAAAACAACGAATTAGGGCCCGATTTGATGGCGGATTCCCGGATCTTTCAAATATTGAGGAAATACTGAGAGATTTTCAGTCGCTCTTATTGGAGGGTCACCGATCGTCAGCAACCATAAAACGAACAGCCGTTCCGACAAAAGGTGCATCGGAGAAATCAGAGATCCGGCAACTCTCCTATGAAGATTTCATAGTTCCATGGGGGACTAGCGAAGTTGGCCTCAAATCCTCCAAAAGCGTTCGACACGACCTTGACCTAATGATCCACGCAATCGCAGCCGCCTTGGGAGACACGAAGAAACCACCTGAACCGCTAAAGGCTAAAGGGCCAGCCGATTTGTCCGCAGATCGTTCTCTCGCTAACAATTCTGCGTTCGCTAAGGAGGTTCTTGAAGAGGATATCGAGCTAGAGCCTCAACTTGGTCAATCAACAGATCCGGTTCCTAGCGAGTTACCGAAATCTGAACCCGCGAAGAAAACAATCCCAATTGCAGCGAAGGACAAAGAGGAACAGCCTTCCAAGGATCAACTCGAATGGGAGAGCTACAAGCGATTGAAGAAGATGCTGCATAGGATTGCGGACAAATATCCCGAGCGCCTGGTATCTTCTTCAAATAGGCTGGGAGTCTTTCCCTTCGAAATACTTGATCAAGTGACATCGACCGGCCACTTAATTACAAGCATGCTTAGCCGACAAAAACGCTACGGAATTGAACGCCTTGATTTGGTGAGTTGGAATGAGTGGGCAGAATTCCACATCGACCTCTTGCATGCACTTAGTAACAGTAAAGACCGAATTTTACAGAGACTTCCATGGACTAACTCTGCTTTCGATTATCACGCCAGAACACTAGAAAGATTCGCTACATATTTAGGTGCTCTCCAGACATTGGGTAAGAGTCCCCGTATCGAAGCTGGAGCGAGAGCCCGTTTGTCCATCGGTTTGTTTCGTGTAACGAGGATATTGGGAATTGAAAAAAGCAAACAGAATGAAACAAACATCTTGCAAAGCGTACCCCAGCTTTTCGGAAGCACGACGCCCGACCTACCCATACCTGAACTCGATTGGGCTAGTTGGGCCAGTTTTGCTGCGAGAATTGTTCAGAACGACGCAAAACTACGCCGAAGATTTGCAATCGCTGGAGACATAGCCGATTCGGGTGAAGGAAGTCGAAACCTTGAAATCGGCGATTGGATTTGGTGGCCGCATGCAGATGGCCACGTCGCCGTGGTCGTCGAAGTAGAATCTTCACATATCGAGGCGGCCTACGAGCCACGCTCAACGAAAAAACTCGCACCGAGTTACGTTGTGAAGTTAAACGTCAGTTAGCTCAGTATGTGGAATCTTCCGCTTCCACCTCGAAACGACCTAAAAGAAAAAGCAACACTGCGGCATCACACATGACGCCGCAATGTTCTTGGACAAACCGAATCACCATTGCTCCCGGGTGGTCGGCTAAGGTATTCGGTCCACTAAACCCTGCGGGTCAAAAGTCGTATTCGTAAAGAAATCGAAATCTTCCGAGACGCGATGCCCGAGCCTGAGAGCAAGGGCGGTTCCGCCGCACAGCACAAAATGCTTTGGCGTGGCCTTCAATTCCTTCCAGAGAGCCCGCTGCGACGCAGGAGGAATGTTGAGTGTTGGAGTGAAGGTCATTGGTTCCTCCAATTGTATTCGATTCGCTCCCGAGCCTTCTTGATCGTGCGATCAATATACTTCTGTTGTCGTTTCCGATCCCCTTTGTGTGAAAGGTCCCGCGAAGCAAGCGCGTTGCGCACTTCGTTTTCAGGGACGACATGGGAGAGAGCATACACAGCATAGGCTAGGTCCACTCGCGTATGGTCGCCAGCGTAAACTGGCCTTGCACGGAAGTCCTCGATGGTTTTGAGATTTGACATGCACAGAGTTGGGCACCTCAAAGACGCTGGACGTGCACGCTCGCTTTGCTCGACTTCATATAGGCTTCTCGCTTCCGCTAGGAACTCGGCAGCTCTGGCATATATGATTCCCGACGCCTCATTCAGTCGCACGTACGGAAAGGTTCCATCAGCTCTTCGGTATTTGTCTTTTCGATTTGTGAAGCCAGCAAGTCTTCCGTAGTGCCGCCAATCCGCCGAAGCAGGATCACAGCCAAAGCGTGACGCCAGCAGTCTTGCTGCAAATGTAGAAAGGTGTTTCGGCAGGATCTGCCCGTGGCAGAGCCATGCTTGAAAGTTCTTCGGAGATGTTTCAAGAACCACCGCTGGAGCAAAGCCCTCAGATTTCAACAGTTCGACGGTCTGAGGGCTGGCGTCGTCGATAAGGGAAAGAGCGTGTTCGCCACACGGCCGGATATAGATATTGCGGCCTTGAGAATTCTTTAAGCGCAGCCAAGACACGGAGCGAAGCAACGTGTCGAGGTCCCACACGCGCGGGAGCATCGCTCCATGCGCGGCGGTTGGATCAAAGAGACCAACCTCGAATGCGCTTGCTCTCATCGCGCATCCTTGTTTCTCAACTGCTTCGGCGGTTTTGATGGCAGACATCTTTTGACTTGACACCCGCAAATAAACGGCGTAATTATTTGTCGCAGTTAGATGGTGCTGTATGTATAGTATCATAGGTGTTCGCACAGAACGATAGATTTATATTTGGCTGACCTTGCGAATTGGTAGGACTAAATGCAGGAACTTCAACAAGTCACCGAACGCCGAAATGAAAAACTGGTCCGGGAACTCGGGCCGCTGGTGGCCTCTTGCCTCCAAGATCATGGCACCGAAGACATCTTGCTGAATCCCGATGGGCAAGTGTGGGTCAAGCGGACTCACGAGGATTTTCGGGTTGTTGGCAAAATGCCTCCCGCGCAAGCTTTGAGTGCGTTCGGCACGATCGCCGCGATTCGCGATACGGTCATCAATCACGACAACCCCATTCTCGAAACAGAGCTGCCCACCGATGGAAGCCGCTTCGAGGGTTTAATCCCTCCAGTGGTGCGGTACCCGGTATTTGCAATCCGGCAACGGCCGCATTGCGTATTCACTCTGAACGAGTACGAGATCGACGGAATTCTCACGGACAAGAGCGATGCGCTGAATCTCCAGCGTCGTCGCGATTACTTTCTGGAGTCAGTGCGCGGAAAGCGCCACTTGGAAGTGATCCGCGCCGCGATAGAGCTGCGGAAAAATATTCTTGTTGCCGGATCAACCGGTTCGGGCAAAACGACGTTCATCAATGCTGTCCTTGATGAACTGGCGTGGATTTCACCGAACGACCGTGTCCTCATCATCGAAGATACGCCCGAATTGCAATGCAACGTAAAGAACTCAGTCGCGTTGCTCGCAGTCGGGCGAGTGTCGATGCTCGATTGCCTGAGGGCCTGCATGCGGTTGAAGCCAACAAGGATTGTCGTGGGGGAAGTCCGGGGTGCGGAAGCGTTGAGCATGCTCAAAGCGTGGAACACAGGGCATCCGGGTGGTGCGGCAAGCGTGCATGCAAACGACGCGCACGGCGCACTGATTCGCTTGGAAAGTCTGGTGGCGGAAGCGACTGCGGCTCCCCAACAGCAATTGATTGCTGAAGCTGTGAATGTGGTTGTCTTCGTGGATGGCGAACCAAGCATTCGCGCTGGTCGTAAGGTCCGCGAGGTCGCGGTAGTCACCGGATACAGCGACGGAGATTACAAGCTGGAGTATGTGTAGGACGCCCCATGGAAAACAGAAAACAGCAGAGCGGGATAGATGCGGTGCATGACACAAGTGCTTTTTCGGGCGGGTTGTTCGCCACAGTCGCGGCGATTCTTGCGGGTGCAGCTCTTTCGGTCCTTCCTGGCATGGGAATGTCGCCGATGGTTTTCGCTGGAGCTGAGCGCGTGGCGCTGGTGGTTATGGTCTTAGGTTTTTCGGGTGTGCTCGTAAGCTCGCTGCTGAATCTGCCGGACACAACCCGGCGGACGTTGGTGGTGTTGTTTGCGGCGGCGCTCCTGTGTTCAGGATTCGTTGCGCTAGTGGTGTGGTTTGCCGTTAGTGGAGCGAGTGGTCGCTGGTTGTAAATTTCAGAACGAAAGGAAAATACAAAATGAAAGTATCCGGGAGAAAAGTGGAATGGCGGCGTCTCGTAGCTCACACAGGCTTGCTCACCCTCGCATCGGCAATTCTCAGTCTGCCTGCCTCCGCGGCTGCGGGCGGACAGGCGTTGCCGTGGGAACAACCGCTAACAAGGTTGCAACAGTCGTTGAGCGGTCCAGTAGCCGGGGCAATCGCGATTATCGCCTTGGTCGCAATCGGCGTGACGCTTGTGTTCGGAGGTGAGTGGAATGAATTTGCCCGCCGTGCCGTGTATGCCGTCTGCGCAATAGCTTTCATCATTTCCGCGGCCGCCTTGCTGGGAGGCTTGTTCGCAGTAGGCGCGGCGGTCGTTTAGCCATGGACCAACGACGGGAAGTACCGTTTCACGAATCGGCAAACCGGCCGCAATTGCTGATGGGCGGGGACCGCGAATTAATTTTGGTCTCCGCCATCCTCGCGGCGATGTTGGTTTTTGCTGTCATGAAGTGGTGGAGCATTCTTGGCGGCCTCGTTCTGTGGCTGATTGCGGTGGGGGTTCTTGCACGCATGGCGAAGGTGGACCCTCTCTTGCGGCATGTTTACATCCGGCACATTGGTTATCGGGATTTTTATCCCGCCAAGAGCCGGATGTCCGCTCCTCCCACGACGACCCCAGCAAATTGGAGATAGACCATGCCTCTTGTTGAACAGCGCCGTCACGCGATTGGATTGGCTGACCTTCTTCTGTACGACTCCTTGATTGAGGACGGAGTTCTCTTGCTGCAGGACGGCGGGCTGCTTGCAGCCTGGAAATTTCAGGGACCGGATCTCGGTTCCGCGACGAACGGAGAGATGGCGGCATTGAGCGGGCGCTTGGGAGCCCTGCTCCGGCTTGGCGGAGGCTGGATGGTGCAGTGTGACAGCGTTCGCTCCCCGGCTCCCGGCTACCCTGAACATCAAGAGTTCCCGGATTCGATTACAAAGATCATCGACGATGAGCGTCGCGAGCAGTTCATGTCCGAGGGCGTGCATTTCGAAAGCGATTACTATCTGTCGCTGACCTACCTTCCTCCTATCGCGCGGGAGGAAAAAATTAAAGGCTGGATGTTTGAGGGAATGAAAGACCAGAGGGGTAATGCCGCGCGCATCGTGGACTATTTCAAGAGCCGCATTGCGAGTTTCGAGGATGTTTTCAAGTCGTTGTTTGCTGTGATGCGGCTGAAAGCCGTGCGCACGAAAGATGATGCCGGCAATCCAGTAGTTCACGACGAGCTGCTGCGCTACGTACATCGCTGTGTGTCCTGGAGAGATCATCCCATCCGGCTACCTGAATTCCCGGTGTATCTGAACGACATGCTTGCGACGGAGGATTTCGTAGGTGGTTTAACCCCGCGGATTGGGCGCAAACACTTGCGCGTGGTTGCAATCGATGGATTCCCCAAGGCGAGCGTCCCCGGGATTCTCGCGGCGCTCGATACGTTGCCCATCGAATACCGCTGGAATACGCGGGCGATTCTCATGGACCCCGAAGAAGCGCGTTCGTTTCTCGATAAGGTCCGCAAGAAATGGCGTTCTAAGATGCGCGGTCTAAAAGACCAAATCATGCAAACGCAGACTGGTGCCGTGAACCTACATGCGCAAGAAATGAGCGTTGATGCTGAAGAGGCAATGAGTGTTGCCGCTGCGGGGGACGTGTTGTTCGCCCAATACACGACAACGGTGATTTGCGGCAATGAGGACGAAGCCAGCGTCGAGGAAGCCGTCGCGTTGGTGGCGAAGACGGTGCAAAACTTAGGCTTCTCTGCGCGGATTGAAGACGTGAATAGCGTAGAAGCGTGGAGGGGAAGCCTTCCTGGGGATGGCTATCGCAATGTGAGACGCGTAGTCCTGCACACACTGAATCTGGCAGACCTTCTTCCGATAAGCGCGGTGTGGGCTGGAAACAAAGAAAATCCCTGCCCGTTCTATCCGCCGAAGAGCCCGTCGCTCTTGTATGCTGCGACAACCGGTTCGACTCCGTTCCGCTTCAATCTGCACTGCGGAGATATCGGGCACACATTCATGGTGGGTCCGCCTGGCTCGGGAAAATCAACATTCCTGGGATTCATCGTTGCGCAATTCTTCCGGTATCCCCGCGCACAAGTGTTCGCATTCGATAAGGGCTACTCGCTCGCGGTGCTGACGCGGGCCTGCGGAGGGGAGTTTTACGATCTCGGCGGTGAGACCGATGGCTTGTCGTTTTATCCGCTGGCGGACCTGACTGATGACAACGATTTAGCCTGGGCCAATAGCTGGATGGAAAAACTCTGCAAACTCGGCGGTCTCGACGTGAAACCCCACCACCGGAACGCGGTGGCGGACGCCATGAAGTTAATGCAAGGCTCGCCACGGCGGACGCTTACGGATTTTCTGGCAACGGTGCAGAACAAGGAAGTTCGGTCAGCCCTCGAAGTCTACACGTTGAGCGGTCCTCTCGGGCGTCTGCTCGATGCGGATAAGGATGGGTTGCGGGACGGACGCATGATGGTGTTCGAAATGGACAACCTCATGAAGTACGGTGATGGCAACAGCAAAGCCACCGTTGCTGTCCTCCTCTACCTGTTCCGCCGAATTCAGAAAAAGCTCGATGGGCGTCCCACGCTGATTGTTTTGGATGAAGCCTGGGTTTATCTGCGGGATGAGTTGTTCCGCGAATACCTGCGTGATTGGCTAAAGACGTTGCGAAAGCTGAACGCTGTTGTAGTTCTCGCCACGCAAAATCTCTCCGACATTTTTAATTCCGGTATCAGCGATGTGGTCATGGAAGCATGCCCCACGAAAATCTTGCTGGCCAATGCCGAGGCGGCGAACGTCCAATCGCGCCGTTTGTATGAAGCGGTGGGCCTCAATGACCGGGAGATCCAGATTGTCCAGGGCGCCATTCCGAAGCGCCAGTATTACGTGATTTCGCCAGAGGGTCGTCGTCTGATTTCGCTGGGACTAGGCGGCGTTGCGCTAGCGTTTGTCGGCGTGAACAGCCCAGACGACCGCAAAAAAGCGGAGGAGGTCATGCGCGCGCACCCGCGCACCTGGCAAGCGGAGTGGTTGCGTCAGCGAGGCCGCTCAGATTGGGCGGATTGGTGGCGCGAAGTTGAAGGCGTTCTCGAAAGGAGAATATCGGCATGAAAAAAGTAATGGTGTTCATGGTTGTGCTGTCCATGTTGTTCTTGGGCGTTCCTGCACCTACGGATGCGGGAGTAGTGGCAGGTGTGGCAACAGAATGGACGCAGATTCTGAATCATGTCCAACTGATCATGGGCTACATCCGCCAGGGGCTTCAGCTCGAGAACCAACTGAAGCAATACGCAGAGCAGTTGAAACAGGGGCGGGTGCTTCCGCAACAGCTCTTTGGTCCCATCCAGCAGGATTTATCGCAGCTCGCGCAAGTTGTTCAAGGCGGGCAGGCCCTGGCGTATTCGATGGGCAACCTTGACGCGCAGTTTCGCAGTACCTTCCCTGGCTATAGTTCCAGCAACTCCGGGTACTTTACCAACTATAAAAAATGGTCGCAGACCTCACTCGACACGACGCTGGGCACGTTGCGGGCCGTGGGCTTGCAAGGCCAGCAACTGAATAGTGCACAATCCGTGCTCGCCCAGCTTCGCTTGATGTCCACGGGTGCAGGCGGGCAGATGCAGGCAGTTGAAGTTGGAAATCAAATTGCTGAACAGCAGGTAGAAGAACTGATGTCACTTCGGCAGTTGATGTTGACCGACCTACAGAGTAAACAAGCATATCAGGCGGAGCAGATTCAGAAGGAACAGGCGGATAACGCGGCTCTGGAACACTTGTTCGGAACGCAACCGCTCGTCACCGATCAAAAAAAATACTAGCTCCGCAAGGGAGACGACATGAAACGAGCATGGATGGCGGTTTCGATTCTGGCTTTTGCATCTGGGTTCGTGGGTTGCAAGAAGGCGGAACCGCCAAGCCCCATCGTGAAAAAGGTCGAAGATGCAGGATCTGGTGAGTTGTCTCAGGCAACCACAAAGTCCATTTACGATTGGTTCAATAAACACCAGGAATTAGCAAAGGAAATCAAGAAGGATTGCCTACAGGTAAAAGATTCCAAGCCCGCGAATTGGAGCGACACAACTGAAGGTCGCGTGTGTAGCGCGGCTATATCTTCAACAATGATCGGAAACGAACCAATCAAGACAGATGACAAGAAGTATTGAGGTAAGGACATGACGGGCAACTGTGGAGGGCGGCGGTTCTGCATGGTATTGATCCATGTAATAGTGATTGGCGTTTTTCTGTTAACTGCCGCCGCTCTCGCGCATGCTCAAGGACCCAATTCCGTTAACGGCCCTTCCAGTATCTTGGACGAATATAAAGGTCTCCAAAACGGTTGGATAACCAAGCTCCTCGGCGCCGCACAACGACTCTTCTTTTTACTTGCGGGCATCGAGGTAGCTTGGAGCTTCACTCTTCTAGCAATCGAGAAAGCCGATTTTCAAGCTCTCACTGCTGCCATCGTTCGCAAAATAATGTGGATCGGAATTTTCTACGCCATTCTGCTCTACGGAGTTACGCCAGGTGGAGGTGGGTGGATTCCCGCCATCATGGACAGCTTTCACATCCTCGGGCAAAACGCCTCGGCCGTAGGTCCCCTTGGGCCAAGTGCAATTGTTGGGTTTGGCGTGAATATGTCCGTTGACCTTCTTTCGTCACTAAAGGGTGCGGATTTTCTAACAGGCTTTTCGAGTAGCATGGCGCTCGTTTTTTGCGCAGTGCTTATTTTCATTGCCTATCTCGCTATAGCGATTCAGTTCGTTGTGGCGATGGTCGAAAGCTACCTCGTGATTGGTGCAGGTGTGATTTTTCTTGGGTTCGGGGGATCGCGGTGGACCGCTGCGTATGTCGAGAGGTACATCGCCTATGCCGTGTCGGTCGGGATGAAAATCCTTGTCCTTTATTTGCTTGTGGGAGCCGGGATGACGCTCTCTCAGGGCTGGATAGCGGTCGCACAAAATGCCGCTGCGTCGCCCGACCCTGCCCGAACTGGATTTGACTTGGCGGCCGCGGCGGTCATGTTCCTTTGTGTTTGTTGGATGTCTCCCAAGATCTCTTCTGCAATGCTGGGCGGCGTCGCCTCGATGAGCGGCGGCGACCTGGTAGGCGTAGGCATGGGAGTGGGTGTGGCCGCGGTAGGTGCAGGCGTACTTGCGACGGGATATGCAACGCGAGGGTCGGATGCTTTGGCGAAAGTAAGGGAAGCCGTCGCCGCAGGTTCACGAGGCCCAGGTGGCGGTGGGGCGAGTGGAGCAAGCGGAGCGACATCACGGCCAGGCGGAGGCGGCAATGGAAGCGGACCAAGCTCCCCGAGTGGGGGAGGATCTTCCGCAGCAACACAAAGCGGCATGCCAGGTAGCGTAAATCAACCTGCGCCTCCGTCGCGTCCTCCAACGTCGCAATCGTCGGCCCAGCAACCGGGGCCGCCTCGCTCTGCGGCAGCCGGCGCAAATGACTCCCTCCTCGGCGCACTTGAACGCACGGCAATACGTGCGCGGGATGTGATGAACAGCGTTCGCATTCCGCACGACGGAACGTCTCATGCACCGCCGTCGAGTTCGACGGGACACGGTGACAGCTAACTACGAGAGGTGGAGCGGTGGCTAAAGAACTTGCACTCACGCAGCACTTGAGTTCGAAAGAAGACTCCATCGGGAGTCCTTATCTCGTCGCGCGGAGAGAGTGGGACGAACGCTACGGCGGTTTGATCAAACGTGCGCAACAATGGCGCGGAGCTGCGGTTCTTGCTCTCCTCGTAGCTCTTGCTGAGGCCGTCGTCATTATCGGTGTCGCGACACGTCCTCGGACCACTCCGTATGTGGTGGCCGTTGATTCTCTCGGCAGAGTGGCCGCGGCGGGCGCCGTCGATCGGACTTCTACGGTTGATGAGCGCATGAAGCAGGCGGCGATCACACAATGGGTACAAGACATGCGCGGCGTGACCAGCGATGGTCTGGCCGAGCGTGTTTCTATCGATCATGTTTACGCAATGATTGGCAGTCAGAGCGCTGCGCAAACAATCGTCACCGACTATTTCCGAACGAACCAGCCCTTCGAGCGAGGCTCCCGCGAAACGGTCCAAGTGGAAGTGAACGCAATCCTTCCCAACTCACCGCACAGCTATGAGGTTGATTGGACGGAGACGCAGCGCACGCTTGACGGGAAGCCGATCTCCTCCGACAAATGGAAAGGCATTTTCACGGTAGCGATCAATCCCCCGACTGATGAGGCAGTTCTGAGAGTGAATCCGTTCGGAATTTACGTCATGGATATTACGTGGTCGAAGGTTCTGTGAGGGACATCATGAAGACGAAATGTGTAATGACATTGCTTGCGCTCTCAGTCGTGGGAATTCCAGTAGTAAGAGCACAGCAGGCAACGAATAGCTCGCCAGCGCCAAACGTAACACCCGCGCAACCGCCGCCGTTGGTGTTAAAGAAAGAACCCGTTCCGTCTCCAGACAAGTATCCGCTGGCGGAGGCTGTGCGGGTGCTCGAATCAGGTGATGCGCAAGGGAGCGGCGCGGCAAAGCACTCGCCGACCGTTCCGGCGCTGCCCGTCGGCGTCGCTCCTCCGCCTCTTTCGCCGGAAGTGCCTCGCTCCTTCGAGGCGAAGCGCGACGTTACGCTCAACGCTACAGGCTTGGAGGCCGTGGTGTTGAGCCGCGAATGGACGGAGAGCCGCAATGCCCCTGCGAGCGGCAAGGACGGGCGAGTGGTGTACGCCTATGGCGGAGGCTTGCCTGTTGTAGTGTGCGCACCGCTGCACGTCTGCATCTTGGAATTGGAACCCGGAGAGAAGATTGTCGGTGAGCCTCACATTGGTGACAGCATTCGTTGGGAGATTTCGCCTTCCGTGTCGGGAAGCGGCCCGGACGCGACACCCCTCATCATCATTAAGCCGCGGATCGCCGGGCTCGACACTACGATGGTGGTTCCTACCGACCGGAGGGCCTATTACGTTCGTCTCGAATCAAAACCGAATGAGTACATTGCTCGGGTAGCGTTCTCCTACCCGGAAGATTCCAAACAAAAGTGGCAGGAATATCTTGCGAAGCAGCGAGAAGCGGAACAGAGGGAAAAGGCTCAGGCGGAGCGTGTCGCTGAGTTGCCGAACACGGCGCTCGAAAATATGTATTGGAATTATGAAATTAAAGGCGGCGATGTATCGACTCGGCCCTTGCATGTTATGGACGATGGTGCGAAGACCTACATCCAGATGCCTGTTGAGACGATTCACCGCGAGCTGCCAGTCCTCGTTGTGAAGGGGCCGAGCGGTTCGGAAATGGTGAACTATCGTGTCAAAGACAACATGTACATCGTGGATCGTCTCTTTGACCGGGCGGCCTTGCTCCTGGGATCGGGAAAACATCAAACGAAGGTGGAGTTGATTCGTAAAGCGGAAGTGAGCAGTGGCAAGTCGCCGGGGCAAGTACCCCAAGCGCGGCCAGCTTCAAGCGTTGCGGAAGCCGGAGCGCAGCCATGAGCGACGAGAAACAACCAATCGAATCGCCTTCTGGGTTAGAGCTGCATCCCGAACCACCGCCAACAGCACGCATTAGCAAGAAAGTGGGCGTGGCGGTGCTCGGAGTCGTGGTCGTGGTTGGCGTCCTGGTCGTATACGGACTCTATGCGCGCCGCGAGCAGCAACAGGTTGCGCAAACGCAGAATGGGGAGAAGCACCCTGAGTCGGCGCGGAGCATCGGGGATCAACTGGTAAAGGAAATTGCGCCGCCCGCCGTCGCGAATCCAGCTCCGGCATTTCCCGGACGGACTGGGCTCGATCCCGAACAAGGAAGCGCGGGAACACATGCGCACGACCCAGGCGGCTTGCAACCTCCGGGGTTGGTGTATCACGCCGATGAAAAAGGGGGTCGCTCCGTTTCGCACGGTGCGAGTACCGAGAGCAATTCATCCACGGGTGGTGTGACGGAAATCTCAGCTGAAGAAAAGTTGCGCTTGGTAGCTTTCCGCCAAGAGCAGGAAGCATTGAACGCGCCTACGGTTGTGCGTGGAGGCAACGGCTTGCCGTCAACACCGAATGCAGGTCCGATTAACGATGCTCTGCAACAATTCGGACCGCTCGCCTCGCTCCTGGGAGCAGGAAAGGCACTGGTTGGAGCAGATGGTTCCGCTGGCGGCATAGCTCCGGCTGCAAAGATGCAAGCTGGCGGTGATTACGACCCGCAGAACGACCAAGAGCGAAAACAAGCTTTCATCGAAAAGACTCGGGGACGCGCCGTCAATAATTATCTAAAATCCACCCGCACCCCAGCGCTTGGTGAGTACGAAGTGAAAATGGGCTGGGACATTCCAGCCATTCTTGAGCAAGGAATCAACTCCGACCTGCCGGGCGAGGTAAAGGCGTTGGTGCGCTCGAACGTGTACGACACGGCGACGGGAAAATACCTCCTGATTCCTCAAGGATCACGTCTGGTTGGAGTTTATGACTCCCAGATCGCCTACGGACAAAACCGCTTGCAGGTAATCTGGTCGCGGATCATTTATCCCGATGGCAGCTCGATCAATCTCGATGGAATGATGGGCCAAGATATTCAAGGCATGGCCGGATTTCACGACAAGGTTGATAACCACTACAAGCGATTAGTTGGTTTTGCCCTTCTCACGAGCGTATTCGCAGCAGGGATCGAGCTGTCGCAAAGGCAAAGCACTTCTTTGCTCTCGACGCCCACGGTAGGTCAAACGGCGTCCAGCGCGGTCGGCCAGCAACTCGGCGAGCTGGGGACGGAGGTCACCAGGAAAAATTTGAGCATCCAGCCAACGGTCAAGATTCCGATCGGCTATCGCTTCAATGTGCGCGTGAACCGAGACATCCTCTTTCAGACGCCTTACACGCCCGCGGAATTGTAGGGTGGCTTGAACAAAAGGTGAGGGTGGTGTATATATCTGCATGTACGGGCCGTGACTGTATTTTCAGTCGCGGCAACCCTATCCCAAAGACAGTAGGGAATCGTGCCCAAGCGGCGAAGTGCTAATTTCGGAGTCTACAACGTCCGGCTCTTGAGTTCCCTCGACAAACTCCTGCGGGACAAACCGAGATTTATGGGAGAACTGTCTACTTCGATCAATGATGCGCTTCTGGCAGTCGACCTGAATACTGTCGAGCTTGTGACTCTTCAATCCAGACAGAAACAAACCGGGAGAGAGACGCAAGTCGTCATCTTGAATCGCCTTCGTAAGCGCATTCATGACGTAGCGAAGAAGCGGAATTGTTCGATGAATCAGCTTGTGAATAGCGCTCTTCTGGTTTTTTACTCAAAGGGTGGAGAATCCAAGCTCAAAAAACCAGCCAAGGGACGGAGTTCGTCCGTGCATTCGTACGACACGATGTCGGAGGCAGAACGTCGGGAGCTTCATCAGATGCTTGTGGAGCTTTCGGCAATGCAATCCGTTCCCTTCGAGGCGGAAGAGCCGAACGGGTCATATTACGAGTACGATCGGAACCTGAAAGCGACAGTGAAGGTAACGCCTGACGGAGAGCGAACCCCCGTTGAGAAATTAGAGACAGGCTTTGAGCCCGCTCGCGGGAAGGCTCCGCGCAAAATTGCACGCGAGGAAATCACAACCTGAGCCAGCAAAAACCAGCATTGTTCATAATCGCAGGACCGGTAGGCGCCGGTAAGACAACTTTCTACGAAGCCTACTTGAAAGAGCCGTTCCCAACCCTTGTTCCCGCCTTGAGGCACCAGCAACAACCGTTTCTTGATGAGCGACGTTCTTTTGCAGTCGAAGACATTCGTGTGGACACGCAGCTACTTGACCAGGCCAAAGCAGCAGGGTATTCGACGAAAGTTCTTTTTATCTCTACGGAAGACGCAAATTTGAATGTGGGCCGGGTGTTGGTGCGCATGAGTCGAGGTGGGCAAGCCGTGCCTGTGTCCAGCGTGATTGACTCCTATCGGGAATCAACGAAGAGTCTTTCCGAAGTGCCCAAACTTGCTGATGAATTGCTCCTGTACGACAACACAGCTCATCGGCGCGGCTTCCGCGTAGTCGCGCATTTCATCGGTGGCAAATTGAGTAAAACCGCACAGACGATACCGGACTGGGCCGCTAAGGTGTTTGGCAAGGATTTGCACTCGGCAAAGCAACACGAGAAGCCCGGGCGTGGACGCTAACTCTTTACTCCCTTCAATTCAATGTGGGAACATCCCTGACAGTAGACTAGCAGCGGCCATTGGGACCACGGTCACGGATGCTCCTATCGAGGCGCCTGCGAGCAGTGCTCGTTTTGGTAGTCGTGGCTGGCGCCTTGGTCGCCGGCATCTCCCACAAGTACGTTTGGATCTACCTGACGCGAAAACCGGTGTTGCGACCACTCGCACAGGACCTCCTCAGCGATCCCAAAACTTCCAATAATCCCGAAGCGCTGCTTGAGGAAGCAAATCGGCTCGCTTGGCTCTTCAATTGGCCAAAGGCCGAGCCCCTCTATGTTCGCGCTGAGGAACTCTTCAGAGAGAAGCGCGACACCAGAAATGAAACATACGCGCGCGTGGGCAGGATTCGTGCCCAGTCAGAGAGGATGTCGTGGGTTGACGTGTCCGACATGCTTGGGCAGCAACTAGAGATTCCGGTTGCCAAGAGTGACCCAAAACTACGACTGTGGTGCCTTGCAGCAAAGGGATACACGGATTTGGAGATCAATCCAGCTTCCGCAAAACGTGCCTGGGCGGAGGCCCAAGCCATTGCCCACCAGTTGGGAGAGACCCAATGGGAATCGCGGGCAAAAGGAGAACTCGGAATCATCGGTTTTCTTGAGGGTGACAGCCGCCGCGCCGCGACAATGGTTGGGGATGCACTCTTATCTGCGATGGCGAGTGGGGATGTGGGCGGTCAGGTTCGATACCTTGAAATGCTCGGCAACGGCTTTAACGAAGCCAAGCGATATGGGGAAGCCCTCGCGTTCTTCGAGCGCGCCATAAAGACGAGCAGTGCGAATCCCGATGCAGGCTTTCCCTTCATGGCGTATGAAGGCGAGTCCGAGTCGCTGGTAAGCCAGGGCAAAGTCTCCGAGGCACGAGACAAGTTGGAGCATGCTTTGACTGTAGCCAGACAAAATCAAAAGCTCGGGCATGAAACCATGATTCTCCAACTGTTGGGAGAGCTCGCGGTTCGCACGGGAGATCACCAGGTAGCGATGAAGTATCTCAAACAATCTGGCGACCTCGCACAGAAGTACAAGTTCTATCGTACAGTGGGCCAGTCAATGATTGATTTGGCCGGGCTTTATCGAGAAGCAGGCGATCTCCAATCCGCGGAGCAAAGTGCCACTCTCGGGGTCGATGCCAGCAGACGAGTAGGCGACAGGTACTATCTCCCTCGCGATCTGACAGTTTTGGCAGACCTCAAAGCCGAACGAGGGTCCTTAGCCGAAGCAGAGGCACTCTATGAAAATGCCGAGGACGTGATCGACGGAATGCTGGTCAACCTACATGAAGCGTACTGGAGTAGCTCCCTGGCTGGAGCGATGAGCGAGACATACTTGCACCACTTCGAGCTAGAGGCGCGGCAGGGAAAAGTCGAGCAGGCACTCAACGTACTGGAACGGGTTAGAGGGCGAACGGCGGCAGCCCTGTTAGAAAACAAGATTTCGTTTAGCAACAGTGAATCTGACGAAACGCGGGCGCTCGAAGAGGGCCTCTCCGATTTACAACTTCGATTGATGCGGTCAGAGAATGCGAAAGAGCGGACCGCCTTACTCGACCAACTGGTTGAGCACGAGCGTCGGCTGGAGTTGACGCGGACTGACCGCAAAGAATCGAAACCGGGATGGTTTCAGAAACCAGTACCCTTGAAAGCAGTCCAATCCAGCCTGCGTGCCGACGAACTTCTCGTCGAATACGTGCTCAGTGAGCCGCACTCGTATTGTGTTTGGATCTCCAAGAAGAGTGCGGGTGTCAAAGCGTTGCCGGCCGGCCGGAAGCAGATTGAAGAGTTGACACGTAAATTTCTGGATGAGACGCGAGCAAAGCGTGATGACATCGGTCTTGCACAACAACTCTACAACGTCCTTCTAAGCCCGCTTCCTCAAGAGGCAACTAGCGAACGACTTATCGTCGTACCCGACGGGATATTGAATCTATTGCCCTTCGACACCTTACGCGAACAAACAGGTCCTCTTTTGGTGGAAAGGCAGACCATTAGTTATGTGCCTGCGTCCACCGTCTTGACCGTCCTAAGGAACATGAAGGAAACGCAGCCCTCGCGACGGACTTTTTTGGGGGTCGGGGATGTGCCATATCAAAATCAGGGCAGGATTTCCGCAAAGGTGGAAAAGCCAACAGGAGCTAAGCAAAGGCTCCTGCGAGGATTGTCCGACACATTCGGCAACTCTCTGTATGACTTACCGCAGACCCGCGAAGAAGTTATCGAAGTGAACGATATTCTCGGCAAAGATGGAGTCGTGTTGTTAGGTACAGAAGCGACCGAGACCGCATTCAAGTCTGCTCCGTTGGCGGATTTCAAAATCATTCATATTGCTGCGCACGGATTTGCGGACACTCAATTTCCAGAGCGATCAGGGCTTGTGCTGGGCGTGGACCCGACTTCTCACGATGACGGGCTATTGCAGGTTCGTGAGATCATACGCCTTCGTTTTAACGCCGACATCGTGACACTCTCTGCCTGCAACACAGGCATTGGAAAGCTCCAAGGGGAGGAGGGAGTTACGAATCTGGTTGAGGCATTTCTTGTAAGTGGTGCAAGGTCAGTGGTAGCGAGCCTGTGGAGTGCCGATGATACATACACGCTCGCTCTTATGGAACGATTTTACACGCACATCGCGGAGGGGCAGGACAAGGCCTCGGCTTTGCGGCAGGCCAAACTTGACTTGCTCTTAAAATACGGTAAACAAGTTCCACCCTACTATTGGGGTGCATTTGTTTTAGTAGGAGACGGAGGGTCTCCAATTCCACTGAGGGTCCAATGAGCCTTGACATACAAATGCGAGAGAAGATTTATTCCCGCGTGTGCGAGCTTGTCGCGCGAAAGCATTTCGATCCCGCCATGAACGGAGCAAATTGGGGTGAATTATCGAAGGATAGGAAAGATCAGATTCTGCAAAGCAACACCGATGAAGAGTTCGAAAAACAGATACAGGAATTGCTCAATGAACTAAAAACTAGTCACACGGGGTTTCGACACTCGAAAAGTTCGAAAATCCCTGGGCGTCACGCAATCAGCGCAACGTTCATGCGTTGCAACTTCGATGGCGCGCAGCGGTGGATGTTTCAGGATGTTCACGAAGGTGGGCCAGCTCATGTGGCGGGACTTCGTCCGGGGGATATTCTCCTGCAAGTCCGAAATCGAGAAATAACACCGCCCGAACCACCGATTTTTCCGGTGGGCGACGACTCTCAATATCTGGTCCAAAAACCAGACGGCAAGCGGGTCACGGGGACGTTGAACGTGCCGTCTCCTAAATCGAAGAATCATCCCGTCATCGTGCCCAAAGCTGTTGTTTGTTCACAGCTGCCCGATGGGATCGGATGGCTGAAGGTCACTATGTTTCCCGGAGCGGTCGGGATTGATCTCGCCAAAATGTTCGACACGGCTTTCGCCCACCTGCGGGATTCAACACGATTGATTGTCGATCTTAGAGGCAACACGGGGGGAGGCATCGGTGGATTGCGCCTTATGAGTTATTTAACCCCCAATAAGAAAGAGGTGGGATACAGTCTGACCCGCGCTCGCAAGGAAAAGGGATATTCAAGAGAAGAGTTGCCGCGGTTCGGTCGGATACCGTCCCACAAAGCGACACTTCTTTGGTTGGCTCTGCGGTACGGGTTTATTGACAAATCGATTCTCGTGGTCACGGAAGGCTTCGGTCCACAAAAATTCCACGGTCGCGTCGTAGTCCTCGTGAACGAGCACACTGCGAGCGCGGGTGAAATGGTTGCTGCATTCGCGGAGGAGAATCACCTTGCAACTATTGTTGGCACGAAAACGCCAGGGCGGCTTCTGAGCGGCAGTGCGTTTAAGGCGGGCTTTGGCTACATCGTGGGACTTCCAGTTGCTGCCTATCTGACATGGGAAGGAAGGCTGATCGAAGGCAAGGGAGTGTCGCCGAGTATCCCGGTTGGATTGTCCCCAGAAGAGCTGCTGGCGGGCGAAGACCCTCAAATGCAGAAAGCATTGGAACTTGTGCGCGAGCTTTGACCCAAGTTGCCAGCTAGACTGTAATAGCTCAGGCTAGACCTTGCACGCCTTCGCGTCGGAGTGTCGCTTCGAAGATTTGAAGCCTTCATCAGAGATGAAGGTAAGCACCAGACAAAGTAGCTCTCGCGAGATACCGGCCGTCGTGAAACTGGGACGTTAAATGATCACAGCACACGTCAACGAACAAGGGATCATCCTTCGCTTTGATACCCTGTCGGAGAACCTCTCTCCCGACGGATGGGAACAGCTACTGGATGAATTGAAGTCTCACTATATTCCGAGTTTCTACCAGTACGAGAAGCGGATGCACGTGGACTTTGGCGGTGAGGCTGGCAAGATGCGCGTTGTTATCTATTTCACGCCAAAAACGGTCACGATGGATGAGGCCGTAGCCATATTGAAGAGACGAAACATAAACGTAGCTGATGTTCGAAAGCACGCCACCGAACGATGAAAGAATTTTTCCAAGCGCTACAGGATGCTTTCCCAGTTTTGCGGAACCATCCTATCCTGATGGCCAGGCTGTTCCTGCTCTTAGTGTTGCTGGTCGGGTTGTATAGCGCAAAAGGGCTGCGAAACAAGATTTGCTGGCCCTTGCTTTCCAAATTGTGCACTCGGATTGCCGCAACGAACCGCTGGTTATATGTCTATCATGCTGGAAATCTTGTGAATGATTGGAAATACTACACGTCCGAGACCACGGGAAAAGTTGGGGACGATATCATCTGGACGTTGGTCCACTGGCCGAGTCTGAAGCCCAAGGATTCCTTCAAGGTATCGGGAGCGGTTGGAATGGTAAGCGGTATTCACGAAAGCCAAGCCAAGCTGCAAGCTCGCTGGAATATCGCTCACGATCCAGACTCTCCCCCGATAGGTCCTGTTCCTGCTCGGGGGCTGGTAAGCAAACTGCGGCGCGCTGCGGCCAAAATGCTCCATTTTCTAGGGGCAGTTGACTACAAGTCCAGAAGCGACCACCTCGCCTTAGAGGAGGACAAAGCTCTGTTAGACAAGGACAAAGAGTTGCAGGCGGCTTTGGGGCCCGGTCCAGAGGTTGTGCTGGAGTACGAGTGCAGCAAACGGAACCCACTGACATTGCGCAACCTGCGCGGCTGGACCGCATACCACGTGAAGATTGAAGACATTGTCATCGAGGACCGCTGCACCGCTACGTTCGAGGAACTATCGCACCTCGCCGAGGGTGCAAGCGTTCGAGTTCTACCGTTCGTCCAGGATCGTTTCGTGAAACCAGACTCAGAGGAGTGGAAGGACGCTAAGGATGATTTCCTCCACGCTCTGGAGTGCGCCTATCAGACTTGGGGCCACGATTTCGACCCTGTGCGCCTCAAGATGTTTGTGAGTTATGCGGACAGGAATGGAAGGAAGTATCGAACCGAATGCGAACTTGAGTTCGACCGTTTCAGAACGACTGCAATAGTGAAGTGCGACCCTCCGAAACCAGTTACATAATCAAACGACCAGTCGTATCGCACCTGTGGTGCCGGGGGACAGACGGGAAGTTTCCCTTACTCTGAAAGTCTCCAATCATTACAGCCAAAGAGTAAGCAAAGATCGGTCCTTTGAGAGCGATGACCTTATGTTTTGGGACGTTCGTCCTGGGCTCTGCTGGGACGTTGTTCCTCTAGCTCATGAATCCTTTTGAGGTGCTCTCGATAGCAGCCAGCCTCATGCAGAATCGCGCCGTTGTCGTTGTAAATATAAATCCAAAGATACAACTCGTCATTGCTCGCAGCCAAATCTAGTGCCTTGTCGAAAGTTTCGCAGTCTTTCCGTAGAGGGCCGCTTGGCCATGTGAGGGTGTCTACTGGATCCAGTCCGATTACCCGGTATTGTCCCTTGGGTGCACGTACTTCCATCTCTCACCTCGGTGGCAGGGATCTTCTCTAAGTACGCTAGCCTCGCCTCGAAAGCAAGCAGAAAACCCGGCGCATCCCAGTGTCGTTCCAGATCTTTGCTTGCTAATGCTGCCGTTCAGTCTCCTCATCGCAACTCAACTACATAGGAACTCTCTTGAGACCCATTTCTTGTCAGTCGCAAAACACACGGCCCAGGGGAACGGGAGGACAAATTCACCGATATCTGAATCGCAGCAACGCCTTCCGTCAATTTCGCGTCTGCTTTTGTCGACACGAGTAATTCTCCTGAGCCCGCCAATAAACGAATGTCGTACGTACCGGCGTCGCTGCCAAACGGGAGAAAGATGTTCCAATGCGCGGCGCCGCGACTGACCATCAAGGGCGGCTCAACTGGATTCGCTTCAGTGCCTCGGGGTAGAGAGCGATTCCTTAAATCCAACACGGCGGTTTGTGCCACCAGAGTTTCGTTATGCCTTTGCAACAAGACCCAACCGGCGATACCAGCAACAACCAAAATGCTCGCTGCGATTGCGAGCAGTGTGCGCTTTTTGCGGAGTTCATGGGATTTTCGGAATTCAGAAAAGTCGCTATAGCAGGGGCTGCAAGAACCTAGATGATCGAGCCACTTTTCAGCTTGGTCGAGTGGCATCGTTCGAGAAGCGATTCTCTTCAGAACGTCCGGGCCGGGACACCCGCTGCGTTCGGGATTTGGAAACTCCCTGACCAGGCCACGGCCAAGTGCGTCCAAGAGTCGCTGTTCGTCTCTCGCAGAATATCCTCTTGGGTTCAAACGTCTCTCCTCTTGCAGGGTCACAATGTAAAATCAAAAAGATGCCAACGCATCTTTTCAAACCACAGGTCGCAGAGTTTTTCGTTTCAACAACCGGACAATACTCTGCCTTAGCTTTTCCAAATTATATTCGAATTTCTTCCGTGCCTGTTCCTCGGAAACTCCTAACCACGTCGAAATCTCCTTCCATGAATAACCGTATTGACGTGCCTGCCAAACCTTTCTCGTCCATCCATCCATACGGTTTGTTATCTGCTTGAGAGTGATTGCGCGTTCTAGTTCGCCCGCCCATTCTGTGTCAAGGGCGCCTTCAATCAACTCAAGATCCACGGTCGAAGCAACCAGTTCAATCGTTTCTTGTCTCTTGTGTTCGCTCTTTAGTAGTCGATTGAATCGGTGGTGGAACGCGCCAATCAGGTAGGATTGTAGGTCAGAAATTGGCGGCTGATAATCCCTGCTACGTTGGCGGGTCTTTGCAACCGACCGGAGCACCCTCTCCCAAACATCGGCTGCCAAGGCTGTCCTGTCCGAACCTGATTCCTTGTCGATTAATTCGCGGCGTGCGTGCGCCAAAACGTGAGGCCAGGCTTCCCGCGCAGCAGCCAACAATTCCTCGTCTACCGGAAGAGGCTTTTCCCCTGCCTCTTGTTTAGTCCCAAATAGCACCCATTCGCCATACGGGTCCGGTTTCTCCATTGGGTGCCCTGGGAGCCTCGGGTGAAAGAGCCGTCTCAAAATGAGTCAAAAGGATCGTGACATTCAGTTGTAAGGCGTGTCAATGGTACGGGGATAAACCTTTAATTCTGGCGAAAGATTCTTTCTCCGGTTTTGCCGTTTCGATGTTCCCTAGTAAGTGAGGGGTTTCGCGTCTCACTTACGCGAGAGGGTCCGCTCGCAGGTGTCCGCGGTTGTTCGATGAATGCCCTTTTGAACCCCGATTAGTCACCTTTTTACTCAAGAAGGAAGGAATACCAAGCTCGCGAATTCAAGCCGGATAACACGGGGGCATGCATGGCGGCCTACGATGAGATGAGCGAAGCGGAACGACGGCGGCTAGCGGAAGTCCTTGGGAGTCTCACCGGATTGCAAGGTGGGCCTACAGGGAGTCTGGCAGACGGGACTCACTACGAATACGATCCCAACTTGAAAGTCACCGTGGAAGTGACTGCGTCCGGCGAGCGCTACCCTGTGACGCTAGTCGATGGAAGATTCGTCCGCGCGGCGCGAGCGGGCAGTCGCCCATAACACCGGGGAATAATGGGGCTGTCCGGTGAAGGACAGCCCCGTTTCTCTGTTATCTCACTCGCGAGCTAGTTTCGCCGTAGGCTTTGACTTCTCACTGCCTGCGGTTTTCTTAGCCTTTTTCCGCGCTTTCTCTTGCTCCTCTTTGGCGACACTGGCCCTGAGAGCTTTCGTGTCGATTTTGAAGAGAGAGGCAGCAATGTTCAGGGGGTCATCCTCTTTGTTTTCGGTCGTCCTTTCGGCGGAGCCCAAAAGCATTGCCTCGAAGATGAGCACTGCCAATTCGGCAGCATCCGCCTTCTTGTAGAGTGTCCGGGCCTTTTCGGCCATCTGATAGTCGCGGGGGTCTTTCGGGTTTTGCAAACCGTGCCGCTTTGCAAGCCGGCACGTCAGTTCGTGTGGCAGGGAGCGCAATGCAAAGCACGCTACCATCCGCATCTGTTCGGTTCCAAATTGTGGCTTCACACGTTTGAGAACGTCGGCCATAAGGCGGTGCCGGAAAGAAATGGTTTGCTTAGTTTTCCGGTTTGCGGCTGTCTTTTCCGCTTTGAATTGAAGGCGTTGCTTCTCCTGCTGTTGTTGCTCGCGGAAGTGAACTTTGCACGTTCGGTCTGCGCATACCTTCACAAGTCGGCCTTTCTCCATGCCGTCTGCATAAATAGCAGGCTTGAGGTGGTCACAGAGGCGCTGTTCGGGTCTGGCCTCCTTGCCCTTCTTCGCTTTCCGCGTAACGACTTCGACGTAGTTGCGGCGCGGAATAATCGGCGTCTCTCCTGCGATGGTGTACTTTTCCGAAATCAGAACGAGATTCGGCATCTTCTCTATACGTTGAGTGATGTGCGCGTCCAGTTTGCGGTTAAAGCACCCGGCGTCAGAACACGAATCGTCCTTGACCTCGGTGAAGAGGAGCGTGTTGAATCCCGTGCGCTTCGGGCAGTTGGCGCAACTTCCGGCCTCCGGCAAAAGCCTCTCATCGTCTTTCGAAAACGGCACTGATTTGAGGCTGAGATAAACGTTTTGCTCAATCCACGCCTGCAATCTGCTGGCGGGGACAAGGCTTCGCTCTGACTCGTTCGCGGCAAAATAGCCGTCGAAGCAATGGGCCAGCGCCTTCTCCTGCATCTCGGGCGCGAGCTTCGCAATTAGTAAGGCGTGCTCGACACCGATGTGTCCGGCGGTGAAGGCATCGGCTGCGGGTTGTGTGAGGTCCAAGAGCTTGAGGCGTTTAGCGATGAACGAAGCAGCCTTTCCCGTTTTCGCTGCGATCTTCTCAATGGAGTAATCCGCACCCTCTCTGTCCAACAAAGCGCGAAACCCTTGCGCTTCCTCGAACGGATGCACGTCGGCTCTTTGAATATTCTCGATGATTTGAATTTCAAGGGCCTCCTCATCGGTGAATGCTCCAATGCGGACGGGGATTTCGTCCAACCCTGCACGCTGCGCGGCGCGATAGCGCCGTGCCCCTGTCACAATTTCAAAGTGTCCGTTGATTCGCCGCACGAGGAGTGGAGAGAGGACGCCTTTGCTGCGAATGCTCCCGGCCAGTTCCTCAAGCCGTTCCTCGTCAAACACCTTGCGAGGATTCGTACTTGATTCAGTCAACTCCACAATCGGAATGTTCAAGTACTCTTTCGATGATTTCACTGCTTCTGTCGCGCTCATTTTGTTTCTCCTTTTTTTGTGAATCTCCATCATTTTTAATACTCATCGGACAAAAGAATTTGTGTGTGTTCGGTTTGGTTGGGAAATAACCCGCAGGTTTTCGCCTGCGGTCGTTCGGTAGGTGCTCAGGATTAGGTTGGGTCGCTCTCGTCGGCTTTGAGTTTCAACTGGCTCACTGAGCAGTCGCCTCGCGCTACGTCGTCTCGAATCTTGCCGAAATACTTCGCTTGGATGAGCTTTCCATCGGCTCCGGGATGGCAATAGAGGTATCGAATCTCAACGATCTGCCCATCGTGTGGAATCGCGTAACGCTCCGGTACTCCCACAGTGCCCATAAAGCGCTGACGGTTTTCCTCTAACAGATAGAGACCGATGGAGCGGTGTCCATCGGCGGCCTTTGCTGCTGGCTTGGGGCCGACGATGAAGGAAGAGGTCGTCACAAACTTGCATTTGAAGTGCTGTCCTGCACGTCCTCCTGCATACGCCGCGTTCCGGTTCTTGCAAACGAACCCTTCGGCGCGAGATTCGTGCATGGCTTTCGCGAAAGCCCGTTTTGCCTTCGGTGTCATGGCCGTGTCGCAAACGCGGAGGGCCTCGTCCACGCCTCGAAACAGAAGGCCAAGACGTGCGTAACGGATTTCGTATGGTTGAATCCGCAGGTCAGTTCCGTTTATGTCGAGCAAGTCCCAGAGATGGAAGCGTGAATCGGTGATTTCACCGTCCACTAGGAAGCCTTGCGCTTGGACGGACTCAAGGCATTTCGTTAGCCGAGAGTCGATTGGAATAAGCTGGCCGAGTTTGTTGATTCCCGAATATTGGCCGTCCATCTTTTGTACGGCCAGTCGTCGCCCGTCGAACTTCTGCTGGAACCACCAAGACGCATCCTGCACCAACTGCAACGCCTCTGGTTCCTCGATGGGGGTTAGTAATTCCGGTGCGTGACCGGAATGCTCTTTGACGGCAGGCAATCCAACGGAAATAGGTGTATCGCCGTTGGCCGTTGCCTGCGCGATTCGATAACCCTTGCCTGTC
>Ga0207052_10029_pt1 | contig 51254 bp, 49 predicted proteins | sample Alteio_BWMinCont_62_FD_153294 | JGI IMG/M metagenome (GOLD analysis project Ga0207052, IMG submission 153294) | Enriched cells from forest soil in Barre Woods Harvard Forest LTER site, Petersham, Massachusetts, United States -... | ecosystem: Environmental > Terrestrial > Soil > Temperate forest >...
AGCGCCAACGCTTCGAATGTGTCGCACCAGCGCGCGAGTGTCCAGATCCCAGATAACGGGAATTTTGTGCCGGTTCAGATAGAGCTGCGCCGTTTCCCCCGCTCTCCAGTTGGAGGAAATCTGAGAAAATTCGCGCACGATAAGCGATTCGATGTACGGCCGCGGGGATTCGTCGTCGTCGAGGTTCGCGCCGACGTTGCCGATGTGCGGATACGTGAGGCAGACAATCTGACCGGCATAGCTCGGGTCGGTGAAAACTTCCTGATATCCGGTGAGGCTGGTGTTAAAAACGACTTCGCCGCCGCGGCGCGTGATCGCGCCCGCTGCGCGGCCGTTAAAGACGCGCCCGTCTTCCAGCGCGAGGATCGCGGGTCGGTGCGGAACTTCGGTCAGTGTGTCCTCCCATATTTCGCATCAAGAAAATGTCAGTCACTTGGTGCTCTCTTCGGCGCCCGAGAGCGAGCCGAAATGATCCACGGGCCAGTAGGCAAAGACGGCGCGGCCGTAAATAAAATGACTGGCGACCGGACCAAAAACGCGCGAATCGTTGGAGCTGATGCGGTGATCGCCCATTACAAAATAACTGTCCTTAGGAACGCGCACCGGGCCGAAGTCGCTGAGGTCTTCATACTGCGGCGGGACGTAAGGCTCAGGTACGGAATGTCCGTTTACATAGACCGCGCCCTGGCGGATCTCCACTGTTTCGCCGGGCAAGCCAACGACGCGCTTGATAAAAGATTTTGTGCGGTCGAGCGGATACCAGAAGACCACCACGTCGCCCCGCTCGATGGGCTCGAAGCGGTAGACGAATTTGTTGATGAAGATGCGCTCCTGATCGGAGAGCAACGGCGCCATGCTGGTGCCTTCGACTTTTACGGGCTGATACAAGAAAACAATGATGACGAGCGCGAGACCGATGGCGATGAGCAAGTCGCGGGTCCAAACGCGAATTTCATTGCGCAGGGCATGAACGGTCGCGGGCCGGCCGGAGGCGACATTGGCGTTGGGTGGGCCGGACATCACAATGGGAGACGCTGCCGGTGCTGAGGTTTCCGGTAAGGCGCGGGTTGCGGGCTGTTTCTCGTCCGAGCGATCCATTTTTGGCTGCCTAGTATTTATAACATGGCCAACGCGGCCCGCGCCAGATTCGTTTTGAGGCCGTGCGTGGTTGGCGCTGCTGCGACGGTCAACTTTATTCCCTGACTATGATTCGGGAGGCGGGCCTGCCGGTTGCACGGCAACATTCGGTCTCCGTTGCCAGAATATTTCTCCCGCTCGCGGGTTTACTTCGTGCTCAGTCGCCGCTTAGCGCGTAGTTCACGGAAGCTAGTGCGGCGATCACCGCCGTTTCCGTGCGCAAGATTAGGCGTCCCAGCGAAGCTTCTTGAAATCCACTGCGCAGAGCGACCTCGAACTCGGTGTCGGTCCATCCACCTTCCGGGCCAATCGCTAAGGCGGCCCTGGTTGCCGCTTGGCCCTCCAAGACTTTCCGCAAGGGCCGAGCTCCGGCGCGTTCCGAAAGCATTACGCCCACACGATCCTTGGATGATAAAAACGCGCTCTCTGGTTCTAGCATTTCTGAGAGAACTGGTATGCGGACGCGACGGGACTGCTGGGAGGCTTCGAGGAGAATCTTTTTCCAGCGATCGGCGCGCTTAGGGGCGGCGGCGAGCAAGGCTTTCTCGCTTCGCGCGGCGGCCAGCGGCACGATCGTTGTCACGCCAAGTTCGGTGGCTTTTTCAATGGCCCATTCGAACATGTCGAATTTCACGATGGAAAGCAGAAGCGTCACGTCCAGACTCGGCTGGTGAGATGGCAATTCTTCGAGTAATGCAAACTCCACGCGATCGCGAGTTACGTTTTCGATGCGCGCAAGCCGGACGCGTTCGCCGTCGCTGAGTTCGTAGAGCTGGCCGGTCTGAGCGCGCAGCACGCGCCCCAAATGATGCGCCGCGTCGTCTTCCATGACGGCAGTATTACCTATAAATTGTTCAACAAAAAATCGTCTTCGCACACGGAGATTCTAGCTCAGATACGGTTCCGCGTACGTGCGCCAAGCGAATTGGGATTGCCCCGGCCGTGACAGTCGGCCTGTACTTGCGGACAGATAATTCTTGAGCCATTTGCCCTTCGCCACCCGATTCTCTGTCGAGCCCCTCTTATAAAATGGATCTAACCCGCCCTAAGGTTTGACTAGGAAGGAGTGAATCCATGACGAACACATCGGAAGTCGAGGAGCGGATTCACGAAAATGAGCTGGCTGGCGGGCCGTCCAACCCAGTGGCACAACACGTTTACGACGGTTTGGGCAAGAGACAAAGCAGGTCAGCGCCGCCCTTGGTTCTTGGTGCGGCCGCGATAGGGCTTGTCCTGGTTCTTGCCTCCATTTTCGGTCTGTGGCTTGTGAGGTCGGTCAGGCGATTAAACCGCGAAGTGGCCCACCTCAATCGTCAGTCAGAGCAGCTCAACCAGCGCCTGCAGGGCGCCGAGCAGCACGTCAAGAGTCTCGATCAGAGAGCTTCCCAAGCCGCCCCTGCCCAAACAGCCCCTGCCCAAACAGCCCCCGCCCAAGCAGCCACTACTCGCCCCGAGCAACTCCCCGATCAGGCGAAACAGCCGGAAGCGACATCCGCGGCGCAAGCGCAGTCGCCCCTTGAGCCGGAGGCAGCCGCGCAACCGCCCACTCAGCCCGCGCCCAAAACAGAAGAAAATCGCCCCCAGCACCCCGACGAGCTTCAGAAGTTGAAACTGTCCCTTGGGCAAATAGCCGAAACGCGCCGCACCGCGGATGGAGTGGTGATGACGCTCGGAGAGAAGTCGCTTCGGTTCGACTCCGGCAAGTCGGCCATTGCGCCTCAATATCGAGCCATCTTGAACCGCGTCGCAGGTGTCCTCACCCCGCTCAAGGGATATTCCATTTACGTATACGGATATACCGATGACAGCGGGACAAAGGAGCACAACCTGGAACTCTCCGCCAGTCGCGCCCGCGCTGTTCGGGCTGCGCTGGTTAAGGCGGGAGTCGATCCGAGCCTTATCAGCACAAAAGGTTTTGGCAAATCCAAGCTGCTTGTTCGCGATAGCAATGCCAAAGCGCAAGCGGCCAATCGCCGGGTGGAGATCGGCATTGTCTCCGCCACCCAGGTATCCATCAAGCAGGCCACCTCGAAAGTACCGACAAAACCATGATTACGTGTAGCAGCGGCTTTACGCCGCTGTCCTCACGCCGCCAGCCTGGTGCCCCAGGTTGCGCTTTTCTACCTGGGGCCTTGGTTTTCTCCAAATCGCTCATCCCCTGTATCAGCATCGCAGAACCAGCTCCCGCATTTAGTGCAGTGCACCGGGGCGCTTCAACGTTACAGCGCTCGCCAAAACGCCTGAGTGTGCAATTTGCGTGCAATCGATATTTCAAGCCGCGCGCTAACAGCGGGATGGAAATGAGCAACGGTTCGGAGAACCTGCGTTCAACAAGATCGGCCTGGTTGGCCTCGGTAAACCACTTTTCCCGTAAGGCGACTTACCAGGAGTTGGGCCTAGCACATCTGTTGGACTGCCGCTGAGTATGATGTGGGCCGCACCAGCCCACGATTGTCAGCGATCAGAATGCGAAGTTGCTTCATGTTCGCTTTCCTCCGAAAGGTATCGTCACGCGCACGGTCGTGCCGTGACTGGTGGATTCGATCTCGAGACGGCCGCCGATCAGTTTCACTCGCTCATGCATACTGGGGATGCCGACACCAAGTTCAAACCCAGGCTCTTCTTTCCCTCTTTGTTCACTAGTAGAGAGGCCACGCCCAATGTCGGTAATTTCCAACTTAAGCCCCGAGTTTCGATACATTCGTATTTTGGCTCGGTTGCTCCCTGAATGGCGGTGGATGTTGGTGAGGCTTTCTTGTACTACCCGGAATAACGCTAGCTCGATCTCTCGTTCCATCCGCCCGACACGCGGCGACAGCTCCAATTCCACCCGGATCCCAGTCCGATTGTTGAAGCCCTTCGCATAGTCACGAATCGCGTCCTCTAATCCGGCGTGATCCAACACGGGTGGGTGCAACATGTAAGAAAGCGTGCGCACTTCACGGATGCACTTTTCCGCTAATGCGTTACACTCGGAAATAAGCAAACGTTTTTTTCGCTCCTTCGAAGGAGTCAATCCACTGAGTTGACCTAGCATTGTTGCTAAGGCGACGAGATCTTGGCCTGTAGAGTCGTGCAAATCCCGGGCGATGCTTCGTCGCTCTTCGTCTTGCGACCGCAAGAGTTGGCCCGAAAGCTGTCTCAATCTCTCTTCGGCTCGTATCCGCTCGATGCCTTGGGCTATCGCGTCGGCAACCGACCCGAGGGTATCTAAAATTGTCCGTGTGATGGAGTGCTTGAAAAACATGCCGACAACTCCGATAACACGCTTGCCGATTACTAACGAATATCCGGCGAAAGCTACTAGTCCCTCCCTCTTTGCCCATTTCTTGTCGTGTATGCGCGAATGGTGGACAATGTCGTTGTTAACATACTTGGTCTTCTTCCGTGCAATGTGGCCGATTTCCAACTTTCCCAGGGCAATCCGACTGTAAGTGCCGTTGATACGGGTGTACATCCCTGCGCTCGCCTGGAGTTCAAGAACTTCCTGATCATCGTTCAATAGCCACACGCGGACGAACGTAGCCTCGACATGTTTGACAATCGCTTCAGCGCATTTCTGCAAAATACGTCTCAGGTCCATCGCGCTTGCTAGAGCGGACCCAACGTCAGCCCGAAGTGCAGCTTGAGACGCGAGCGACTTTAGAGCCTCTCGCTCAAGGTTGTGACGCCTGCTCTGCTTCGCGGAGAGATTTCGGCGGGCACACATACGCTCGATAATAATTCGATAATACTCGTCACCGTCTTAAATGACAGCGGTAATTGGGCTGAGGCCGGAAAACCGTTCTGGCAGGCCTACCATAAACTCCTAAGTCCTGTTTAACGCCGTAACCGTACAATTGCCGATCAGCGTTTTCCGCTCTCGGTAAAGTCCAAATTCACCGGATTGTCTGGAATCTTTCTATCGCCCGCGCCTGTTGATGGAACGTCCGCCCCAACAACATCGAATTTCGTACCACTCAGCCAAACCTTCCCGGCACCGTCAAGTAGAATTCCAAAGGATATGCCAGCCGAATCCGGCGGAACGTCCAAAACCATGTCGTACCGCTGCCAGTCTGTCGTACCTTTGATGGGTCGGTCTTGCATGTTGTCAAACACAACCATGTCCTTTCCTTTGTCAACCCGCATCCATAGCCCTGCCCAACTCACTACTTCTTGTGACTTGACGAGTCCGCTGAGGCGCACCTTCTTGCCAATGTAGCGTTCTGCTCGGACGCTTTGCATAAGGAGCACGCTGAACACGGCGTGAATAATGAGGATTCCGACGGCTGCGGCAACGCACTTCTCGAAGAGCGAAAGCGAAACAGCTTGTCTTAAGAGATCATTCATCCAGCCACCCTCACTCCCAGTTTGCCGTTAAAAGGCGAAGCAAATCAGGAAAACGCACTAACCTTTGCCGCCATCATCGAACTCCGGTTCCTCGCCTTCGATGCAATCATTGCAAACCACCTGCTCTTTTCTGGTTTCTGAGCAATTCTCACACATGGCTGTCCCGCAATAGAGACAGACCGCAACCGCTGGTGCACACAGAACTCGCACGCTTCGTCTTTTTCAAGATGTTGTGTCATAGGCCATGGTTTTCACGCTGCCTTCAACAGCCTTTGAAACTTTTCGATAGTTGCGGGCGCATCACCAGCATTTCAGAAAGTGAGGACTTGACGAGTGCACGAAATTGTTCGCTTCGCGTTCTTCTCGATAAGCGCACGTGCCATCGCAAGATTGTCGACTCCGAGACTATTGCCCATGACAGGCCCGACGACTGCCTTCAGTGTGACTGGCTCCCATTTCCTTGCGCGATCCGAGTCAACCGAAGAACTGCGGCAGCGGCTGAATAGCGCACAATATCTTTCTTGTCTGACATTGCAGGCACGATATCCGCCAGCAGGGACGCATCGGCGCGCTTGGCGATTGCTTCGACTGCCGCCGCCCGGACTGTCCAATCCTTGTCGGACACTGCTTTCGCGAGCGCGTGGCCACTGCGCGGGTCCGGGTCGCCGCCCAATTCCCGCGCAGCGGCAGCCCGCGTCGGGGCGGAGCTTCTTTTCTTCCATGCGTGCAAGGCCTCCATTCCGTATCCTCCATAAGGCAGGAAACCAATACCCTGATCAAACGCAAACCGAATGGCCCTCGACGGAGTCTTCATTTGATCCATTTCTTGGGTAATAAGCGATTCGCTGCCCTTCCGAGTGCCAACGACGAGGGAATAATAGACGTCGTATCCCGAGTTGCTCTTGAGCTGAACGAGAGCGTGACCGACAGCGAGCGCGACCGAAATATCCTTATCATTCACCAAATTTTGCAACTTCGGAATGGATTCGGTGGAACCGAGCGCGCCCAAAGCTTTCGCTGCTGCGGCTCGTACGTAGGCTTCTTTATCCCCGAGCGCGTCTTCCGCCAATCGCACTGCCGCCGGGTCTCCGGCGGCTAGGCCCAGCGCCTGGATGGCGTTTGCGCGCTTGTCTATGTTCGAGCCGTGCGCACCTCCCACGAGGATGTCCCAAGCCTGATTCTGAGTATCGACCTGCCCGGCCGACGGTCGAGACGCAGGAGGCAAGTCGATTTCGGTCGGCGTGAAACACAGCAACATAGCGAGAACTCCAACGACGTTGCGCAATGCAGTGGCACCTTCCCTCTCTGGCGGCCACGCGAGTGAGCAGCTGACAACTCAAGCCAATTTGTCCATCACACGGCGCGCGGCCAAAGAAAGCATCAGGCGAGAGATTCCCCTGAAGATCATGCTGATCCCCACGAGCGCACCGGGCAAGTCGCAAAGTTACGGTCGGCGCAACTCGAAACAGGGCGGCCGAAACTAGTGGTGGTGATGCTCCTCGTGTGGTCGCGCATGACCCAAACGAGCCGCGCTACGCTCAGCCGCACTGCGCGGTATCAGTTCATGGTGCTCCACGCCACGAGGCCCGGTCCAACGATGGAAATCGCCGTAATGATGCACGTAAGAGCCGCGGTTGACCCAAGTCCGTTCCCAGCGCCCGCCCGCGATGAACACTTCGTGTCTATCCCATATGAAGCGCGTGGTGCCCCATCCCCAGGGGCGAAACGCAAAGCCGAGCGTCACGCCAAATCCAAAGACGATGGCGCCGCCAACGAAGAACCCAGGCACAGGCGGAGCGAATACGATCAGCGGATCATACACAGGAACGCAGATAAAGCCCTGATTCACCGGCAGGATTTCGATATACGGACCGCCGGAGACTACCACCTGCTCGTTGCTTTTCAGGTAGCCGTATTCCTTGGCCTTTTTCCGCATCCTCTGCACTGCCTCCATCACGTCCTGGCGCTGCGCGAGAAAGGCGTTGCCCAACTGGGTCGTCCAGTCCATGTCCGAAGCCATCATCTCCAGCACGGATGGAAACGGCAGCAGCGCTTGCACGCTGGGATCCCACGCGAGGTGGTCTTCGGTGATGTCTCTGGCCAGATCATCACCTGTCTGATAATGATGTTCATCCGCCCATTTGGCGGCGTCGGGAATTTGATCCGGGTAGGTAGCCGCAGCGAGAATTTGTGCTAGCAGAGGATCAGGATAAAGTGCGATTCGGGAGACCAGTTTGTCGAGTTCGGCTGGTTTGTAGGACGGCGCCGCTTGACCGGAGACGGGCCCGGGAGTCCCTCCGGCGATCAGCGCCAACGAAAGCACAATCAGAACGGTTTTTTGCAATAGCGGTGGAGCTCGCATAAGTCCTCCTCTTTTCATTTTTTCTCTTTTTTTTGTTGTTACGTTGAAGGTTCCAACTTCAATATTTGCTTCGACGTGAACATACGCCTGCCTCCCTCTCAAGTCAACGTAAGACCGCCTGGGCCAGGGTTGGGTGCGCAAGTCCAGCTCGTTTCGCGGTTTTTGCTGACCGTTCTGGCCTGTCGGTCAGTTTCCGGTAAGCGCGTCACACGTCCACGTGGATCATTTCCGAGAGCTTCAAATTCACACGGAACCCCGAATGCGGCCGATGGGAGTTGGAGTGGAACTCTACGCCGGGTGGCAGCGCCTCAATCCGAAAAAAGATTTTGGGTGCCCCATCCTTGCGGGTTTTGCAAGGGTGGGTCTTTCTTTTGTCCCTTTTCCAATTTCGATTTTCGAATTTCGCTTCTCTACCCGAAGATATCTTTGACCTTATCAAAGATCGAGGAGTTGCGGTCGGCGGGCTTGTTGTCGACTCGTATGGTGTAGCCAAGCTGTTCCATCAATTTGCGCTGCTCGCGTGTGAGCTTCGTCGGCGTCAGCACACGCACGTGATAGTACAGATCGCCTTTGCCGCCGCCACGCGGGTCCGGAAGGCCTTTGCCTTTGATGCGGAATACGGCGCCGCTCTGCGTCCCTTCGGGAATCTTCAGCTTCTCTTCCCCGCCCAAACCGGGCACTTGCAACTCGGTGCCGAGCGAGGCCTGTGCGATGCTCAGCGGAATGGTGCAGTACAAATCCGCGCCACGGCGTTCGAAGAAGGGGTGCTCCTTCACGTCGAGCACGACGTACAAATCGCCGGCGGGTCCGCCGTTCGGGCCGGGCTCGCCTTCGCCGCCAACACGGAGACGCGTTCCGGTGTCCACGCCCGGAGGGATGCGGAGTTCGATGGTCTTTTCGCGTTCGAAGCGTCCCAGGCCGCGGCACTCCGGGCAGCGCTCGCGAACAATCTGGCCCGCGCCCTGGCACGCCGGACACGTGCGCGTGATGGTGAAGAATCCCTGCTGGTAGGCCACCTGGCCGCGGCCCGCGCAGGTTTGGCAGGCTTGCACGCCGGTACCTTTTTTCGCGCCGGTGCCGTTACAAGCCTCGCAGTATTGCTGGCGGGGCAATTTGATTTTGGTGGTGACGCCCGCGGAGGCCTCCTCGAAGGAGAGGGTCATGTCGTAGCGCAGGTCGGCGCCGCGTTGCGCGCGGCTGCGTCCCCGCCGCCCTCCTCCGCCACCGAAGAGATCCTCAAAGCCGAAAAAATCGCCGAAGATGTCGTGGAAATCCTGGAAGACAGTGTTGTCGAATCCCTGTCCGGCGCCTGCGCTGGAAAGGCCCGCATGCCCGTAGGTGTCGTAAATCTGGCGCTTCTGCTGGTCGCTGAGGACGCTGTACGCTTCGGTGCACTCGCGGAATTTTACTTCCGCCTCGGCTTTGTTCTCCGGGCTGCGGTCCGGGTGCCACTTGAGCGCGGCTTTGCGGTAGGCCCCTTTGATTTCTTCGACCGATGCCGTGCGCGAAACGGCGAGCACTTCGTAATAATCGCGTTGATTTCCCTTGGCCATGAAAACCCTCAGTCTCCTTTAGTTAACAGCTTGTTTTGATGCAGGATTGGGATGCACCGCTACACGCACCATCGCGGGACGCAGCACGCGTCCGTGAAAAACATATCCGGGCTGAAAAACTTGCAGGATCGTGCCATCGGCGTGCTCTGTGGTTTCGGCACGATCGAGGGCCTGGTGCAGGTGCGGATCGAACGGCTTTCCGAGAGGATCAGTTCGCTCGGCTCCGAGCTTCGTAATGTTGTCCAGAAGCTGTTTGTAAATCAACTCGAAGCCTTTGCGGTAGTTTTCGTATTCCGTTTCGCGATGAGCGGCAAGAGCGTTTTCAAAACCATCGATGACGGGGATAAGTCCTTCGATGACGCGGGCGGTGGCGCGTTTGGAATCTTCGGACCGTTCTTTCTCGATGCGCTTGCGGTAATTGTCGAAGTCGGCTTGGCGACGGAGCATTGTCTGACGCAGTTCGTCAAAGTCCGCGGCCAGCTTGGCCATTTCGGCGTCGGCTTTTGCGGCATCCGCAGCTACAGCCTGCGCTTCCGCGGATTGCTGGCCAGCGGCGCTGTCAGCGTTCGTAGCAATATTAATTTTAACGTCCTTGTCTCCCACCTTCGTCCCTCTCTTATGCCAATAATTCTTCACGTCTTGCTCAACGCTTCGCTGAAAAGCTGGGCCACGTAAGCCACCGCGGTCATGGCGCGTTCGTAGTGCATGCGCGTCGGACCCAGGACGCCGAGCGAGCCTTGCACCTGATCGTTACGCGTATAAGCGGCGCTGATCAGCGCGAGGTTTTCTCCGGCCTCGGAAATTTCCTTCACGCCGATTTGCACGTGAACAGGCTCGGGCGTTTCGATGCAGGCGTTCAGCACCGTTACGAGGCGATGCTTTTCCTCGATTGCCGCGAGTAAATCGCGCAATTGCGCCTGGCTCGCAAAATCAGCGGCGCCGACAATTTGTGCCGTGCCTTCCACGTGGACGTGCAATGCCGATTCATCGCCGAGCACCGCAGGATCGCAGAGCGTGAGAGCGCTTTGCACAATTCCTTCGTACCGCTCGCGCTCGGTGGCCAGCTTTTGCAGCAGGTCGGCGCGGATGGCTTCGAGCGTCCAGCCGGAATATTGTTGGTTCAAAAAATCGGCGGTCGCGTCCAGCTCAGCCTGAGTGAACAGGCGGTGCGGACGCAGAACTTTGTCCCGCGTGTTACCGCCGGGAGAAATCAGAACGACAACCACGCGACCATCCGGGAGCAGCCACATGCGCGCGTGTTCCATGACAGTTTTGCTGAGCGGCGGCGAAACGATGATTCCGAGCCCGTTCGAAACCTCCGCCAGCACGTGACCGGCGCGTTCGGTAATTTCCGAAGCGCTGGTAGCTCCGCCCATTTCGCGCTGAATCCACTCGCGATCCACCGCAGTAATGGTCGCTTGCGAAGCGATTTCCTGCGCAAAAAACCGATACGCCGCCGCAGTCGGCACGCGCCCCGCCGAAGTGTGGGGCTGGTATAAAAATCCGCCGTCCTCCAGGTCCGCCATAACGTTTCGAATCGTCGCCGTGCTCAGCGTTTCCTCGAACCCCTTCGAAATCGCCCGCGAAGACACCGGCTCGCCCGATTCGATGTAAGCACGGACAATATGGGCCAGAATTTGGCGGTTGCGTCGTTCTTGTAAGGCCGAATTCCTCATAGCAGCACTCTACTCCTAGTGCTAAAGAGCGCTACCTATATTGTAGGAAGGGTGTCAAGCGCGGTCAACGCGGGGCAGTGCTTCAGTTTACACAAGCGGAACTTCAAACTGAAGCATTACCCAAGGCGGTGCCACGGCTAGGCGTTGTCGATTTGGGCGCGCTGGAGTTTGTCGGAATAGTCGATGTAGATGGTTTTCCATTCGGTGAAGAAATCGATGGCGGCGATGGCGGCTTCGCGGTGGCCGTTACCGGTTTGCTTAGTACCGCCGAAGGGAAGGTGCGTTTCGGCGCCGATGGTCGGGGCGTTCACGTAGACGATGCCGGTGTAGAGATCGCGAGTTGCCTGGAAGGCGCGGTTCACGTCGCGCGTGTAGATCGAGGCGGATAATCCGTAGGGCACGCCGTTGGCAATATCGATGGCCTGTTCGAAACTATCGAAGGGGATCACTGAGACGACGGGGCCGAAGATTTCTTCTTGCGCGATGCGCATTTTTGGTGAGCAATCGCCGAACACTGTGGGCGAGTGGAACCATCCTTTTGCGTAGGCGTCGCTGTCCAGGCGATTTCCGCCGGTGAGCAATTTTGCGCCTTCGTTCTTGCCGATTTCCACGTAGCTCATGACGGTTTTCAATTGCTGCTCGTTGATGCACGGGCCCATGTCGGTGGAGGCGTCCAGGCCGTTCCCGACTTTCAGGGATTTCGCGCGATCTACAAAGCGATCGACAAACTCCTTGTAGATGCTCTTGTGCACGGCCACGCGGCTCGCGGCGGTGCAACGCTGCCCGGTGGTGCCGAATCCGCCCCAGATCGCGCCGTCCACGGCCAAATCCAAATTCGCGTCTTCCATGACGATGATGATGTTTTTGCCGCCCATTTCGAGGCTGCAGTGTTTGAAATCGGGAGCGCATGCTTGCGCGATGATGCGGCCCACGGATGACGAACCTGTGAAGCTCACTACCGGAACTTCCTTGTGCTGCGACAAAGGGGCGCCTGCTCCTGGGCCGTCGCCACTCACCAAATTCACGACGCCGCGAGGCACGCCGGCTTCGGTCAGAATCTGGACGAGGTGATAGGACGAGAGTGGCGTATCTTCGGCGGGCTTGAGCACTAGCGTATTTCCGCTGATGAGCGCGGGCATCATTTTCCAGGAAGGGATGGCCATGGGGAAATTCCACGGCGTGATCATGCCGCAGACGCCGATGGACTGGCGCACGCTCATGGCGAATTTGTTGGGAAGCTCGGAGGGAGTGGTTTGCCCGAAAAGACGGCGGCCTTCGCCGGCCATGTAATAGGTCATATCAATGGCTTCCTGGACGTCGCCGCGGGTTTCGGCGAGGACCTTGCCCATCTCGCGGGTCATGTCCTTGGAAAACTCTTCCTTGCGTTGCAGGAGCAGTTCCGCCGCGCGAAACAGAATCTCTGCGCGCTTCGGCGCGGGGACCAGGCGCCAGGACTTGTAAGCCTGTTTCGCGGCATCCACAGCGGCGTTGACATCTTCATCGGTGGAGGAGACAAACATGCCGATCAACTCATCGGTGTTCGCGGGATTGCGGTTCTCGTAGGCTTTGCCGCTGCGCGAATCAACCCACTCGCCGTTGATGAAATTTTTGAACATCCGGGGGGCGACTGCTGTAGCCATACTTCCTCCTCCATCTCTGAAGCGTGCCGCTTGGTTGGTCGTCTGGTCCTCTGCAGGTTCGAACGCGAGACGCTACCGCGTGGAATCTAAATTCTACCGTTGCCTCACGATGCGGTCAAACCCGGTCCCTGTTTCCCTTTCGGCGCTGCCGAGGCGCAATCCACAACGGCAGCCACGCGCGCAAATGGATTACGAGTCGGGCGGAGCTTCGGCGAAGCTCGATCGAAAGCGCTATGCGCGGGATTTTCCGGAACTGAAACTCGTATAGCGACACGAGGCAGAGGAAAGAAAAATCAACCCCCCCCACCCTTGCATGAAGCAAACCCGCAAGGATGGGGCACCCAAAGGCGTTTTACGGAATCAAGGCGGGGCCACCTGCCCGGCTCGCAGGCAGCCTAAAGTACGTCCCATCAACAGTTTACAGTAACGCATTTTGGTCTTGCACAATGCGATCGCGATTGTGGTACTGCATTTCTTGTAGAAAAGTCCGCCCCGACGCCAGTCGGGGCTTTTCTTTTTTTACGGCGCCGATTCCGCGCAGCGGGCCAGAATTCCCGTGCCTGTTCCCTGTGACGCACCTACGGTGCTTGGCTTCAGGAGGGGCACTATTCCCAGCGCTTACGCGCTGGGCTAATGTTGTGACGCGCCTCCGGCGCTATTCTCCGTGTTCTTCTCTCTGTGGTCTCTGTGTTAAGCCTCCGCTTTTTCTTCTGCTGTTAGGTCTCGACTTTTAACTGGCTCTGTCGATTATCTGCAATCCGGCCAGAACAAAACCGAAAAGCAGATCCCTCACCCCGCGACGATTCTTTTGTGATGGGCGCGGGGATTCGGGATGACAAACTTCGGGAGCTTTGCCCTCAAGAACAGGTCTTCCCGGTAAGAACCGGGACGCAAAAACCGCGAAAGATCCGGCATTACAGGCGGGTCTGAAGACCCGCCACTACAGAGGAAAGGGTTCGCCTTTCTTCTTTCAGGACGGAAAACGATGAAAAACAAAAAGTCAATGCGGCACAAGTGTGGAAACAATTTGAAGACCTGCTAGCGCCGAAGCTCAATTTTTCGAGGACCGACCGCGCGATCTACTCGCATCTTTTCCGGCATAGCCGACTCGAAGGGAAACTGCGGTTCCGCTTCTCGATTGCCTGGCTGGCACGTGGAGTGAGCCTCTCGATGAAGGCCACGCGCGGGTCGGTACGACGGCTGGTGGCGCGGGGCGTGCTGGGTCTGGTCGAACGGAACTGCCGATCGCAGCACGTGGTGCGGGTGCGTCTGCCGTTAGAGGTCAAAGGAGTTCGGACCCCGAGAAAAACGTCGCTTCCCCCAGCGCACCCTGCTTTTGCCAAAATCGAGGAGGCCGATTTCATGGAAAAACAGGTCTTGCGCGCTTCGCTGCACGAACGCGAGGGCGGGCACTGTTTTTATTGTTTGCGCCGAAGCCCCGGCGACCGCAAGTGCCTGGACCATGTTGTGCCACAGGCGCAAGGCGGCGGCAATTCCTACCGCAATTTGGTGTCTTGCTGCGTGGATTGCAATTCACAAAAAGGAGAGCAGACGGCGGAGGAGTATCTGCGTTGGCTGTTCCGCGGGCGGCGTTTGAGCGACGCAGAGCTGGGCGGCCGCCTGCGCGCCCTCGATGATCTGGCCGCCGGGAAGCTCCTTCCGTCAGTTCCGGGCCGGGGCGACGCAGGAAGTGACGGAAGTAAGGGAAAGGGGGTGCGGAAGTAAGGAAAGGCGGCAAGGAGACTAGTTTTGGTTAAAGTGGTCCGACCTCGACGACCTTACCCGGTGAGACAGAAAGAAGAGCTTGTGCAAAAGCGGGCATTAGCGGCAGCACGTCCTTCATACGATTGGATTTTGCGCAGAGGACCACAACAGCCACTTTTCGTCCCGTCATATTCTGCTGGTATTTCATTCTTCGGTCGCTGGTGAGCAAAACATCCCACACGTCTTCTGCAAGCGTAAGCAGCTCACCGTTCTTCTTGGAGCCGTATCCCGCTCTCCGCACTGTTTCGCACTCATGGCCCATGGCGGTGAGCGCGCCTCTCAGCGCCGCTGGGAGGCACTCGTCAATGAGGATCTTCATTTCTCAAAGCGAGCCAGCATAAGCGCTTTCGCTTCTTCCAGCGCGGCGATGGCTTGTTCGCGGCTCACCCCGGGATATTGTTCCAGAAATTCATCGAGCGTATCGCCGGCTTCCAGGTAGTCGAGGAGCGTTTGGAAAGGCACGCGCGTGCCTCGGAAGACAGGTTCACCGCTGAGGATCTCCGGGTCTTGGATAATCACGCTCTGCGAATTTGCGGCCATGGCGAGCCTCCTTTCCGTGTTTCGATTATCTCATCCCTCAGAAACAACCGCCGCAAAAAGTGTCAAACTGGCGAATCTGGGTGCGCGGGACACGCGGGAAGTTTCCCCTATCCTGAAAGTCGCCAATCATTACGAGCCAAACGATCGATATCACATGAACATCAGAAAACGTCCCGTCTGTCCCCCGACTTCGTCCCCCGACTTCCAATGAGCCCATCCGAATCGCTGTAAAGCATGATATCCTTACTGTAAAGGAGGTAGGTAAAGATGGCACCTTCCAGCACAATCAGCAGCAAGGGGCAAATCACGGTCCCACTCGAGATTCGCAATCGGCTTGGACTGAAGAAGGGAGACCGTGTGGAATTTGTGGTTGACAAGGATCGAACCACCATCCGTCCCGCACGCTCGCCGGAAAATCCCTTCGAGAAGTATGTCGGGGCGCTTCCTGCTTTCTCCAGCATCCGTGAGGCAAATGCGTGGGTGCGCACGTTGCGCGACGAAGAAAGTTGAGCGACGGTGAGAACGGCAATCGATACGAATGTCCTCTCCGCCCTGTGGTCCAAGGAACCGTCCGCTTCACACATCGCAGGAATTCTTGGCACTGCCAAGGCGGATGGAGGTCTTGTCGTCTGCGGTCCGGTGTATGCGGAATTGCTGGCCTATCCGAAGGCCACAGAATCCTTCGTGAATGATTTCCTTGCAGACACGGGCATCACGGTGGACTTTGCGTTTGAACAGCCCGTGTGGATTGAGGCCGGCCGTCGTTTTGCGCGTTATGCGAAACGGCGTCGCAGGTCTGCGGGTCGTCGCAAGTCTGCGGGTCGGGGAGCGAAGCGTTTGCTGGCTGATTTTATCATTGGATCACATGCCATGGTGCATGCGGATCGTTTTATGACGCTCGATCCAAAGCGCTATGCACGGGATTTTCCGGAACTGAAACTCGTATAGCGGCACCAGGCAAAGGAAAAGCCAAAACCCCCACCCTTGCATGAAACAAACCGCAAGGATGCGGCACCCAAAGGCGTTTTTCGGAATCAAGGCGCGGCCACCCGCCATTGATCATAAGATAGTGCTGTAGGTAGAATGGCGCGGCCAGGACGCCTTGGCCCAATTGAGACTTATTGACAAAAAGAGGGTCGCAAGAGTTGCGCACCGCAATCGGGTCCATAGCAATCGTATCGTTTCTCGCAATCGTATCCCCGCTATCTCTTCGTGCACAGACTCCGCCTTGCGGCGTTACAGTTCTTCAATCATCGGACGGTCCGAAAACCGACGAGCGATTTCTTTCCGCTTCTCCTGAAGTTGTGAAGCAAGACCTCTTGAAAGTACTGCCGGCGCTTGGCTATATAGTTCGCAAAGATCAGGGGCTTCACATCGAAGCCATCCAGGACATAAGGCGAGTACATAGCCTTCGGCAGACGAGCGTTGATGCCGGAGGCCGCGGACTCGACGCAGGTATCATCTCCGGCCCCGTCTTTGTCGACATCAAGGGAGCCAACCATGCGGAAACGCAAGGGTCGCAGCTTTCAATCGAATTTAGGACGGGCTTTATGGGCCATAAAGGTTCCAACGCCGGGCCCCTCGCTGCGGAAACAGAATGCCTTGTAAAGCTATTGGGCACGAACAACCCGTCAAAAAATCCGCGGGGAGACGCCCCGGAGAAAAGTAGTTCTGCGCGAGCCATCACATTACCGGCAGGAACACCTGTGAAAGTACTGCTTTTCGCCCCGATGTACTCTAAGGATTATAAGAAGGACAATGTCGGGCAGCCTATTCAGTTTGAGGTGGCCGAAGATGTTGTGGTGGACGGCGCCACTGTTTTTCGGCGTGGAGCCCTTGCCGTGGGCCATCTGACGGATTTTAAGAATGCAGGGGGATATGGCCGGCACGCAACCCTTGAGTTCACTTTCGATACGGCCACCGCAGTGGACGGCCGGCAAATTCCCGTTACTGGTGAAATCCAACAAATCAAAGGCGGCCGAACATCTGAGCAGCTCCAATCGACGGCCGAAGCACGACCGGCATTAGGATGGCTCATTAAGGGCGCCGATATTCTTGTTCGCGCTGGAACTGAATACGATCTCGAAGTTTCCGGCCAGTCTTTAATCCAGACTGGCACCAACTAACATGATGGAAAATTGGAACCGTCATTATTCATCCCGGCTATGCGACTAAGTACCAAGTTGGGAGTCCCCTCAAGCGCACATACCCTGTCCAAGATGTTGCGTTGGTACGAGGTGGTTCTATGAATGGGGAACTGAGTCCGGAGCGAGTCAAGCGAATTGCCCACATCAAATCGCATCTGGATGGGGGATTCAAGCTCGATCAGCTCGTCCGCAATATCGAGAATGGCCTCGGTAACCCGAGAGCGTGCGTGATGTCATTGTCGCGTCATGCCGAAGCCAGTGGGTTCTATGCCTGGTTCGAAGAGCGAGATCTGACGTCGATGCGGCAATGGTTCCATACGGCCGCCAAACTGGATCGCAAGTGGTACCAGATGGAGGAGGACAAACAGGGATCCGGCTCGAAGATGCTGGAGCTCATCAAGCCGCTGGTGTCGAATGACCGCTCACTGATCGAATGGTTCGCCCATTACGACCAGGTCTATTACCTGGATCGTGTTGAGGAACAGACCACACATGATTTTTGGGCGTACCAGGCGATTGTCGCATTGCGTGGCGAGTGGCCCCGTCTCATCGAGCGTTGCGAGAGGGTCATGCGCACTCCTCCGCGTGCGGCCTCGGAGCAAAAGTATCTGCCGGATCACGAATTCTATCTGGCGCTGGCCCGTCGCGATGTCGGAACGATGACCGAAGCATTGCACAAACTCGTAACGCCCAAGATGGTCAAGGTGCGCAACAACGATGACATCGGCTACGCGAGGGATTTGATTTCCACCGCGGCGGTGATTTACGCCAAGATTGCCTGGTTCCACGGATACGAGGTTCGGGTCGATTCGCCATACATCCCATCCGAATGGTTGCCGATGGAGCCGCTGCAACGGTACGACGATCGGTACGGATTCATATGGTCCGAGGCCACAGAGCGCGCATGGAGATCAGCAGACATGTCAACTCAGCCAAAAATCGATCCCCCTCTTCTTCAGGCACGCAGCAACAGGCTGAAGCGACTCTTGGAAGCATATTCCGATAGCGAGCCTGAGGCTGCCCTATGCCTGAAGCACTTGTCGCCGCTTTTTGCAGATGCGATGGCCAACAAAATCCACACACCACGCCGAAGTGTGGCTCCATGCGCCGTTTACTTCGTCGAGGGACGCCTCCGACGGCATCCCGAGTTAGAAGAAGCGTTTGCAGATTTTTCGGCTGCCCTACAAGGGTTGGATGATGCCACGCTTAGAGCCCTCCGCAGGGGGGAACATCGACATACATGATAAGTAAAAGTCAAGGGGAGACGGAGGCGGATGGCCGCGCCTTAATTCCGAAAAACGCTTCGCCTACCCTTTCGGGTTTGGTTTTTGAAAGGGTGGGTCGCTCGGCGCTTCAGTTTTTCACTGGAACCCGGGAACCCTGGGACTGATTCTCAGAAGGGGCCGTTGGCGTTCTTCCAGTGAGCGCGCGGCGGAATCACAGAGAGCACGTCCCAATGCTCAACAATCTTGCCGTTCTCCACTCGAAAAAGATCGTAGTTCGCCGTGGGCGGTTCGGTGCGTGCTTCGACGAGGGCAAGCACGAAATTGCCTTCCGCGATGTAGCGGCGAGGAATCAGCACCTGGGCGGCGCCGGGCTTCACCACGCCGGAGACCCGCGCTTGCATCCGAGCGACACCATCACCAACTTTGGAGGCATGTTGGGTGTAATGATCACCGTCGATGAACTCACCAACACGATCGAAACACAATTCAACGGTCACGACTTGCTTGAAGCTGGAAACGAGAGCGCGATTGGCTTCGGTGCGTTCGCGACTAACAACGGCCGCCGGACCATCCACCTGCGTATGCCCGGAAGGATTGGGACCGGTCTCGGGGGTTTGTCCGCCCCAATGTTCGACGATTTTGCCGTCCTTAAAACGAAATAGATCAAACGCTATGACCGGCCCCGAAAAGCCGGGCCAGCCTTCGTATTTGGAATGAAGCATGACGAGGTCGCCATCCACAACCGTGCGATAAATCGTAATGTTCGTGGTCGTAGAATTCGCCAGCTCGGTAACAAAGGCCCGCAGGCCGGGCAGTCCGTCCGCAATGTTCGGATCGTGTTGCACGAAGGGCTCGGAAAAGAAGCGATCAATGGCAGTGGAATCTCGATTTCGAAAAATCTCGATGGTTGCCTGCCGAGCTATCGCACCCAGGTCGGAGGCATCAGGGTGATTCCGCGCTTGAGACCGCGACGGTGCAAAATCAGACAGGAGACCCATCATTCCAACCAGAGCGGCGAGACAGGACCACACTTGCAGCCGGCTGCGATCTTCCAGTTGCATGATTGCACCTCCTGGCGGTCGCGCCTTTACTTGTCATTCGGGACCGTCGAGCCTGCCACCCGCCGTCAAACCACCCAAGAGCCATCTTTCTTTTCTTTAACCTTTCTTCTGGTGTTTCCACGCTGAACCGTGAAAAGGCTAAAGGCAATAATGCCAGTCCATAAGAGCGCGCCAATAGCAACCGCGTGCAGCGAGGCCGATATCTGCTCCTCATTCTTCGAAATGATATAAGCGCGGTCCGCAACGATTTTGTCATAGGGCGTCGGATTGCACCCGCCGGGGTAACTCACCGAAAGACATGCCGACAGAACGAAAAGAAGGATGCTCAAAGGAAACGCGCACTTTATGAAACTTCCCAGATTCTGTCGTGGCAGGGCGTTTACAATCCCTTCAACAGGCCGCCTCAGCCAAAAATAAGCTACCCGGGCGGCGCCGAGACAAATTACAATCACCACGAAATACGAAATATTCAGGTAGGTCTTATTGTCCATTCTTGAATCGCAGCACGACCACCAGAACCGTGACCACCAAGACGTAGGCCAGCAGAACCATGAGCGTGTCTTGGAACACATCGGAAAGATGCGCAGCAACCGCCCACACGTACTCGATGGCGTGCGCCTCTGGCTTCTCGTGAATTCCCACAATCGTCCGGGACAAGGCGAGACAGGCCAGAACAAGTCCAAGTACGCGCATGTAAAATGTTGTTCCTTCGGGCAAACGGACGATTCTATCTAGCAGCCCGCGCAAGCTTGGCGCAATAAGCTTATAAATCAGAACAACGACGAGAAGTGAAAGGATGAGATCGCAAAGAAAGGCCGCAGTGTTGTAAGTGGGCATATTCCCCCGAATCCACCTAGTATTCGGTTACGAAATGCCAGCGAGAGTATTGCTGTATTTGCGCTGAGCTTACGGTGGGATCTTCCTGTTGTCAACCGCGCAACACGGCCGCTTGGCAGGAAACCAAGAGCCCCAGGTAGAAAAGCGCAACCTGGGGCACCCGAAAGCAGAAACTAGGAAGCAGAAACCAGAAATTGGAAAAGGGACAAGAGAAGTCCAGATCAGGGTAGTTTGTCGAAAAAGAGATAAATGGCGGCGATGCGGCCGTCCTGCGCAATGATGAAATCGGTCCCGGAGTACGCTGGCGCCTCACCCGGGAGGCCTGATATCCAGCGGACCAGCCCGCCATTGCCCGATTCCGCAGGCTCGGTAGTTGGCTGATATCGGAATTCAGGGTGAGTCGCTTTGATCGCGCCCGCGATGCGGTCGATTTCGTCACGGCCACGAAAGGCTCCCTTGCTGGGGTCGTAGAAAATGCAATCGTCGGCGTAAAGATCGTCGATGGCGGCGCGCCGGCGAGCGGGATCGTTTTCACCGAAGACATCACGAAGATTGCGGATCAGCAAGGTCGAGATGCTGTAGGACATGGTTAGTCTCCTCTGGGCTTGTCTCCTCTGGGCATCGAGTGCGGCTTGCGATATCTCGACCCGGAACGGCTATATTAGCTCGTGGGAGCCTATCGGCTGTACACTCGCGCAATGCGACCCCTTCGGTATTCCATCAACGTCACATTGGATGGGTGCTGCGATCATCGAGCAATCCTCCCGGACGAAGACTTGCATCGCCACGGGATCAAGAACCTCAAGCAGGCCGATGCCCTCCTCTTTGGCCGGGTGACTTACGAAATGATGGAGGCAGCGTTTCGACCGCCGGCACCCGATTGGATGGAACCCTTCGCCCGGACGATCGACGCGGCGAAGAAGTACGTCGTGTCGAGCACGCTAGACCGGGTTGATTGGAACGCGGAGCTCGTGCCTGGGGATCTGGGGAAGGCCGTTGAGCAGCTTAAGCGGGAGTCGGGTAAGGGACTGCTGGTGGGAGGCGTGAAGCTCCCGCTGACGTTGGCGGAGCTGGGATTGATCGATGAGTACGAGTTTGTGGTGCATCCCAGGCTAGCGGGCCACGGGCCGACGTTGTTCGCGGGGCTATCGAAGCGTGTCGACTTGAGGCTCGTGAGCCGGCTGGAGTTCGGCTCGGGGGCGGTGGCGATGCGGTATGAGCCGAGAAAGTAGCCATTGGGCTTGTTTGCCCGAGTCGGCCGCAGCAAAGTAAAACGTCAGTGCTCATCTTTGGGAGTAGCGGCCGTCCCGTCTGACCAATGGCCGACTGGGATCATGAACTCGGTTATGGGCTCCGGGGCGCCCTGAAACTGTGGATTCAATATAACCGGGGAGCCAGGCAGATCCGCACCCCAAACCTTGGGATCTGTTAGGGGGATGTAAAACATCAAATGCGGAAGCCAATGCCCGGCGGCGTCGTTTAGGTACCCTTGGCTCGACATCATGAAGCACATTGCGCCGGGTTCCAGGGCTGGCAGTTCTTTCGTAGCGAATGCCTTGATACCATCGATAATCTGAGGTTTGGACAGTCCAGCCAATACCAACTCCGTCCTCTTGATGGTGAGCGGCAAGATGGAGCGCACTGCCGGCGGATTGAAACAGATCGGACCGCGCATCTTGGGGTTCCAGAACTGCGGGAAGTCAAATGGAGACATCCATGATCGCTCCACGACGCACACGAAACCGTTCTTGGCTTTGATCGCCGTTTCGTAGCCATGTCGTCCGAGGACCAAGACGCCGGCATCGCCTGAGATGGAGTCCGGCGCAGCACTGCGCGCCAGCTTTATCTCCTCGTTGCGATCTGGAATCAGGTATTGTTCGAGCGGGGCCATGCTGGGATACGGTATTTTCGTGTCCTGAGCTTTTGCTTCCCACGCGGCAACGAACATGACGACCACAGCGATGCTCGCTAATGCGCTCGTCCTGGTGCTTTTTCGTTTCATGACTTCTCCTGATTCTGAAGATCACAGCATCGGTGAGGAGCGAGGGACAGACGGGAAGTTCCCCTTCTCCTAGAACCACCAATCCGTACTTGCCCAACGAGATCGTTCAGATAAATATCAGAAATCGTCCCGTCTGTCCCGTTGATTCGTCCCCTTGATTCCCGTCTGTCCCCTTGGTTCTAAGCGCAAAGGTTCATTTGGTTTTCGTTTTCTTGCACGAAGTTTCAAAAATTCCGGCTCGACCCACACGCTAGTCAATCGTTTCGGATGAAGTTCTAAGTTTCCATATCTGTCGAATCCTCTTACTGGCTCATCTCAGCGGCGGCGTCGCCGAACTTCTTTTGGATCTCCTTTTGGACCTCGGGATCGAAGTCGGTTAGATCAAACATGCGGCGGACTTCGACCATTTCGGTATCCTTTCCGGGGATGCGCGAGGCCCATTCGAGCGCCTCTTCGCGCGACTTCACCTGGATGATCCAGTAGCCGCCGACCACTTCCTTCGCTTCGGTAAACGGGCCGTCGGTAACTTTCGACTTTCCGCCTTTGAAGGTGACGCGCGCGCGCATCGTCGCGGGCGGGGTTAGACCGTCGAGCGCGAGCAGCACGCCGGCTTTCCCTAGTTGCTCGTTGTACTTGCCCATTGCCTCCATGCTTTTGAGGTCGGGTGCCCAGCCGGGTTTTGCGTTTACGTAGTCTTTCGGATACATGATCATCATGAAACGCATGGTGTTCTCCTTGAGTTTTGAGCGGACGCCGTATCAGTGCCGCTACTATATAGGAGCTTGGACTGCGCTGGGCACCGAATGTACCGGGGCGCTGGGCGCGGGGTCTTGTCTCCACTTACGCGTCGAACGGGTGGGACGCGAATCGACACTTTTTTTGACAAATTTTCACGTAGGGTCAAGGGGCGGAAACACGTTATTTAGGAGTGGGGAGTGGCGTGACGATCCAAAACATTCCCGCTGTCATGTGGGATTCGCCCACTGGAAGGAACGGCGCAGAGCCGCTCTCCCTTGGGCGGGTGGCTCGCGGGAGTTGGCAGGGTGGGGCCTGCAGACTCGGCACTGACCCGTGAACGGGTATAGAATGATCGAAAGGAGAATCCTTCCATGGCGGCGCTGGATTGGTCACAATGTCCTGCGGTGGAGAGCATCCCGGGCAAGGTAAGCGGCGCCTGGGTGCTTAAGGGCACGCGCATGCCCGTCTCCGTCATCTTTGAAAATCTGAAAGCCGGCGCCAACCTTGACGAGATTATGGAATGGTTCGAAGGTCTGGACCGCGAACAAGTCGAAGCCGTCATCGAATTTGCCGCCCGCAGCCTTGAGGTGACTCCCTCATCGCCTGTTACCCGCTGATGCTAGTTCTTTTCGACCAAAGCACTCCGGTCCCTATCCGTCCGTTCCTCAGAGAACATAAAGTCGAAACAACCTGGCAGCGAGGATGGGGCAAGCTCAAGAACGGCGATTTGCTAAAAGCCGCTGAGGAAGCTGGGTTCGAAGTCTTGGTCACTCCCGACAAGAACATCCGTTATCAGCAGAATTTAAAGAATTACAGAATTGCGATCGTCGTCGTGGGAAATCCGCAGTGGCCGGTGCTGCGTCACCATGTGGATCGAATCGTGGCGGCTGTAAACGCGGCAGAGCCTGGCACCTACTGCGAGGTTGAGTTTCCGGAACGATGAAGTTAACGTGATTGAATCTTCGTCTTGTCCGCAACTACTGCCCCTCCTTTCATTACCCAACGCACATTGTTGATGGCCACGTTGATGTCTGCCAGCGGGTCGCCTTCCACCGCGACTAAATCCGCGAAATAGCCTGATGCGACTGCGCCCAGCTCTTTTTCTTTCCCCAGTAGCTCCGCGGCATTGGTCGTTGCCGTGCGCAGCGCTTGCTCCGGAGTCATGCCGGCTTTCACGAACCAGCCAAGCTCTCTCGTGTTCTCTCCGAACATGGTATAAATCGCGTCGGAGCCCATGGCGAATTTCACTCCGGCTTTGTGCGCCTTTCGGGCGGTCTCTAGATTGCGCTCAATGAACGCCTTGGTCTTCTCCTGAAAGCCGTTCGCATAGCCAATCTTCTGCCAGTTGTCCAGGTAATAGCGGTTGTGATCGATGGTCGGAACGTAGAACGTTCCGCGCTTCGCCATCTCCTGGATGGTGGCGTCGTCCATATCGGTGGCATGTTCGAGCGAATCCGTGCCGGCGCGCACGGCATCGCGAGCGCCGTTCGGGCCGTAGGAGTGAATCGCGATTTTCTTTCCGAACTGATGGGCGGCGTCCACGGCTGCTTTAATCTCTTCGTAGCTGTAGGTCTGAAATCCGGTTACATCATCGTCGGTGCCGGTGGAGGCGTACATCTTGATTGAGTCCGCGCCCGCTGCGACCTGCTGGCGCACGGCTCGCAGCACTTCCGGAACGCCGTCGGCAATTCCGCCTGCGGGAGGATTCAAACCTGTCTTGTACGGGGTGTTGGTGATGTAGAGGCCGTAGCCGACGACGAACATGCGCGGGCCGACCATTTCGCCGCGATTGATCAAATCGCGCATGGCGATATCCATGTATTGATCCGAGCCGAGATCGCGAACGGTGGTCACGCCTGCTGCGAGAGTGCGCATGGCTCCTTTGCGGGCGAGAAAAACTTCCACGGCTGGCGGATTATTCACGAGCTGTTTCAGCATGGGCTCGCCGGGAGTTTCGTCGGTGTACATAGTCATGTGCGTGTGGACGTCAATCAGGCCGGGGAGTCCCGTGAATTTCGAGAGGTCGATGATTTCCGCGCCCGCAGGAATGGCGGAGGCGTCCGTCGTGACGCTACGAATTCTGTCACCCTCCACAATGACGATGGCGTTCGTCCACAGTTTTCCCTTGGCGTCCCATAACTTGCCGAAACGCACGGCCTTCACCGATTTCGCGCTTGTTTTTTCCTGTGCGAAAACGCCGCACACAAGGAATGCGGCAAAGACAATTCCAGCGAAAATCCTCAGCGGTTTCATGACGCATGCCCCTTTTCCCGCGCAGAGCTTGGCCGCACGGTGAACGACTTCTAAATCAGTTGAGGACGGAATGCAATCAGGAAGAAACGAGGGTAGTGACTCATTTAGCGAGAATGCGTCACCACCGAAACGAGGACTACTGCTGGTGAGGCAAAGACAGTGCGGGTGCAATCGTTGCCGTAGAAGAACTCATGGGAGGCGTCGGCGGCGCCACACCTGCCGTGCTGGAGCCAAGGCCCAAGAGTTGAAGCGTTTTTGCACCCAGCTTCCCGGTGGGAGTCAGCCCATGCGACTGTTGGAATTTCGTAAGGGCGTCCACGGTCGAAGCGTCCCATTTTCCGTTTGGCGTGGCCGTGTACGAGCCATCTTTTCCCAACGCTTGCTGAATTTCGGAAATGCGTTCGGGAGTGGGGGCTTTCTGCCCTCGCTCCCGCCGGCTGGATTTTCTAGACACTTTCGAGCGATGCGAAGTTCCACGAGACTTGGAAGGGGTGGTCTTTTTTTGCGGCGTGGTTTGCGCCTTTGCGGAGCCCGCCGACACACCCAGCCCTGCTGCTACGAGCAGCGTCAGGGCCAGGTGGGTCGCTTTTCGGACTCGCATACGCTGGTATTATTTGCCGTTCCGCCACTACTGCTGATTGTCTGCCGGCACTTTGCCGGACAGATAGAGAGTCAGGACGCGGTCGCTATCCTGGCGCCGCAGAACTTTGAAGACGACTTCTTCGCCCGGCTTCAGGGTAGAGACCGCTTTGCGGTAGTCGGCCACGGTAGCCACGGCGACGCGGTTGATATCGGCAATCACGTCTCCCCGGCCGAAACCGAGATCATCCGCAAACGTCGCGGGATCGACTTCGGTAACCAGGACGCCCTTTTGCGCTTCCACGCCAACGCGATGGCCGCGATCGGGAGTCAATTCTTCCACGTGCAAGCCGAATTCCGCCGGCGCGGTTTCGCCCGGCTGGTCGCCCATGCGGCCTGCCGCGTTCGGGAAGACGCGCGTGCGATCTTCGACGGTGGCCGTGGTTTCCTTTTGGGAGCGGTCGCGAACGAACGTCAGAGCCACTTTGCTGCCGATGGGTGCTTGCGCGATGGGATTCACGAGGTCGTTGCCGGTTTTTACCGGCTTGCCATTCACGCTGGTGATTACGTCGCCGCCCTTCAGTCCGGCCTTCTCGGCGGGACTTCCCGGCTCGACTCCTTCAATCACTACGCCGTACGGCGCGCCCAGGGATTTCAGGGTGATGGTATTGGTGCTCAGTTCTTCCTGGAAGCTGACGCCGATGGAGCCGCGGGTTACGCGACCCTGCTTGACGATTTGGTCGTATACGTTGATGGCCGTGGTGGAAGGCAGCGCGAAGCCGACTCCTTCATAACCGCGGCTGCCGGTGATGATGGCTGTGTTGATGCCGATCACTTGTCCGGCAAGATCCACCAGCGGGCCACCCGAGTTGCCTGGGTTGATGGCGGCGTCGGTCTGCAAAAATCTCTGGAACTGCTGTCCGATTCCGCCGCGGTCCTTCGCGCTGATGATTCCAGCGGTGACCGTGGCTTGCAGCCCGAAGGGGCTGCCGATGGCCAGGACCCAATCCCCAACCTGCACGCCATCGGAATTCCCGAGTTTGGCGGTAGGCAATTCCTTGTTGGCATCAATCTTGATGACCGCGAGGTCGGTGTCTTCATCCACGCCCACGACTTTTGCGGTGTAGCGATTGGTGTCGCCGTTCAACTGGACTTGAATTTTGGTAGCCTGCTCGACAACGTGGTTGTTCGTGAGGATGTACCCGCGCTTGTCCACGATTACACCGGAGCCCAAGCTGCGTTCCGCTTGGGGCGGCCCGTCCGAACGGCCATCGAAGAAGCGATCGAAGAAGTCCTGCATGGGATCGTCCTGATCGTTGGGCTGCACACGGCGCTTTTTAGAGGTTTGCTTGCGCTCCAGCACCTGCGTGGTCGCTATATTCACGACCGCGGGTTCCACACGATTGACGATGGATGCGAAGGAGTTTGAGGACGGAATTGGATCCGGCACCGCAAGCGCGGTGGCCGTTGTGCCCGAGAATCCCAGATTTTTCATCGCCGAGACGCGGCCGGAAACAACCGACCCGATCAAAATGCCGACCCCCAGCGTGAACACTACCAGCACCGACACAACGATTTTGCGCCGGCGCGCCCAATCGAGAAGCTCTTTAACCTGCTCTCCCATTTTGGCTACTCCTGTTTTTCTGGCACCACAGCCCTGGCTGGGTCAGTCGACTGTTCTTCGGCGGGGCCCGAGCGTTCCGGGTCCTGCCTTAGAGTATAACACCGCTAGTTGCGTGAGGTTGCCGTCTCTTAGCGATGCGCCAGAGCAATACCTGCCCAAACGGCCGGGGTGCCTTGCGATTTTTGTTCACCACTGTATTGGACGCAGGAAACCCTAAATTTGTTGTCAAAGATTGGAAAAACTCTTGCTTACTTGCGTAACCGTATGGATTCTCAAAGACATTTGGCGGTCTTATCGGTTCTGCACACTCTGATTTTTGTTAACACTTTCCCGTTGGGTTCCGTCTTTAATGGTTAGCCGCCTTTCTCTTTGCGGGCTGGACGTGGGGTATAGAGTTGACTTCCGAATGGCGAGCATGGAACGTCAAAATGTGACGATCCCGCAGGTGTCCAATCCGACCGAGGATCACGGGCTGGTGCGTGCGGCCCGCGAAGGCGACCGCGCGGCGTTCGGCCGCCTCTACGATCGCTACGCGCGCATGGTGCACGGCATTCTTCTCTCGCGCATTCCTCCGCGGGAAGTGGACGACCTTGTCCAGGAAGTATTCCTCTCGGCGCTTCGGCAACTTCATGCACTGCGAGACATCGCGCGATTTGGGGCGTGGCTCGCCACCATCACGCGCAATCGTGCCAATGACTATTACCGCAAGGCTGGACCGGAGGCGGCCCGGACCGAGCCGGTCTTGGAAAAAGAGGGTGCAGAACGCGGGAACGACCATGCTCAGGAACAGGAGGCAGCGATCATTTTGGAATTGATTCGCGGCCTTCCCGAGACCTATCGCGAGCCGCTAATTCTGAGATTGGTCGAAGGAATGACGGGGCCGGAAATCGCTGAGAGGACGGGGCTCACGCATGGCTCGGTGCGCGTCAACCTTTGCCGGGGAATGCAGTTGCTGCGAGAAAAACTGGGGCAGGGCGCGCCGGTCGAGCGCTCCAGGCCAGTGTGATGCGAGGAAGGGATGCGAATGGTTGGAAGCAGGCCGTACGGAAGAGGAAGCAGAAATGAAAGATGACTACTTGTGGGACAGCTCGGGCGAGCCGGACCCTGAAATCCAAAAACTCGAGAGTGCGCTGGGGCGTTTCCGCCACAATCAACCGGCGCCCGCGTTTGATCAGGTCGCTGATCTTCTACCGGACAAACGGCGCTCATGGTTTTTCACTTGGCGGCTTTCGTTCCAAATCGCGGCCGTCGCGACGGGGATTCTGCTTGCCGCAACAACGTATTTCTACCTTGGTTCGAAACCGGGTGTTCAGCAGAGTGCGTCATGGGAAGTGGCACGCCTGGCGGGCGAGCCGCGGGTTGGTTCCAAAACACTCGGCGCAAATGCCGGAGTTGGAAAACTGGGCGTTGGGCAATTACTCGAAACGGATAGTTCGTCACGCGCAGCGATCTCTTTGTTCGAAACCGGGAGCGTTGAAGTGGACGGAGGCTCGCGCGTTCGGCTTGTCACCAACGGGCCGGGCCGTAAGCGGCTTTCGCTGGAACGGGGGACGATTCACGCGAGAATCTGGGCGCCTCCGGGAGAATTCGTGGTGGATACACCTTCCGCTGTTGCGGTGGATCTCGGATGCGTTTACACGCTGCATGTGGATGATTCCGGCGCCGGCCTCCTACGCACCACGATGGGTTGGGTGGGGTTCAAGCTGAATGGACACGAGTCTTTTATCCCCGCCGGCGCGGTATGCGCCACGCGGCCGAGGATCGGTCCGGGCACGCCTTACTTTGAAGATGCCCTGCCGGCGTTTCGCGAAGCCTTATCGCGATTTGACTTTGAAACCACAATGGGTGGAGAACGCGGCGCACTGCTTGGCGTACTTATCGCCGACGCGCGAAAAAGAGATGCGCTTACTTTATGGCACCTGCTTTCGCGGGTCAGCGATGCGGATCGCCCAGGCGTTTTTGACCGGCTCGCTTCACTCGCTCCTCCTCCAGCAGGCGTTACGCGCGAAGGCATCTTGCGTCTCGATCGCCCCATGCTGGACGCCTGGTGGAACTCGCTCGGCTACGGAGAAGTATTCGTGTGGCGGACGTACGAGCGCAACTGGTCGCAACCGCAGTCTGAAACCAAGTAAGTTGTGCGCCAAAAGCAGGCAAGATTTGGATTGCTCGTTAAGCCAGGTGCTACTTGCGGGGACTGTCGTTAACAGATGCCGCAATTAAGACGTCTTGTCTCCTGTAGGTAGAAAGACCGGGAAGGAGATCAGAAATCAATGACTTCTCAAATGATTCGCGCCTTGCGATTGGGCTTGGCGCTTGCCGTTTTGCTGTGCTTTGCAAACGTTGCGCTGGCGGGGCCGCCGTTGATTTGCCATACCATTGAAATCGGAGATGCACGGTCCTTGCCGTGGATCAGTCACAGTTGGAACCTCGACGGCGGCGAAAGTTACGATACGCAAAACCTGGTCAGGGATACGCTGGAGCTTCTCGGCCCAAATACGCCGGTACTCGTTCGAATGGAGACGCTGCGACGCGCCACGCTGTACGCGCGCAAAGATCCCGTGGCAGCGAAGGAACTGCTCGCGCGGCTGCAAGCGCGAGCGGCGTCCGCGGAAGCATCGGGGCACCCCGACGCACTCGCGTGGTTTGACGTTGGATATCTCGCGGAAACGTATTCGCAGTGGATCGGTCGACCGTGGATGCGCGTTAACAAGGATGAACAGAATCCGGGGGCTGGCGTAGATGGCTACGCGCTGGTCGAGAAGGCGCTCGCATTACGCGGGCCGGACCCTCAGATGGAATTCGCAGCCGCGCTCATCACCCTCTCCGGCCATCCAAGCGAACATCCGGAACACGCGCAAAGAGCCATTGCCGGAGCAAAGAGCGATCCCCTGCTGGCGCGGAATCTTGCCACCCATTTCACCGGGCCGCAGACGCAGACTATGTCCGAGGTGCTGGCCAAGAATGAAGTTACAAACTGAAGGAAAACGGGGCTGGTACAGAGGCGCCGCCCTCGGGCGGCGCCTCGGCTCGCGGGGGACAATACTTTCGCATGGTGCAGGCGGCAGGCGGCGCTCTTGACATCTGCGGCGGGCTCAGGCATAAAAGACGTAGCTGCGGTTGCGGCGACACGTGGCGATTTAGGGCAACTTGCTCCACGTAAAAAACTGCTAAAGAGCTTTTCGAGTATCCCAGAAGATTTTCTGAGACCCTCCGAGCACTTTGGCACGGAGGGTTTTTCGTTTACCCCCTCCCTGCTGCCCTAAATGAATTCCACGCTGATCTGTCGAATTTGCAGGGGCCGGGGTTTATTCCGACCTCGCAGCGAGGCGCTGAGCCCGCGCGATTGAAACCTGGCGCTTCCTGAAAGGTGAATTCCAATGGCTGTTCATTACCGACTTCGATGTAAAGAGTGCGGAAAGACCTGGGACAATTCGCCCCGCTCGTTCTGCGAAGACTGCTTTTCTCCCGTCGAGGTTTCCTACGATTACGATGCTCTCAAGAAAACCGTGCGGCGCGAAGATTTGGCCTCGCGCGAGTTCAATATGTGGCGCTACTCGGAACTCCTCCCACTCTCTGAAGACTTTGCCCCTACTGGCGCCGTCGGCGGCACGCCGCTGGTGGCTTCGCGGAAGCTTGCCTCTCGATGGGGGCTCCAAGAACTTTATTTCAAGAACGATGCGGTTTGCTTTCCCTCCTTGTCGTTCAAGGACCGCGTGGTGGCGACGGCCCTTGCGGCGGCGCGGCGCTTCGGTTTCGAGACGGTAGGCTGCTCTTCCACCGGCAATCTCGCCAACGCGGTCGCTGCGCAAGCCGCGCAACAAGGATTTGATGCCTGCGTTTTTATTCCTGCGGACCTCGAGCCTGCCAAGGTGCTCAACACCGCGGTGTATGGCGCGCGGATCGTGCGAATTAACGGCAACTACGATCAGGTGAACCGCTTGTGCTCACAAATTGCGGACCGTTTTCATTGGGGACTCGTCAATGTCAATCTTCGGCCGTATTACTCCGAGGGTTCGAAGACGCACGGGTACGAAATCGCGGAGCAGTTGGGCTGGAGGCTTCCCGACAATGTGGTGGTGCCCATGGCCGGCGGGTCGCTGATCGGAAAAATTGCCAAGGCTTTCCGCGAACTGGTGACGCTGGGCTGGGTGGAAGCCAAGCCGGTGAAGTTTTTTGGCGCGCAAGCCACGGGCTGCTCGCCCATTTCCGACGGCGTGAAGCGCAACCTGCAGCGCTTCGAGCCGCAAAAGCCTAATACCATCGCGCGCTCGCTGGCTATCGGGAACCCTGCGGACGGACCATATGCGATCAAGCTGATCCGCGAGTCCGGTGGGTGGGCTGAAGATGTTTCCGATCCGGAGATCGTCGCCGCCATCAAGCTACTGGCGGAATCCGAGGGCATCTTTACGGAGACCGCGGGCGGCGTCACCACAGGCGTGACGCAAAAGCTCATCGCACAAAATCGCATCAAGGCACACGAGACCACCGTCGTTTGCATTACCGGCAACGGCCTGAAAACCACGGACGCGATTGCCGCTGAGTACCCGGCCACTGAAGCCATCGCACCGCGCCTCGACGCTTTCGAAGCGTACTTGGAAACGCAAATCGGGACGACGGCACCGGCCACGGTTAGCGCGAAGGCATAATGACTTGCAGCCATACCATGGACGATTCGGTTGCATCGAGAAGGAGCCGCTTGTCCCGTTGCTGCTGATTTTCTACTCAGCACTGAAAACTAAGAACTGAAGACTTTTTCACAGCCAAGGAGCCACATGCAAATGCCCATCACCATCGAAATCCCAACGGCCTTCCGTCGCTTCACGGACGGCTCGCCGAAGGTGGACTGCAGCGCGACCACCATCGCCGAAGCTCTCAATGAGCTGACCTCACGCTTCCCCGATCTCGGGCGCCACGTGCGCGACGATCAGGGCCAGATTCGCCAGTTCCTCAACGTCTATCTCAATGAAGAAGACATCCGCTTTCTGGGTGGAGAAAACTGCACGCTCAAGGACGGCGATCGTGTTCTTCTGGTTCCCTCCATCGCGGGCGGTTCAGGAAGCTAACACGCCCGGCTAGGGTCGGCCGGGACATTTGCATTTGATTTGACTAAGTCCTTCCTTACTAAGCCCATCCAGGTTTTTCGAGATTCCTCCGTTTTGCGCGAAAGCAATTGCTTCTCGTTCCCTGCCGATGCAGACTACCGCAACTTCTTTCCACTTGGAGGACTGCGGCTGAGTCTGCGCCGCGCTGACATTGTCCATCGGGGCTTCCATCAAGCTGTCTGCCGGAGAAGCGCCCATGCAGGCGCATAGCGCCGCGCTGCGCAAAGAACTCGGATTGGCGGACCTGGTTCTGGCACAGATTTTGTTGGTGGTGGTGCCCGATTTTTTTGGCACCGCGGTGAAAGCCGGCCCTTCTCATGTTGTTCTGTGGTTGCTGGCCATTGTACTTTTCTTCATTCCGCTTTCGCTGGTCGTGTCTCACCTGAATCGCTTGATGCCACTCGAAGGCGGCCTTTACGAATGGGCGCGACTGGCATTCGGTGACCGGATTGGATTTCTAGTGGCGTGGAATCTATGGCTCTTTGCCACGTTGTATACGGCGGTCATCGGTTTGGTGACTATGACGTTCTTGTCTTACGCCATAGGTTCGCAGGCGGCGTGGATTGCATCGAACCGGTGGCTCGTTGTAGCCGCGACGTTTGCCTGCATCAGCGCGCTGATCCTTGTGGCGCGCGCGGGCCTGGGCATCGGGAAATGGGTGAATAACGTTGGCGGCGCGATCGGCGTGGTGACCATAGGCGTTCTTATTTTGATGCCGCTGGCCGGCGTGTGGCGCGGGACGCTGCACGAGTACCACCCGCTGCGCTTGGCGATGCCAGCGATGAATTTTTTCAGCCTCAGCGTGTTCACCAAGATGACGTTCGGCGCGCTCTGCGGCATCGAGTATGTCGCGATCTTCGCGGGGGAATCCCGGCGACCAGTGCGCGATGTGACTCGCTCCATTTTTTTCGCCGCGCCACTCATTGTGCTGCTCTATGTATTCGGGACCAGCGCGATTCTGGCTTACGTCTCGCCCGGTGCGGTGGACGTCATCGGCCCCATCCCGCAAGCGCTGAGCCTGGGATTCAGTCAGTCTGGCTTTGCGAGATTTATCGTTCCGATTTCGGTGTCTCTGTTGCTGGCCAACTATTTCGCTACGTTTAATCTCAACTTCAGCGGCAACTCCAGGCTTCCGATGGTGGCCGGGTGGGACCGGCTCTTGCCGGAGTGGTTTACGAAACTCGACGAGAAGCACCGAACACCGGTCAATTCCATTTTGTTTGTCGGGGTGGTCGGCTTGCTGGCGTCCTTCGCGGTGCTGATCGGAGTCGGCGTACAAGAGGCGTATGAGTTTTTGCTGAACATCAGTTTCACGTTTTACGGCCTCGCGTATCTTGCTCTGTTCGCCATTCCTCTGCTGGTGAAGCGGGACAGCGGCCTTCGTCCCCAGCTTTGGCTTCGCGTTGCGGCGGGGTCCGGGCTCCTTGTCACTCTACTTTTTGTGTTGCTTTCCATATTTCCCATCATCTCGGTGGAAAACCAGACAAATTACATCATGAAGACGGCGGCAGTTTTGCTGGGCGCGAATGCGCTCGGCTTGTTGCTCTATCGTTTTGGAACCCGCCGCAGCGACGCGCCATCGACCGGGAGTTTCTAGACCGACAACAAGTGCCGGCGATTCACATCTCGTTGCGCTCAGGATTGATAGGCAGACCGCAACTTTCGGCGCTAGATCGTGTTTGCGCATATATGAGAGTTAGGCTGCTCATCTACGCGATTGCTTCCCTGCTTCTTCTGGCGTGTCATGCGCCAGTGCGAGCGGTGGTTTCCCTGTTCTCGGACGTCCGCGAGGTCTAGTTTCCCGCGAGCCCCCGGGATATTGACCGTTCCATTTAATGGGCTACTAACTAAAGCAAACTCATCTGCTTGTTTTCGAGATCGAGCAGCTTTTTCTTGTTCGCAAGACCACCGCCGAAACCTGTGAGACTCCCGTCGCTCCCGATGACGCGATGACACGGAATGATGATCGGCATAGGATTGCAAGCGTTCGCCAGGCCAACTGCACGCACGGCTTTGGGATTGCCAATGCGCTCCGCCAACTGGCCATAGCTGATCGTTTCTCCATAGGGAATCGTGCGAAGGCTTCGCCACACTTCGAGCTGGAAATGCGTTCCTTGGGGCGAGAGAGGAAGATCGAATTCCTTCCTCTCACCTCCGAAATACGCTTTAAGCTGACGGACTGCCTCGACAAGCGGCGATTCGTCCTGCTTCCAGCCCGGTTCCACCGCGGCGGCTCGCTTGCTGTTTTCAAAACTTACCAGCCGCAGCCCGCAGTCGTCGCCAACTAGCAGGAGTCTTCCGACGGGGCTTTTCATCCACGTGTAGAACACAGGCTTTATCCCTTCGAATCCAAGCGTTGTTCAGCTTGAGGGCTCACCAAATCTTCGCTCCCTACCCTACGATTTCAGGGAATACGGGCTAGAGGCCCGGAATCTCTTTTCGAATTCCTCGCGGGTGCACATCGTTCGAATGTCGGCGATGCGATCCACAGCGAGAATTCCATCCAGATGATCGATCTCATGCTGCAGCAGCTCGCCCAGATTGCGTTCTTCGCCGGCGCGAGTTTCGTTCCAGCTTCCTTTCAAATCCTGATAGCGCACGGTGATCTCACGATGCCTTTCTACTTGCATGAAGATAGACAGAAAACTCAGGCAGGCATCCCAGACTACGATTTTTTCTGCGCTGCGCTCCGTGATTTCGGGATTCACGAGCGGCCAGGCATTTTCTCCCGGCAGCCGCAAGAAAATGACGCGCAGGTTTGAACCGATCTGTGGCGCGGCAATCCCACGGCCGTATCCTGTGGTTTGACACCAGTACGCCAGCGTGTCGGCGAGATCGTCCACCAGCGCTCGAATCTCCGGCACCGCGGGATTTTCCACACGTTGGCACACCTCGCGCAGCCCCGGATTTCCCAGTTGCAATACCGTTCGAATCGCCATGGTCTTTCAATCACCTTAGACGGGCTCGGGTTTCTCCCATCTCCCCGATTCCGCCGATCGGAAAACCGCCTCAATCACCGCCATGTTGGCAATGGCATCCTCCAACGGCACGGGAACTTCGCCGCCTTCGCGAATCGCTCGTGAAAATGAATCGCCCTGGACCGTATATTGGTCGCAGACTGGAATCGTCTCCGTTCGAATTCCCGTGCCCAAGACATCTCGGCCATCATCAACGAAGATCCGCGTCGGCCGGTCGTTCGGAGCATTAAACGGAATCTCAATCTCGATATGCCCTTTGGTTCCCAGGAATTGCATCCGTTGGTACGGCACCATCTGCGTGCTACAGGTGAACACCGCCTGCCCTGCCGGAAACTCCATTATCACGGAACTCAGCCGGTCCGTGCCGAACTCCGGGTCTCGCTCCATGACACTTGCCACCCGCAGGGGCTCTTCGCCAAAAATCCAGCGCGAAGTTGTGATCGGATAGCAACCGATGTCCATCATTCCACCGCCACCCCAGTCCGCCACGTTGCGCACATTCTTCGGATCGCGATTGAAGTAGCTGAACGCGCCGACGATCGCGCGCAACTCTCCGACGACACCGTGCCGAACCAAATCGCGGACTCGCAGCCACTGTGGATGCGTCTTCACCATGAATGCCTCGCCGATCTTAACGCTGCAGCGGTTTCGCGTCGCAAGCAGCGTGCGCCCCTCCGCCACCGTCAAGCTCAGCGGCTTCTCGCAAAGAACATGCTTCCCAGCCTCCGCCGCTTTGATCGACCACGGCACATGCAGATGATTGGGCAGCGGATTATAAGTAGCCTCAATCTCCGGATCGGCTAGCAGTTCTTCATACGATCCATACGCTTTGGAAATTCCCAACTGGTGCGCGGCGTCTTCTGCCTTCGCCAAATCACGCGAGGCAATCGCCGTCACCGTACTCCACTCCCCCTTCTGCATCCCCGGTATGACCTTGCGGACGGCGATTCCTGCTACTCCCAGCACTCCCCATTTCACTTTGCCCTGATTCACGATCGTTCCTCTCGCCTCATTTCCATTCCGTTCTATCACGCATTCTCGCGGCGTCCAATGCAGGACTTGCGGACCACCTTGCCAGCACTTAAAAAAGTCACTCCAAAAACGTGCCCATCGGCTCTCGTCGCGGTATCATTCCGCGCGGGAGTTTCAATGTACAGACCCACGCTCCCGCAAATCTGAGGAGGACCAATCGAATGCGCAAAGGAATGACCATCCTGCTCTTTGGGATGCTCGCTCTGTGTACGCCGCCCGCAGCCAACCGGCTCTGGGGACAGGCCGAAAAGAAAGATGCCATGCCCGATCCGGCCGTAAAGGTAGGGGACATGGCGCCGGACTTCACCCTGATGGATACACATCGCAACCAAGTGTCGTTGCATGACTTCCGCGGCAAGAAAAACGTCGCGCTGGCGTTTTACATCTTTGCCTTCACCGGTGGTTGAACCAAGCAAATGCAGAACTTCCAGCAAAATTTGCAGAAGCTGGAAGCTGCAGACACCCAAGTCTTGGGTGTAAGTATGGATAGCACCTTCAGCAACGCCGCGTGGGCCGAAAAAATCGCCGTCACTTTCCCCCTCCTCAGCGATTGGGGCGGCGATGTCACCAAGCAATACGGTCTGTACAATTCCAAATACAAAGCGGCGCGCCGCGTGAATTATCTGATCGACAAGAGCGGCAAAGTGGTCGAAATGCAAATTGACAGCGAGGCAGTGGATCCCACGAAGCTTGTGACGCTGTGCGAGCGCCGCAAGTCCACGGAGTAGCCGGAGACGAACACCACCAAACGCTCTTCGTCCGACCGCTGCGCTGCTGCTGCCGAGGACGAAGAGCGTTTGTTCCATTCACATTTCCTTGAACCATTTCTTGAACCATTATTGAACCATCAGCAGATTCAGCGGCTTCAGGTGGAACTCCGGGTTGGCAAACCTCAGGCATGCGGGCAATCCTTGAATCTCCCTAACGGAGTTCTAGTACTCACTTCTGCTTACTCCAAATTATTTTACTTTTCTTGCAGTACCCCCTGAAAAATAGAATAGAATATTCGCGTTTTGCAGTGTGCTGTCTCGCGATTTTGGCGGCGGGTATCTCCGCAGGATGCTTGGGCCAGCTATTCGCCTCGGGGGATGTCATGCGAACTCAAAAAGGCTTTTCGCTCATCGAGCTGCTTCTCGTGGTATCGGTAATTTTAATCATTTCCGCTATCGCAGTTCCGAATTTTCTTCGCTCCCGTCTGCGGGCCAATGAGGCATCCGCCGTTGCTTCGCTGCGGGTAATCGAAACAGGCGCCGTGACTTACTCCATGACCTACCCGGACCAAGGATTCCCGGCCCAACTCACGAGTCTTGGCGGGGTCAATCCCTGTACCGCCAGTTCCACGACATCTTGCTTGATTGACGACGTGCTAGCGCAAGGAATCAAGGGCGGTTATTCGTTTGATTGGGCGGGCGATGGGGCCACACCCTCGGTTGCGTTTGCTCTCACCGCTACACCTCAGGTGGTTGGTTCGTCGGGGCAGCGCATGTTCTGCACCGATCAGGGCGGCGTGATTTACTTCGATCCGTCTGGGTCGGGCTGTACAAACGGCAGCCAGCCTTTACAGTAATGTCTTCGTAGTGGTCCCGCAACAATCCTGGGTAGGCTCCCCGCCTTTGGCTCCTTTCTTCGAGGAGTGCTAGAATCGCTTGGAACGCCCATGACACCGAAAACGCTCTATCAAAAGATCTGGGACTCCCATGTGGTTCGCGAGGAGACCGGACAGCCCTCCATCATCTATATTGACCGCCACCTAATCCATGAGGGCACCTCGCCGCAAGCCTTCGCCGGGCTACGCGCCGAAGGCCGCAAGGTCCGCCGCCCCGATCTTACTTTTGCGGTGATGGACCATTCCGTCTCCACCACGGACAGGACGCTGCCGATCCTCGACAACGACGCCAAGCTGCAGTTCGAGGCGCTGGAAAAAAATTGCCGCGAATCGGGCGTCCGCCTGTTCGACATGAACAGCAAGAATCAGGGCATCGTGCACATCATCGGCCCGGAACTTGGCATTACCCAGCCCGGCCAGACGATCGTTTGCGGCGACAGCCACACCTCCACGCATGGTGCGTTCGGCACGCTGGCATTCGGCATCGGCACCAGCGAGGTCGAGCACGTCCTGGCCACACAGTGCCTGGTGCAATCGCGCTCGAAGACGCTTCACATTCTTGTTCACGGCAAGCGGCCCAAGGGTGTCACCGCCAAGGACCTTATCCTTGCGATCATCGGAAAAACGGGCATCGCAGGTGGCACCGGGCACGTTGCGGAATACGGTGGCGAGGCTATCCGTTCTCTTTCCATGGATGGCCGCATGACTGTTTGCAATATGACCATTGAGGGCGGAGCGCGCGCTGGAATGGTTGCGCCGGATGAAACTACCTTTGCGTATCTCGAGGGCCGGCCGTTTGTGCCGCGTGGAAAAGCGTTTCAAGAGGCAGTCGAGCGTTGGAAACTGCTCAAGAGCGATGGCAGCGCCCACTTTGACATGAAGGTCGAGCTGCAAGCCGAACAGATTGCTCCACAAGTGACCTGGGGCACGAATCCCGGCATGGTGACGAGCGTCACCGCTCGCGTGCCTGATCCGCATGACTTCAAGGATCTCAACGATCAGAAAGCGACGGAAAGCGCGCTCAAATATATGGGGCTGAAGGCCGGCACGCCCATCGTGGATATTCCCGTGGACCGCGTGTTCATCGGCTCGTGCACCAATTCGCGGCTCGATGATCTCCGCGCGGCTGCGCATTTTGTAGCGGGCAAGCACGTGGCGAAGAACATCAAGCAAGCGCTGATCGTTCCCGGCTCGCGCGGCATCAAGACGCAAGCCGAAAAAGAAGGCCTCGACAAAATATTCCGCGACGCTGGATTCGAATGGCGCGACGCCGGCTGCAGCATGTGCATCGGCATGAATGCAGACGTCCTGCCGCCGCACGAGCGCAGCGCCAGCACCAGCAATCGCAACTTCGAAGGTCGCCAGGGGAAGGACAGCCGCACGCATCTCGTCAGCCCAGTCATGGCCGCTGCTGCCGCCATTGCCGGCCATTTCGTGGATGTTCGTTCGCTCGACGACGTTTCCTCCGTCGAGTAGGTTTTCGTAACGCCCACGGCGCCTTTGACTTGTTTCTGTTGTTGGGCCGGATTTCAGTCCGCCTTGTTCTTGTGCCAGGAGCCACGATCGCATGCAACCGTTCTCAGCACACACCGGCATGGTCATGCCGCTTGACCGCGTCAACGTGGACACCGACCAGATGGTGCCCAAGCAATTCCTGAAAGCGCTGACGCGCGAAGGCTTCGGCCGCATTCTCTTTTATGACTGGCGCTATCTGCCCGGCGAGAAACCGAATCCCGAATTTGTCTTGAATTTTCCGCGCTACAAGGGCGCCTCGGTCCTGCTGGCGCGCGCCAACTTTGGCTGCGGCTCCAGCCGCGAGCACGCTCCCTGGGGTGTGAAGGATTACGGCTTCCGCGTGATCGTTGCGCCGAGCTACGCAGACATTTTTTACAACAACTGCTTCAAGAACGGCATTCTGCCCGCGACGCTTCTCGAAGATCAAATCGAGGAACTCTTCCAGCGCACCGATAAGGAAGAAGGCTATTCGCTGACCGTCAATCTGCCGAACCAGACCATCGCCGACAAACACGGCCTCATGTTCAAATTTGAAATTGCGCCGTCGCGAAAAGAAGTCTTGCTCAAAGGCCTCGATGACATCGGCACCACGCTGCTGCACGAGCCGGACATCACGGAGTACGAGAAATCGCACGCCGCTTCGGCCACCATGTACGACGCTGTGGATGTGAAGTATTACTCCAACGGCCGCTGAAGTTAGATTGAATCTCTAAAAGCACTCCTAGGCTGGCCTTACATCGAACTCAGACAAAATCGATATGGACCGCGCTTGCGTACCAGTACTTGGAGAGCTTGTTGGATTCCCCGCTGCGATTTCAAACTCAAAATTCTGCTGTAGCAAATCGATTCTCTTCCTGGACTTCTTTTTCTAAATCCTTTCTAAATAGCGTCATTCTAGTTGACTCCCAATTAAGGCCGGCGTAAGGTACCTCCAACCAGGAGGGGGACCGTGTCGAAATCCGAACTACAAGGTCTCACTCAGACCGTTAGTTAACTCAAAAGGGGGAGATATGAGTCTCGAAAACTGTAGATGGCTCAGGGGTGTAGTCATCTCATTTGCAGTACTGCTGTTGGTTTGGTCGGCCCAGGGGACGTATGGTCAAGGCGCATTTGCCACAATCACTGGCCGTGTCCTCGATCCGAAGGGTGCGTCGGTACTGAATGCGGATGTAACGGCAACGAATACGGAAACTGGCATCGAGCGCAAGACCAAGACGACTTCGGATGGTCTCTACCGCTTCGATAATTTGCCGCCAGGAATCTACGACGTAACGTTGGATGCCAGCGGATTCAACAAGGCGGAAGCTAAATCCGTCAAGTTGCAGGTAGGTGAGATGCGCGACGTCAATTTTAATCTCGAATTGGCGGGGCAAAAGCAGTCAGTCGTAGTCACTTCGGAGCTGCCCTTGGTCGAAACGACCAAGACCGATGTCTCGACGGTGATTGACGATAAAGACGTCGCTGACTTGCCCACGACGACTTCGTTCGGCAACATAGGCGGCGTCGCCAATGACTATGAAGGCTTGGCCGCTACCGCACCGGGAGTCAAATATGACTATACCGGGAACTCGGCCGACATCGTCGGCCCCGGCGCCACCAACTCACGAGGGATCACGGTCAACTTGGACGGCGGAAACATTTCCGACCAAGTTGTTTCCTCGCGCGACGCTCTCGGTGCCACGGTGGAGGAAGTGAAAGAATTCCAGGTTCTGACCAATAATTACAACGCGGAATATGGACAGGCCGGAAACATCGTTTTGAATGTGATTACCAAATCCGGTACGAACCAGATTCATGGTGATTGGCACAGCTACTTCCGTGGCCGGAACTTGGGCGCCTCCGACTTCTTTTACAATCTTAACGACCCAGTGGACCGCGCGCCGTTCTTCAAGCATGAGAATGGTTTCACTGTTGGAGGACCACTCATCAAGGATCGTGTGTTCTGGTTCGGCAGCTGGGAGAAGGTCGCCGAGGGTGCGCCGACCACTACCACGCCCTTTGGATCTTCGGTCACCGTGAGTCAACCGACCAACGAAATCCTTGGGTCCGCCAAAGTTGATGCAAAACTCACCGACAAGCACATGTTGACGATCCGCTACAACCTGCAGCGAGATACAAGCGGCAACTTGCTGGTGCAAACCGGCCCGAACACCGACCCGAGCGGCTTCGTCTCCTCCGTAGTCCACGACAACGGACTGAATATCGGCATGGTTTCGACACTGTCTCCGCACATCGTCAATGAAGCGCGATTCTACTGGCATCGATTCTTGTCTCAAACGCCTGACGCTTCCACCTTACCGGGAGAGGTTCTACCCTCGGCCTATGTGGGAGCGGACTTCTGCTGCCCGCAAGGAGCATTGCAAAACCGTTTCCAATACATAGACAACCTTTCCTGGACCCGCGGCGCACACACCTTCAAGTTCGGCGCGAACATCAGCCATTTTCCGTATGATTCGATCTTCCAGCAGTATCATTACGGCGCCTATCAGTCTTTCTCGACAGGTGGCTGCACGAACTCCCTCTTTTCCAATGCGGGTGCCCAAAACTTGTGCCCGAACCAGTTTACATTTGGATCGGGACCGGGCTACGTGGCTAGCGCCGACAACATTTATGGAGTTTATGCCCAGGACACCTGGCAGTTGACCCACACCATCACGGTGAACTATGGGCTTCGTTATGACGTGGAGGTAGGCGCCTTTAAAGGCGGGACGATCGTGAATCCAACCGTCCCCGGTAGCGGCTGTTTCCAATCGAACGGCCTCATCCCAGCTTGTGGTTCAGACAAGAACAATTGGCAACCCCGGCTAGGAGTCGCCTGGAGCCCGAGTTACAGCTCTGGCTTCATGCATACACTCTTTGGCGATTCGGGCAAGTCTGTGATTCGGGCGTCGGGAGCGGTTGTGACGGAAATGGCCTATTTGAACGTCGCCCTGGACTCGCTGAACTTTGACGGCAAGAACCTGAATACAGCCACCATCGCGGCACCGGCTTCCGATTGTTTCCTAGCGAACGGCAAGCCAAATCCAGCTCCCACGGCAGCGGACGCTCAGGCATGCGCTGTTTTGACCGCCTATCCGAACGCGCCGTCTCAGACGGCTCTCTTGCCGTTTACGACTTCCACAGGCAATTTTGGCCGCGTTCGCCCGATTTCGCCAACAATCAAGAACCCGAGCATATACATGGCATCTCTGGCGATCAGCCGACAGATTGGACCCTCTTTCGTGTGGAGTGTTGGCTATCAGGGTGTATTCGGCCACGGACTCTTCGGCGAGTCAGATCAGAACTTCCCGACCCCCGTGGCTGATCCAGCCCATCCCGGCTACTTCTACTTCCCAGCTACCGGAGGTAACGATCGGCCTAATCCTCTATTCGGAGCAATCCGTACCAACTTCAGCAACCGTACCTCCGGATATAACGGAGCGTACGTCACTGCCCAAAAGCGGCTGTCGCACCACTTTCAGTTCCAGGGCAGCTACACTTATTCGAAGACGATGGCGACGGGCGAGGACTTCTTTGGCCTCTCCGAACCTGCGAACCCGCTGGCCCCGCTCAGCCTGGATCGTGCCCTGTCACAACAGGATATTCGTCATTTGGCAAACTTTAGCTTCGTAGCGGATACGAAGAGCCTTTTCCACACACCGATCGTAAACCAAGTCCTCAACAACTGGACCTTCGGTATGACTGGAACGCTGCAATCCGGCCGACCGTATCCCGTGTCGACCGGCGACGGAACGTTTACTGGCGACAACTTCCCGGCCCTGGGTTCGGAAACGAACCAGCGGCCCAACATCTGTGAACCCAACACGACGATACCAGGTTGCGCGGGGCTGCCGGCCGGGACGCTCGTCAGCACCAACATCGGCTCAATCTCCGGCAGCAACTACGAGATCATCCAGCAGGGCATCACCGTCTGCAATAGTCTGGGCCTCGTTGGTTGTCCGACAACGGCGACGACGTTTGCGGCACCTGCAGGGGCGAGCACGAGTGGCCCCTTGGACAACATGGCCTGCACGGATTCCCTGGGGAATATTGGTCCTTGCCACGACGGCATCCATAAGAATGCGATCCCCGTGGACTTCCAGTACATCAGCGGAAACCTTGCGCGCAACATGGGCCAGACTCTCCCGCTTTACCGTTTTGACATCTCCCTGACAAAAGCCATCAAGATTCCCAAGTGGGAGTCCAGTAGCCTGGAACTCAAATTCGAGGCATTCAACGTTTTCAACCATCCACTATTCATCTCCAATGACGCTAATGACGTGCTGAACTTCTTCTCGATGCCGGCGTTGCAAGTTCACTCGAATCCGAACGATCCGAACAGCCCCTTGATTCCCAATCCAAATTACACTTGCACGGGTGGGTGTATTAATCCTATAAATGGCCAATATCTCGGAAATGATGGAAAGCTTCTTAATATCAACAACTTCCAGAGAGCGACGTTTGACCAGGCGAAGAACTTCCTGGGGCTGGGTGGCCCTGCAGCAACAGTAACGCCGCGCATCCTGCAGCTTGCCATCCGGTTCCGCTGGTAAGGACGGCGGAAACCGTACAAGCAAAAACAACAATCTGTTCAACCGAGGGGGCCGAAAGGCCCCCTCAATTTTTTTGTGCGACACAATTCCATGCCGAAGAAGCCCACCACAGAGACCCGGACGGCTACGATTGCGTATTGAGTGCAAGAATGCGGGGCTATTGAATCGGTTGATAAACCGTGCGGCCGCCGACCACCGTACGCAGCACGCTGGTATTGGCGTACTCCGCAGGCGAAACCTTGGTGAGGTCGTTCGAAAGGATGATGAAGTCGGCGTACGCGCCGGGCTTCAATTGGCCCTTCTTCCCCTCCTCGAATTGGGCGTATGCCGAGCCTGAGGTGTACGCACGAATACAATCCTCGAGCGAAATCTTCTCCTGCGGCTCCCAGCCGTTCCTGGGGCCGCCTTCGGGGCGCTCGCGCGTCACGCACGCATACAATCCGCGGAAGGGGCTAACCGGCTCAACGGGATAGTCCGTGCCAAAGGCCAGCGGGATGCCGTTCCTAATCATGGTCGCCCAGGCATACGCGCCCTTGAGGCGGTCGCGCCCGAGCCGCTCTTCCGCCCAGCGCATGTCCGTGGTCTGGTGCGAAGGCTGCATCGAAGCAATCACGTTGAGCTTCGCGAAGCGCGCGAAATCCTCCGGTGCGACGACCTGCGCGTGCTCGATGCGGTCACGGCGGTCGCGCGGCTTGTTGGCTTTGGCCACCGCTTCGAAAACATCCAGCGCAATGCGGTTCGCGCGGTCACCGATGGCATGGAACGCCAGCTGGAATCCCGCCTTGTCGCGCTCGATGGCCATCTTCCTCAATTTTTCCGGATCGTTGGTAAGAATCCCGCTAGTAGAAGGATCGTCCGAATACGGTTCCAGCAACGCCGCCGTGCGCGAACCCAGAGCGCCATCGGTAAACGCCTTCAAAGCCCCGGTCTTCAGCCATTGATCCGTCCAGCCACCCTGCGCGCGCATGTTCTGAAGGTCGTCAAGCGAAGCCAGAAACGGCAGCCACTCCGTGATTCGAACGGTCAGCTTCCCTTCCTCCTTCAATTGCTTGTAAACCGCGAAATTCTCCCAGTCTGAAAAATCCTGTACCGACGTGACGCCGTTCTTCGCGACATTTTCAAGCACCAGTTCGATTCCGTGGCGTCGCTGTTCGGGAGAAGGATCGGGAATCCTGCCATTCACCAGGGACATCGCCGCGTCTTCCTTGAGCATGCCCGTCGGCTCGCCAAGCGCGTCGCGTTCGATCTCACCGCCCGGCGGATTCGGCGTGTTCTTGTCAATCTCGCCGCTCTTCAGGGCCAGGGAATTTGCGACGGCCACATGACCCGAAACGTGCGTGAGCATGACCGGGTTCTTCGGCGCCACGGCATCCAATTGCTGACGATTCGGAAATTTTTTATCGGCCCAGAGAGTATGGTCCCAGCCGCCGCCGGTAATCCACTCTCCTGGTTTGTGCTGAGCTACAGCTTCGGCAACTCGTTTCTGCATTTCCTCCACTGAAGGGACACCGGTCAGGGGCACCGCGAGGATGTCCGCCGCCGCGCTACCAAGATGCACGTGCGCGTCATTGAAGCCAGGCATGACGAACTGGCCTTTCAGCTGGACGGTAACCGCGCCCTCTTGCCCGCCGCCGCAATCCAGGAAAACGTGATCCATTTTGCCGATGCAGCTGATCTTCCCGTCGGCCACCGACATGGATTCCGCCCACGGGTTCTCCGGATCATTCGTATAAATGTGCCCGTGAACGTAATACGTGGTGCCTGAGGCGGATTGCGCCGCGCGCGCTTTGGCATGGAACAGGGAAATGGCGCCGACCGCGCCGAGTGACATGACACCAGCAAGTGCAACGTAACGCGCGGGTCGCAGCGTCACCGTGATTTCTCCTGTACAACTCCAGATATTCCGAGAATGGTGAGCAGCGCCCGCTTCAGCCCCGTTTCACGCCCGCTGGGGTCATACCATTCCAGCAGCGAATGCGCCCCGCCGCCGTTGCCGCCCGCGCCGATCGAGATCGCGTCTATGCCCATGGACAACGGAATATTCGCATCGGTGGAAGAGCGCTCGAGACGGGATTGATTGCCGGTGTATTCGTCGGCGGCACGCAACGCCGAGAGCAGCGGCGAATCCGCCGCCAGCTCGCCCCCAGGACGGCTGCCGAGCAGCTCGACCTTCCATTCCAGCTTGCCCTTGGAGCGGTCCCGCGCGGAATCCATCTCGTCGCGGACACCGGCGGAAATGCATTCCCGCAGCGATGATTCGAGACGCGTGAGCTCTTCTTCGTTTTCCGAGCGGATATCCACCTTGATCCGCGCTTCGTGAGGCACGGAATTCACTGATGTGCCGCCCTCAATCTGTCCAATGTTGAATGTCGTGCGCGGAGTGACGGGAACTTTAGTATTGATGAAGCGTACCGACCCTCTTACCAACGCATTGATCGGATTCGGCATGCCGAAATCAGACCAGCTATGGCCACCCGGCCCGCTGATCGTCGCCTCCAGCCGCCGCGACGCAAGCGCTTTCGTGGTGACATGATCCGTGCCCGAACCATCCAGCACCACCACGGCTTTCAGTTTCGAATGGTAGCTTTCCACGAGGGCGCGCATCCCACGGAGATTGCCTTCGCCCTCCTCGCCAACGTCGGCCACAAAAAGAACCGTCCGCTGTGGTCGCAGACCCGCGGCCTGCACCGCGCGCGCGAATGCCAGAATCGCCGCCAAGCCTGTGCCGTTGTCCGAAATCCCTGGCGCGCTCATGCGGCTGCCCTCGTGCCGAACCTTAACGTCTGTGCCGGGAGGGAAAACCGTGTCCAGATGAGCCGCGACGATCACCAATTCCTTTTCATTTGCCCCACGCCACTCCCCGATGACGTTTCCCGTCTTGTCGATCTGCACCGGAAGGCCCGCCTCCGTGAGGAACGCCTTCACCGCCGCGCCGCGTGGTCCTTCCTGGAATGGCGGCGCGGGAATTTCCGTAAGCCGCACCTGCTGTTCGTTTACCCAGGAAATATTTGGCGAAAACCAATCGAGAGCAGCGCGCACTTGGGGATCGTCAGCCAGCGGCGCGGCATGGGCTTGACGGTGCGGATGCAGTGAAACCGCGGAGCGAACCGGCATAGCCAGAAGAATAACGCAAACGAGAGCGGGTTTCACTGTCGTCTTTCGCAGCCGTTTTCGTTTCAACGGCGTGCGGCCTCGGCGCAAAGAGCGAGGACCTCCGCATCGGTGAGGACGCGGGCGGATTGTTTGGCGGCGTCGAAGATGCGATTCACGATCCCGTCGTCGGCCGGGATGCAGTGCTTCTCCAGCCAGAAGAGCACGTTGGATTTTCCGCTCATCGGACCAATTTCGATCACCTGTTCGAGCCCGAACAGGTGCGCAGGCACTCCGCTGTAGACGGCGTTGGCTAGCGCGGGATCGTTCTTTCGAAACGCTTTGATGAGCGCCGCGGCATGCACCCCAGTCGCCGTTCGAAACGCATCATGACCGACGACAGGATAGTTCGGCGGAATGGTCGTTTGCGTGGCCTTGGCAACTTTTTCGCAATATTCCATGAGCCTCGATAGATCCTGATGAATCAACCCCATCAACCGCAGGTTCACCAGCATCAATTCCATCGGCGTATTCCCGACACGCTCGCCAAGAGCGTTGGCCGCGCCGTGCACCTGGTGCGCGCCCGCAGCAACCGCGGCCAGCGAATTGGCGATCGAGAGTCCGCGGTCATTGTGCCCGTGCCAGTCCACGCGAATATTTTCGCCAGACGGCTTCACGACTTCCGTAATGGCGAACTTGACCAAATTGAAAGCACCATTTGGAGTAGCGTGACCAACCGTATCGCAAAGGACGATGGCACGAGCGCCGTTTCGAATAGCTGTCGAATACAGCCGCTTCACCGTGTCCGGATCCGTGCGCACGGTATCCTCGGTGACGTACATGCACGGCAGCCCATTCTCCACCGCGAACTTCACTGCCTTTTCCGTGGTGCGCTCCAGATGGTCGACGGTCCAATCTTCCACCAGCCGCCGAATAGGACTGGAGCCGAGAAACGTCGCGGCTTCGATGGGGATGCCAACCCGCTGCGAAATTTCCACGATTGGGCGAATATCATTTTCATGCGTGCGAGCCGCACAGTTCGGCTTGATCTTCATGCGCTGCGTGGCGATTTCCCGAGCCAGCGCTTCCGTGTGCGCAAACGCGCGGGGACCAGCTCCCGGCAAGCCAATATTGACGGCGTCAATCCCCAGCGTTTCCATCAAGTGCAGAATTTCGATTTTTTCTTCGATGCTCGGATCGAAAACGGAAGGATTCTGCAAGCCGTCGCGCAGCGTCTCATCGTCTAAGAGGACGCGCGTGCCCGGAGCGATTTGCGGCGGCGTGGCGACGTTCCAGTCGTAAATCCATTCGTTTTGCTGTGCGTCGCTATTCACCAGTTCATCCTTCGGCAAGGTAGCCTCGTGAGCTTCGCGGCGATCGTTCTAGTTGCGCAATGTATAGCTCTGCGGCTGCTGCGCGGGGTCCGGACGGTAGAGCGTCTTGCAAAATTCGCAGCGATAAATTTCCGCTTTCGCACCGATCAGCGCCACCACTTCCTTCGGATAATCGTAATAGCGTTTCAAGTGGCCGTTGCATAGCTTGCCCTTCTCGTCTTTTTCGTCGCATGCGCGCTGCTTCGGCTTGCGCGTCTTGATTTTGGGTGACGCCGCGGTCTCTTCGGGCATGGTGCTCCTCTCTAAAATCCGTGGTCGCGAAAAAACGTCTTCATGGCGCCGCGAGCATTCCGCATCTTGGCGGCAAGCCCGCCGCCGAATTCGAATTGCAGGAACGCATCGGCCGCCCGTTCCAGGTCCGCCCCGTAGCGGTACCACCAGGGCTTTTCGCGGTGCTCCAGCCGGTCGCTATCCATATATTTTGTCTGCACCATTTCCAGCAGGCCGGCCTTGCCGTGTGTGCGGCCCCAGCCGCTCGCGCCGGAGCCGCCATGCGGAGCTTCGGCAATCGCAAAATAGCTGATCGCGTCATTGATCATCACCGCGCCCGCGCGCAACCGTTTTGCAATGGCTTCGCCGCGCGCAGTATCGCTGGTCCACACGCTCGCAGCAAGCGCAAACGGCGAATCGTTCGCGTGCGCGACAGCTTCTTCCGCGTCGCGCACGGTTTGAATCGCCAAGATGGGGCCAAACGTTTCTTCCTGAAATAGTTTCATGGATGAATCCACGCCGCTGATCACCGTAGGCTCGAAGAAGTTCGGGCCGAAATCGGGGCGCGCACTGCCGCCGCACAAAACCTTCGCGCCGCGAGAAACGGCGTCGTGAATCAGTTCGCTCATGCGCGCGACGTGCTGCGGCCGAATGAGCGGTCCAACATCGCTGGACGAATCTTTCCCGGGGCCAAGCCGCAGCTTCTTCGTCTTTTCCACGCAAAGCGCAATGAATTCCTCGGCAATGGTCTGCTCAACAAAAAGGCGCTCGACGGACAAACAGACCTGCCCACAATTGGTATAACTCCCCCAAACCGCCGCGCTAGACGCCACATCGAGGTCCGCGTCCGATAGCACGATCATCGCATCTTTGCCGCCAAGCTCTAGGACAGAGGGAATCAGCTTTTTGGCGCAAGCCTCCGCCACGCGGCGTCCGGTAACCACGCTTCCAGTGAACAAAACTTTGTCCGGGGCCGCATCAATCAACGCCTGCCCTACTTCCCCGCCGCCCTGAACAACGCGAACAAGATCAGCCGGGAAGCCCGCGACCGTGAAAAGCTTTTCGATAAGCGCGCCACACTGCGGAGTGAAATCGCTCGTCTTGCAAACAACTGCATTCCCCGCGACGACTGCGGGAATAATCTGACTCAAAGGAATGGCCAGCGGGTAATTCCACGAGCTGATGATCCCGATGACCCCCAGCGGCTCATACAGCAAACGCCCACTTTTCGCTTTCGCTGCAATGCTGTGATGCGGAACCGATTCCGCCTTGAGCAACCGCTCGGCATTCCTGGAAAAATACTCCGCCGTGTCCAGCGCCACGAAAATGTCCGCGAACAGCGCTTCGACCCGCGGCTTGCCGGATTCCCGCACAACGGCGTCAGCCAACTCCTCGCGCGAAGCCATCATACGTTCGCGCAAGGCGCGCAACTTCGCGCACCGCTCGCGAATCTCGACCTTTGCCCAAGCGTTCTGCGCCGCTCGCGCGCGCGAAACAATCTCCGCCAGCCGGCCCGGCAAGGTCCTTTCGAAATGTCCTACGACTTCCCCACTTGCGGGGTTGATGGAGGGAAGCGTATCAACAGGGATGGCCGTGGCCGCCATACGCCCGATTCTAACCGATTTTCCGCCCGGAGGGATGCCGCGACACTCGAGCTTCTGCCAACTTTGCTTTCTTCCAGCGGGAGCGGAAAGCCGTTCGAACTAGTGATCTGCTTTCTGTGTGAACAGCTGCAAATTTTCCGCCTTCCAACGCATCGCGTCATGAATGCGATTCCGTCCACTGGGATGATCAAAGAAAATCCACTCTTCGACCGGACCAGGATTCATCTTGCGATACTCGCCCAGGTGGATCGCGGCTTGCGCAAAGCCGTCCGGCTGCCGGCTGGCGTTCAAACCGTACATATCGGCTTCATGCTCGGTCGTGCGCACATGCGTATTCAGGAACGGCGTGTACACAAATCCCAGGAGCGATCCCAAAAGAAAAACAAGCGGGATCACCGCCGTGTCTCCAATTCCCCGCACCTGCCAGCGCGCTCCCCAGCGTGCGAGGCACCCTTCCAGCGACCATCGCAAAAACGCGAAGAAAATCACAATGACCACCGAGTAGTACAAAATGTCCTTGGGGATGTGATGGAGAACGTAATGCCCCATCTCATGGCCCATGACCGCCTGAATCTCTTCCGGCGAGCCCCTTCGCAAAAGGTTGTCGTTCAGAGTGATTCGCATGGTATGGCCAAAGCCGCTGACGTTCGCGCTCATCCGCGTGGTCTGCCGCGATGCATCCACCTGATAGACCTTTTGCGCGGGAATGCCGTTCGCCCTCGC
>Ga0207052_10031_pt1 | contig 48567 bp, 10 predicted proteins | sample Alteio_BWMinCont_62_FD_153294 | JGI IMG/M metagenome (GOLD analysis project Ga0207052, IMG submission 153294) | Enriched cells from forest soil in Barre Woods Harvard Forest LTER site, Petersham, Massachusetts, United States -... | ecosystem: Environmental > Terrestrial > Soil > Temperate forest >...
AAGCAATTGGGCTGCAAAATAAAAAGCAGCCTAAAAAAGCTGCTGAAATTTGATCCGATGTCGTCTATTTTTCGAAGCTGACAAAGGCTTACCCTCTAAAGACTTGGTAAGGCCGACGCATTTTTAAGTATCTGCCGGGTGTTTTATACGTGTGTCTTTTAACTAATCTCCGATCTCTAATCACTGCCCACAACTAATCGCTAACCTCCAATTAACTAATCTCTAAACTTAATATTTAAGAATAATATACCCTGTTGTATGTTTGTTCTGTCCGTTTACCGTATAATCTAATGAATAAAAATAGGTTCCCGGTAATTGCATCTTGCCATTGATGTTCGAATGCCCGTCAAACAGTTTCGTACTATTATCATAGCCTTTGGTTTGATACACCATTACGCCATTTTTGTCCACTATCATCAGCCTGTTATCAGGGTAATTGGTTATGTTGTCTATGGTAAGATGATCATTTATGCCATCCCCGTTGGGTGAAACTGCCTGGTGGACGGTTATACCATCGTTTTCTATGGTGATGCTGTTTGCTGGCTTAGTAACCGATAACGTTTCATCAGGATTATTGGTGCCCGCTGGCGCTGCCCTTGTTGCCGTTATGGTATACGTTTTTGTTGTTACACCATCCTGGGCTGTTGATACGATATTGATGGTATTGCTACCCACTGCCAACGGGATTGCTGCTGATGCTGCGCCTGATGCCGTTAATGTTCCGTTCACTTTTATCGTTGCGGTTAGGTCTTGTTCCGTTGCAGTTACGGTTACACTGCTTGTGGTATTGGGCACCGATGTGGTATAGTTCACATAGCTGGGCCCGGTTACAACGGTTAAGGTTGAAGCAGGCGTTAGTTTTATGCTGGTCAGCAGTGCATCTGTTGATGCCGCCCTGGTTACCGTTACAGTATAGGTTAAGGTTGCGCTTCCATCGGTCACTACGGTTGTTATGGTGTTTTGGCCAACGGTTAAAGGTATAGCTGCTGATGCCGTGCCTGATACTACCGCCGCGCCGTTCACTTTTATCATTGCTGCCCCATCGCCTGCTGTGGGTGTTACCGTAATAGTACTTGTAGCGTTGGTCACACTTGCCGTATAACTTGTGGTTGCCGCTGCAAAAACAGGCGCTAAAACCCCGCTGCTGAGTTTCAATGCCGACAGGTTGGCGCTCGCGGGTTTGGTGGCCGTTATGGTATATGTCTTCGTGGTCGTCCCATCCTGGGCGGTGGATACTATGGTTATGGTATTGCTGCCATCTGTTAACGCTACCGGCGCTGATGGGGTACCTGAAGTTGCTGTTACACCATTTATCTTTAGGGTAGCTGTAGGGTCTTGTTCGGTGGCTGTAACCGTTAAGCTGCTGGTTGTCGCTGCTACTGTTGTGGTATAGTTTACATAGCTTGGCCCCGCCACAACTGTAAGTGTTGAGCTTGGTGTCAGCTTTATTGATGTTAACAAGGCATCGGTTGACGCTGTGCGGGTTACCGTTAGCGTATAGGTTTTGGTCGTTACGCCATCCTGTGCCGTTACTACGGTGGTGATGGTATTATGCCCTGCAACCAGGGGGACGCTTGCCGAAGCAGTTCCCGAAGTCACTGCCGTCCCGTTTACCTTTACTGTTGCAGTTGGATCAGTAGTGGTAGGTGTTACTGTGAGCGAGCTTGTGGCATTGGGTACTGTTGCTGTATAAACGGTTGTAGCCGTTGCAAAGGCCGGCGTTAGTGTACCGTTGCTGATAGTTAATGCCGAAAGGGTTGCAACTGATGATGCCGGTTTTGTGGCCGTTATAGTATAGGTTTTTGTGGTTACGCCATCCTGCGCTGTTGAAACTAAATTGATTACGTTGGTACCCGCCGTTAAAGTTATTGGCGCTGATGCTGTGCCTGAGGTTGCTGCTGCACCATTCACCGTTATGGTGGCAGTTGGGTCTTGTTCTGTGGCCATTACCGTTACACTATTTGTTGTATTGGCAACTGTTGTGGTATAATTCACATAGCTCGGCCCACTTACTACGGTAAGCGTTGAAGCAGGCGTTAACTTTATGGAGGTTAACAATGCATCGGTTGATGCTGCGCGCGTTACAGTTAATGTATAGGTTTGGGTGGTTATCCCGTCCTGGGCGGTTACAACCGTTGTTATTGTATTGGCGCCAAGGCTTAATGTTATGGCCCCGGATGCAGCCCCGGTAGTTACCGCTGTTCCGTTAACAGTAATGGTGGCCAGGGGGTCGGTTGCGGTAGGTGTCACCGTAACAGATGTCGTTGCATTACTTACACTTGCCGTATAACTGGTGGTGGCTGCCGCAAACACAGGCGATAGCGTACCGGTGCTTAGTTTCAAAGCAGAAAGAGTGGCCACCGATGGTTTAGCGTTTACAGTAATATTTACAGTAGCCGGCGTGCCGCCACTGCTGTTATAGGCGGTAACCGTATAGTTAGTGGCGGGACTGGCTGCCGAAGGCATGCCGCTGACAACACCACTAAAGTTGTTAAAACTTAGCCCCACCGGGAGCTGCGCGCTTATGTAGTAACCGCCTATGGGAATTATTTTTTCTACCTTGCTGTCGCCGTAATCCGCTTCGTAGATATTGCCGGAGGCGTCTTCTGCTACGCCTGTGGGCTGGCTAAAACCCGAAGCAATGGTAACCGGTATATTGCTGCCGGGAGTAATTATCTTAATGGCGTTATTTCCCCGGTCCGCCACCAGAATATTTCCGCTCGCATCTACAGCCACTCCATAAGGGCTTGAAAATCCAGAACCCAAAGTAATGATACCGCCGCCGCCCGCAGGAATTTCCTTAATTGCACTGTTCCCGCCGTCGGCTACATAAATATTCCCGGCAAGGTCCACGGCCACCCCGCTCGGCTGGCTGAAACCCGATCCTAATATAACCTGGCTGCCGCCGCCCGCAGGAAATTTTATCAATTCGCTGTTCCCCTGGCAAATTACATACATATTGCCCGCAGCATCAAGGGCCACGTCGTCGGGCGCATTTAATCCTGAAGCAAGAACAGTTGGTGTACCTCCTCCCGCAGGTATTTTTACCACAGTACCGTTCCCCCTGGCCGCTACATAAACATTCCCTGCGCCGTCAACTGTTAAGCCGTTCGGCGTGATAAACGAGTAGCCCGAACCTATGACGACAGGGGTATTGCTCCCTGCTGGAATCTCTTTTACCTTGTTGTTAAAGTAATCACCGATATAAACATTTCCGGCTGCGTCTACAGCCACACCACCCGGCTGATCAAAACCAGACCCTATAACCTGCGCTGTGGCACTATAAGCCTGGGCAGCAACTCCTGAACTTGTTGGGGCTAAAGGCGTAATCGCCGCGCCGGCCTGGTATATTTGTGGGCTGGCATAACTGATTGAAGGCCGCGCTATCTCTGTCTTAATATTCAAAGTAGCTGAAGTAGGACCACCCGCATTATATGCAGTAACGGTATAGTTTACAGCAGCACTTACAACGGCAGGCGTTCCACTGATCGTTCCGGTGGTCGCGTTTATGCTAAGGCCCGCGGGAAGTACGGTATTGACAAAGAAGCCGCCGGTGGGGTTAATTTCGTAAAGGGTATTACCTGCATAATTGGTATAATACAGGTTGTGGGATGCGTCTACAGCTACCCCTATTGGCTGGCTAAAGCCTGAGCCGATAATAACAGGCGTGGTACTGCCTGCCGGGATAAGTTTCACCGCATTATTGGTTCGGTCGGCTACAAAAACATTGCCGGTAGGGTCAACCGTTACCGCATAAGGACCTTTGAAAGCTGAACCAAGTGCCACTTTTGTGCCGCCTCCTGCCGGGACTTCGTATACCGCATTACCGCCGCTGTCGGCCACATACAAATTACCAAACGTATCCAATGCAACCCCGGTCGGTCCTGTAAAACCCGAAGCAACCGTCACATTGCTGCCGCCCGCAGCTGGTATTTTTATTATAGTTGTAGTGCCTTGTTGGGCCACATATACGTTCCCGGCGGCGTCAACAGCCACTCCCGACGGAAAACTAAGGCCCGCAGCCATTACAATGGGCGTACCACCGCCTACTGGTATTTCTTCAACCTGTCCATGGCCACGGTCGGCGACATATACGTTCCCCGAACCATCAACCGCCACACCATCCGGATTACTGAAAGTAAATGTCGGCGCTAAAATTACCGGTGTATTGCTCCCGGCCGCTATCTTTTTAACAGTGTTGCTGCTATAATCGCCTATATAAATATTCCCGGCCGCATCAACGGCGATACCGGATGGATTACTATAGCCGGAGCCGATGCTAACCGGCGTGCTTGAGTAATTGGGTGAGGCAACACCGTTGCTGGCCGGGGCAAGCGGAGAAATAGCCTGGCCGATATAGTAAGTTTGCGGGCTGGCATAGCTCACTGTAGCCGACGCTACCGACCTTACCTGTATATTAAGTGTAGTAGACCCGCCGCCGCCAATACCGCCGCCTATATTATAACCTGTAATGGTGTAATTAGTTGCAGGGCTTAGCGCCGTTGGCGTACCACGGATAACGCCCGTACTGCTGTTAAAGTTTAGCGCCGGGGGCAGGGCATGGCTGAGGTAATAACCACCAACCGGCGATATTTGCCTGATCGCAAAGTTGCCGACATCGTAAATATCAACTTTACCCGTAGCATCTACGGCAACTGCGCTGGGACTGGAAAATCCGGAACCTAAAGTGACTGCCGGTCCGCCGCCTGCCGGAATCATCTTCACCACATTACCCCCATAGTCTGCTTCGTAAATATTCCCCTCCGGGTCAACAGCCACGCCAAATGGTTGGTTTAGTCCTGTGGCCAATGTAACCGGCGTCCCGTTACCGGCCGGTATCTCTTTTAGTACCCCGGTACTATGATCGCTAACATACAGGTTGCCCGAGGCATCGACCGCTATCCCTACCGGATCAGTAAACCCTGAACCAAGCGTTACGATAGCGCCGCCGTTAGCAGGTACTTCTTTAATCGCATCGTTGCCCGAATCGGCTACATACACATTACCGGCTGCATCTACAGCTACGCCGATGGGTTCCGAAAACCCTGACCCAACGGTGCTCTGTGCGCCGCCGTTTGCAGGTATTTTGTAAATGGCATTATTTTCAAAGTCGGCAACATAAACATTGCCGGCTGCATCTACCGCTACCCCGGTGGGTGAAGTAAAACCGGAGCCGATAGACACCGGCGTACTGCCATTTGCAGGCATTTTGTAAACCTTTTTGTCGTTGGTATCGCCGATATAAAAATTACCGGCCGCGTCAACCGCCAGGCCAAAACCCGTGTTGAATTGTGGCCCGATGATGGTGCTGGTACTGCTGAACCCCGGCGCGGAAACACCGCTGCTGGCAGGTGTTAATATTGGTATGCTAACATCGAGCGTATAAATTTGCGGGCTGCTATAGCTAATAACCGGCGCGGGCAGGGGAGATACCTTAATATTTAATGTTGCTGTTGTGCCTGCGCCGCTGCCGCCACCAGGATTATAAGCAGTAATGGAATAATTTTTTGCCGCTGTTGTACCGGTGGGGGTACCGCTGATGGCGCCTGTAGTTGCATTGAAGGATAAGCCTGCAGGGAGCGGCGCACTAATACAGTATCCGCCTACCGGTGATATTTCTTTTAAAGCGCTACGCGCAAAATCACTCACGTAAACCTTACCATACACATCAACAGTAAGTCCCGAGGCCTCAGAAAAACCGGAGCCGATAATAACCGGCGGGCCGCCTGCTGCGGGGAGCTCTTTTACAGCGGCATTAAGTGCGGTAAAATAAACGTTGCCCAACGCATCAACGGCCACATCGAAAAGCCCGCTGATGCCGGAAGCGAGTGTGACCGGGGTCCCATTACCGGCGGGTATTTTTTTTATGGCGCTATTGCCCCTATCGACAACATATACATTTCCGGCGGCATCCAGGGCCACACCGTTCGGAGTTGTAAACCCCGACCCGAGTGTTACAATATTACCGGATCCTGCGACGATCTCTTTTACCGCATTATTGCCATAGTCGGCCACATATACGTTTCCCGAGCCGCCTACCGCAACCGAAGCCGGATTAGTAAACCCGGAACCGATCGTCACCGGCGTGCCGCCTGCTGCGGGTATCATCTTAACGGCGCTATTGCCTGCATCGGCAACATATACGTTTCCGGCGGCGTCCACTGCAAGCCCTTCGGGCCCCGCGAACCCGGAGCCGATGGTTGTGGGCGAACCGCTGCCTGCCGGTATTTTGGTAATGGTGTTGGTATTCACCGAACTGACGTAAATGTTGCCCGAAGCGTCTATCGCTACACCATCGGGCGTAAAAATACTGGGGCCGACAGTTGTTGGGCTTGTGCTGAAACTGGGCGTAGCCACCCTGCCGGTTGTTGGTGTAAGTGTAGTGATGGCCTGTGAAACGGTATAATTTTGCGGGCTGCTGTAACTTATAGATGGTGCAGCCTCCGCCGATACCTGGATGGGGAAAAATGCGGAAACACTATTGGCTGCGCTGTATGCGTAAACCGTATAATTGGCTGTTGCAGCGGCGACCTGAGGTGTACCAGAAACAACGCCGGTTGAGCTGTTAAACGTCAAACCGGCCGGTAATGCCGGGCTGATATAATATCCTCCTACCGGCGCGATGTAACTTATGCGGACATTATTATCTAATACGTCTATTCTGCCATTAGGGTCGATGGCAACTGCCGTTGGTGCGCTGAAACCCGAGCCTAATGTAACCGGGGTGCCGTTGCCTGCCGGGACCATTTTAACAGCATTGTTTCCCTTATCGGCAATATAAAGGTTACCCACCGGGTCGATGGCCATATTTGCAGGGCTGCTGAAACCTGAACCGACAGTGACCATAGCCCCGCCGTTTGCGGGTATTTCATATACAGCGTTGGTGCCGGAATCGGCAACATATACATTACCCGACGGGTCGACTGCTATGCCATCGGGTGTATTAAAGCCACTCCCGATTGGGACGAGCGTGGTTAGGCCAGGCACTATTTCCGAGACACTTTTTGTGCCTACGTCCGTTACGTACACATCGCCGCTCGCGTCAACGGCCAATGCTGTAGGCTTACTGAAACTACCGGTCAGGGTAACCTCTGTCCCCCCTCCGGCAAGCACCTCTTTCACCAGGCCATGACCTGTATCGGCTATATATAGATCGCCCGCTGCGTCCACGGCCACGCCCTGCGGGTTACTAAAGCCCGATACGTAAAGGTTGATGCAGCATGCGTTATGCTGTTCTATATAAACCGCACCTGAACCGGGTATACATACATACATTTTACCCGATCCGTCAACACCTAAACTGTACATAGCCAAATCGTTGGTGACCGATATATTGACGGGCGTGGCGCCAAATCCCTGGGAGGCTACCCAGGTGCTGGTAGGAGTTAAAGGGGTTATCGCGGTTGAAACCGTATAGGTTGGCGGAGTGCTGTAGCTCAACGTGGGCGCTTGGGCAAACAGTTTTTTGCATGGCAAACCTAACAGGGCCAGTCCTACAAGCAGCAATATTTTACAATCAAATTTTACTTTCGGAAATAACTTTAGGTCAAGAGATAGATTTTTCATGGGTTTGGGGTAATTAAGATAAACCGGCAGACGGGTAAATCTTTTTCTTTGGAAGTTGATCCATCTGCAACAGCCCGCAATAAAATTAAGCGTAAGGAAGACTACGCGAAATAGGACATTTGGCCTATATTGAGGGATGGAGTTGGAAGGCGGGAAAGGCGGGGATAAAAAGACTAACGAAGTTTCGGAAACTTCGTTAGTCGAACATATTTTGAAATATTGGCCTGGAGTTTTTCGATCTTACAAACTCATATCTCGTTCTCCCGATAGCTATCAGGACACTAATATTTAAGAATAATATACCCTGTTTTATGTTTGTTCTGCCCGTTCACACTATAGTCCAGCGAGTAAAAATATGTCCCCGGCAACTGCATCTTTCCGTTAATGTTCGAATGCCCGTCAAACAGTTTCGAACTATTATCATAACCTTTGGCTTGATATACCATCACACCGTTCCTGTCCACTATCATCAGCCTGTTATCAGGGTAATTGGTTATGTTATCTATGGTAAAATAATCATTAATGCCATCCCCGTTTGGTGATAATGCCTGGTGAACTAATATGCCATCATTTTCAATGGTTACTTGTTCGGCTGGTTTTGTTACCGATATTTCATCAAGGTTGTTTTTTCCGGCAGCGGCCGCCCTTGTCGCAGTTATAGTATAGGTTTTGGTGGTGACACCATCCTGTGCCGTAGATACTATACTGATGGTATTACTGCCTACTGCCAAAGCTATTGGCGTTGATGCCGTGCTTGATGCCGTTGCTGTTCCGTTAACTTTTATCGTTGCTGTTAAATCCTGTTCTGTTGCTGTAACCGTGACGCTGCCGGTGGTATTCGGCACTGATGTGGTATAATTCACATAGCTTGGCCCGGTTACAACGGTTAGCGTGGATGCAGGGGTTAGTTTTACGCTGGTTAACAACGCATCAGTTGATGGCGCCCTGGTTACAGTTACGGTATATGTTTTTGTGGTGATGCCATCCTGGGCGGTTACAATAGCGGTGATGGTATTAGCGCCTACTGTCAACGGTATTGCTGCGGATGCTGTGCCCGATGTTACCACTGTCCCGTTTACTTTAGCGGTTGCGGCAGGGTCTGTGGTGGTTGGTGTTACTGTAATTGATGTGGTGGCATTAGTCACGCTTGCAGTATAGCTAATGGTTGTGGTTGCAAACACCGGTGTTAGTGTGCCGCTGCTGAGTTTTAAAGCAGAAAGTGTTGCAATTGGCGATGCAGGTTTTGTGGCAGTGATGGTATAGGTTTTGGTGGTTTTACCATCCTGCGCTGTAGAAACTATAGTAATCACATTTGTACCCACGGTTAAAGCTATCGGTGCTGATGGTGTGCCCGAGGTTGCCGCTACGCCGTTTACCGTTAGGGTAGCCGTCGGATCTTGCTCGGTTGCTGTTACTGTTATGCTATTTGATGTATTTGCAACCGTTGTGGTATAATTCACATAACTTGGCCCGGTTACTACGATAAGCGTTGATGCAGGGGTTAATTTTATGCTGGTTAACAGAGCATCGGTTGATGCGGTACGGGTTACAGTTGTCGTGTAGGTTTTAACCGTTACTCCATCTTGCGCGGTTACTGTAGTGGTGATGGTATTGGTCCCGGCAGCCAATAGAATGCTTGCCGATGCAGTGCCTGAAGTTAGAGCCGTGCCGTTTACGGTTACCGTTGCGGTTGGATCTGTGGTGGTTGGCGTTACCATAATTGAACTTGTGGCATTGGGTACAGTTGCTGTATACACGGTAGTTGCCGTTGCAAAGGCCGGCATTAAAGTGCCGCTGCTGATTGTTAATGCCGAAAGCGTTGCAATGGCTGATGCCGCCCTGGTCGCGGTAATGATATAAGTTTTGGTGGTTTTGCCATCCTGAGCAGTCGAAACAATATTGATGGTATTGCTGCCGGCGTTTAAGGCGATGGGCGCTGACGCCGTGCCTGATGCTGTGATTACGCCATTCACGGTTATAGTGGCCGTCGGGTCTTGCTCCGTTGCTGTTACGCTTACGCTGCTTGTTGCATTAGGCACCGATGTGGTGTAATTTACATAAGCGGGGCCGGTAACAACGGTCAGGGTTGATGTCGGGGTTAATTTTACGGATGTTAACAATGCATCGGTTGATGCTGCACGGGTAACGGTTACTGTATAAGTTTTAGTTGTAACGCCATCCTGCGCGGTTACCACTGTGGCGATGGTGTTAGCCCCTATAGTAAGGTTGATTGCGCTTGAGGCCGCGCCTGATGCTACAGTAGTACCGTTAACTTTCACGGTTGCATTCGCATCGGATATTGTTGGGGTAACCGTAATGGAGTTTATCGAATTGGCAACACTGGCCGTATAGCCGGTGGTTGCAGCGCCAAATACCGGGCTTAGGGTGCCGGTGCTAAGTTTAAGAGCCGACAGGTTATCGTTTGATGCCGCTGTTTTAATCACAGTAACGGTATAGGTGGTAGTGGTAACGCCATCCTGCGCCGTAACAACGGTTGGGATAACGGTGTTGCCTAACGCCACGGCGATACCCCCGCTGGCCGTACCCGATGAAACAGCCATCCCGTTAACGGTCACGGTTGCATTCGGATCGGTAGTGGTTGGCGTAAGGGTGATCGTAGTAATGGTATTGGTTACATTATCGGTATAACTGGTGGTGCTGCCCGAAAATGCGGTCGAGAGCGTTCCGGCGCTTATAGTTAAAGATGATAACGTTGATATACCCGACAATGGCCCTTCCACGGTTATTTTGTAGGTCAGTTTGGTAACACCGTTTTGCGCTGTAACCGTGATAATAACGGTATTGGCGCCCGGGCTAAGCGGAATGGGATTGCTGGCAGAGCCTGATGCGACCGTATTGCCGTCGACCGTAACTGTAGCCATAGGATCAGCTGTTGTGGGCGTTATCACCGCTTCAACCGTTCCCCCGTTTACTACATAACCAATGCCCGCACCTGACAGCAGCGCATTTGATGATGCTGCCGCCCGTGTTACGGTTACGGTATAAGTTTGCGTACTGGAATGGTCGCTGGCGGTGACTACAATGGTAATGGTATTGGCGCCGACGCTTAAAGCTATGGCGCCCGAAGTGCTGCCCGTTGCTACGGCGGTACCGTTTACCTCAATTGTAGCGTTCCCATCGGCGCTGATGGGCGTAAGGGTAATTTGCGATGCGTTGTAAGGTACGCTAACCGAATAACCCGTGGTTGCGGCAGCAAATGCCGGGCTTAAAGTACCGGTACTTGTGGTTAAACCAGCCAAATTGGAGCTTGGCGCTGCTACGCCAAAGCGCAGGGTGGTTTGGGTGCTCCCGCTTGCATTGTATGCCGTTATCTTGTAGTCTTTTACCGGGGTAATTGTAGTTGGCGTACCGCTGATGACGCCGGTGCTGTTATTAAAGCTTAAGCCTGCGGGCAATGCCGGCGAAATATAATAGCCGCCGCTTGGCGTATATTTTCGTACTTGCTGAAAACCGGCATCAGCTACGTAAAGCACCCCGTTGACATCCACTGCTACGCCCTTTGGCGTTTGTAAACCGGATATCACCGTTGTAACAGCTCCTCCGCCTGCGGGATATTCTTTTATCACGCCATTGCCTCCATCGCCGATAAATATATTCCCCGTTCCATCCGCCGCCAACTCGTAAGGTTGGTTGAACCCTGTCGCCACTGCGGCGGGGGTACTGCTTCCGGCGGGAATTTTGTAGAGTGTGTTGGCTGTATAGTCGGCTACAAAAATATTCCCCAGCCCGTCAACAGTAATGCCGCCTGGCAGGCTGAAACCGGATGCAATCGTCGTAGTGCTACCCGACGTAAACTGTACTACGCTGGTGTTCTGCGTTGCGAATATGTTACCTTTTGAATCAATCGCTGACTGATTTACAAAGCCGGCTGGAAGTACCGTTTCCACATAGTTGTATGCGGTACGCACGAGCTCCGAGAACCCAACCTGACTCTTGCTGATATAAACATTGCCCGTACTGTCGACAGCCACGCCTGATAACTGATGATAGCTGGTTGGGGTATAATATAACGGTCCTAAGTTCCCCTGCGTAAAAACAGGATTGTAGAAAGGACCGTTTACCTGGTAAGCCAAGTTTTTCAAACCAAAGTTCCACGGATCTGCTACGTAAACATGTAACGCTGTATCTACTGCTACCGCCCAGGGCTGCCCAAACTTGCTATCCATAAAACCCGGAACCGTGGCATACCCTTGCGCCGCCACGCCGGTAGAGACGGGCGTAATAACATTTGCCGATCCGGTTGTAAAGCCTAAGGGGCCGCTATAAGATAAAGTTGGCAGCGATGCGGTCGCGGCTATGCTTTGAGTAGCCGAAACGCTGCCAATGGGGTTATATGCCGTAATAGTATAATTAGTAGCAGCCGATGCGACAATTGGCGTACCGCTGATAACAGCTGTAGCGCTATTAAAGCTAAAGCCTGGAGGTAATTGGGGGTTGATATAGTATCCCCCGGCTGGGCTAAACTCGTCGATTATGCTGTTGGTGTTATCTGCGGCGTATAATTTTCCTGTTCCGTCAATCGCCAGTGCCGTTATAGAACCCAGCCCCGAAGCTATTACCACGGGTGTAGTGCTGCCGGCGGGAATTTCGCGGATGGTATTAGTGTTATTGTCGCTGAAATACAAATTTCCGCCGCCGTCGATGCAAATATTTGCGGGGGCGCCCAGGCCCGATACCAGTGTTGTCCATTGGCCCCGGTTTGCCGGGATCACGTCGATGGTCCCTGCGCCTGCGTCGGTAACATAAACATCGCCGGCGGCGTCAACCGCCAGTCCCGAAAGCAAAGTGAAGCCGGTACCAATAGGAATGGCGACCGACTGTCCGTATAAATTGGGTATTGTGTTTAAGGGGTCGATGTATTCGTACACGATATTGGGCGACAGACCGGCGGTATATACGTTACCGGCCGCGTCGACACCCATGCCGGCAACACCCCCGGATGCAGATTCCATTGACCCGGTAATTGTGGTCGCAAGCGGTGTTGGGGTAATCGGAATTATTGTAAAACCGTTAATGTTTGCAATATTTCCATTGGTAGCGACCGAAATATATATGTTCCCCGGCCCATCGGTAGCAAGAGGCCCGAATGTGTTGCCGCTTGTGAGGGGCATGGGAATACCCCCGCCCGCCGGAACTTTTACTACGCTGCCGCCATTTTCGGCAATGTACACATTGCCCGGGCCATCAGTTGCCAGGCCTGTGGGCGCGGTTACACTGGCAAAAGTTGTTGGGATGCTGTTATATGTTTGCGGCAATATACTGGTGCTTGTTGGGGTAATAGGTGTTATGGTTGTACCAACAGTTGCATTTACAGCACTGCCATAGCTTAGCGCAGGTGTAGTGATAGTAGCAATGTTTACCATCGCCGTTAAATTACTGCTGCCTGCCGTTGCTGTAACCGTATAATTGGTGGCTATGCTAAGCGCGGTTGGCATACCGCTGATGACGCCTGTTGTGCTGTTTATGCTTAAGCCAGCCGGAAGGGCCGGGTTTACCTGGAAGTTACCGGCTGTCTTTATCTCATCAATTTGCGGCTTGCAGTTGACATATAAATCCCCCGAAGCGCTAAAACCGATGCCAAAGGTTGATGATGTTAAAGTGAGTTTTGTACTGCCGGATGTTGCGCCGGGGGCTATTTCACTTATTGCAGTTCCCGCGCCATACCAAACATTTCCCTGTCCATCCAAAGCAAAGTCGATAGGCGGGGGCGGGCTAAATGCCGGGGTAGACCATGAAGCCACGGTCGACCACGCGCCACCCGAGTAAGTTGCGTAATACAGGTTGTTGTCCTGCCCAATATAGGCCATTTTCAAACCACCCTGATAGGTATTTAAAGCCATCGCAAAGCCTTCCAGGGCGTTAGCAATGGCGGCCGGTGTGGACCAAACCCCGCCGGTGCGGGTTGTAAAGTATATTTGTGAATTTGATGTACCTTTAAAAATGACGGCAAGCTCGGGCCCAGAAGCAGGATGTGTTGCAGCGGTTGAAATTATGCTGGCTGATGTGCTGCCGATAACCACCGGGGTTTGGAACACGCCACCGATATAATCCATTGCCTCCAGTTGTGAGTTGACGGCAAATATCACCGTGCTGCCGGCAACCGCCAGGCTGCCGGCAACGGCGGTTCCGCTATAAGCAATTACCGGCGTACCGCCATTTACAGGGTACATGATGATGTTACCGTTGGATGCAATATTATAAGCATTGCCGGCATTGTCAACCGCGACGCCCTGCATACTGGTTGTATTGGCAAAAAAGCTTGTGGTTGTTGTAACCGCCCCGGGGGATAAAGGCGTTATAGCTGTATTAATGAGATAAGCCTGCGGGCCGGTATATGCTATGGAAGGCGGGGTAACCGGCTGGGCGCTTACCGTTGCCGACGGGCCGGCGCCTGTGGCCTCGGTATTCCCGGCCAGGTCGACGGCGTAACCTGCGCCTACCGAAATACCTAATGTACCGGTGCCCGTAATATTCGAGATAGTGACCATATAAGAGGCGCCTGATCCGCTTACACCAACCGTACCGGTTGCTGTACCCGTAGTGTTTAGCGTAATGCCCGATGTAGTAAGGTTAGTGTTGCCCAAATTAGCATCGGTATAGGTTACCGTATACGAAACCGAAGCGCCGCCGGCACTATTCACCGTGCTTACCGATGGCGCACTGATGCTGGCCGTGGGGGCGATATTGTCAAAAATGATGCTGGAAGTGCCGGAGCCGCTACTGTTCTCATTGTATTGGTTAGTATAACTCCATGACCATGCAATTGGCCCCTGGGCCGTACCAGAACCAAGCATGACCGGAGGGCCGGCCAAAGTGTTATTGACATTGTCAAAGCCCTCCTGACCCTGGCCGGCTACGTATACCTCCCAGTAAGAAATGAGATAATAAGTCGATTGCAATACAAAAGTTATCTTATCCCCCGTTTTTGCATAGCCCGGGTTGGCATTGGAGCTCATCATTTGAAATGTTGCGGTAAGCGGGTAATTTATAACGCCTATGGTTGGGCCCGAAACCGGCAGCCCGCTAACCCCGGGGGATAGCCCCGTGATGTTAACCATATTGAGCGTAACTGTCCCTGCGGACTGAAAGCTGGTTGGAACAGTAACCTCCACCGTCCAGGACGTACCGGAACCCGATACGCTGCTTACATAAGCGCCGGTAGCGCTACCCGTAACGCTGAAGTTGCTTGCCGAAAGGCCGGTTTGTGCTGTGGTAAAAGTAACCGTGTATGGGTTGGTCAAAACGGCGCCGCCGGGGGAACTTGTGGTGATGGTAACCTGGCCCGCCGCCGGCGCGGCAAAACCTGCAAACAGTAAAAAAGCCGCCGCAAAAAGCAGCTGCTTTTTGAGTTGTGAAAAAGGGGCCTTCAGGCTTAAAAAGCGGTGCGCGGGGTTAACAGATGCGATCGATGTGGCTTGCATAACGGGTGAATTATGGTGATGATGAAGAAAAGTAAATAGTGGCAAAAAATACCATTGTAAACTACCTGGCATTCAAGAGTTAAAAATATACTAAATAATAACGCGTGTCTATCACATCTTTGGGGTATATGGGAGGGGGTGAAAAGTAGAACCAAGAACCAAGACGAAAAGATCAATGGCTTGAAATCAGGAGGCCTGAGATCTGTTTGATGCGAGAATGAAGCGTTGAGGAGTGGCATTCAGGTTTTAATAGGAGGCCTTTTTTCTTGCTTCTTATCCTCTTGTTTCCTGCTTCTTTTCAACAACTACCTGAATTCATTGATCAGCTGCACCCGGCTATTGATCTGTAGCTTGCGGTATATGTTTTTGATGTGCTGCCTTACGGTGTCGGGCGAGATATTGAGTTTCCAGGCAATTTGCTTATAGGTTTCACCGATGATCAGCAATTGCGAAACTTCGTGTTCGCGGTGGGTGAGTTGTTCATGGTCAGTATTTTCGGCAGGGACTTGTTTGCCAGAAAAATAGGCGATCACCTTTTTGGCAACCAGCGGGCTCATTGGCGCCCCGCCATCCAAAGCTTCAAGCAAGGCTGTTTTGATTTTAAGCAGCGGTGTATTTTTTAGCAAATAGCCTGTAGCGCCTGCTTGCAGTGCCTTAAAAATGCGCTCTTTGTCTTCATAAACGGTTAGCATCAGGATGTTTACCGACGGATATTTTTCTTTTATGCGGAATGCCCCCTCCAGCCCGGTAATGCCGGGCAGCTCAATATCCAGCAACAATACATCAGGAGCGGTGTTACTTTTCATAAATGCCTCGACACTGCCAAATTCAGCCACATGGTTAAATTCAGGCTGCATTTGTAAAAATTCAACCACGCTGTTCCTGATATAAATATCATCCTCAACTATTGCAACATTGATCATGCATCAAAAATGATAATAATAAAACCGTTTGCCTATAACATGATTGGGGTATTTGTTTTGAGAAGGTTAAAGGTAAAAGGCGAAAGGTAAAAAGGTTTTTATTGCGGAAGTCGGAATGCCGAATGCGGAATTAATTTTATACATGGTCATTTTTTCAAACCTTTCGCCTTTTACCTTTCGCCCTTAACCTCCTCCCTCACCATCTCTTCATCCGTATCGTAATAGAAAACATATCATCTTCTCTTAAAATATCAATAGCTGCTTTCATACGTTTGGCGCGCATCTGCATGTTCCGCAGGCCCTGGCCGGTGTGAGTTGATGCCGGTTTTTTATCTGCTACCGTATTTCGTATGGTAATGGTCATCCCTTTTGCCTGGTTATTCAGCGTTATCCAAACTTTGGGGTTGAAATTATGCTTTGCTACGTTATTGATCGCTTCTTTAAATATCAGGTAAATATTTTGCCTTACCAATTGCGGCAGGTTGGTTACACTATCAAGCCCGTGTACTTCAAAATTTACACTTGCTATACTATCCAGCATATTATGGGCATGTTCCCGCATTCTTGCCACAAGGTCGTCCCTGGTATCGTTGCGCGCATCTATCGACCATATAATATCCGAAATAGAGGCAATGGCGTCCTTGCTGTCGTTTGATATCCTTTCAACTACATTGGTATCAAGCTTTCGCTTAATATTCATCAATTCGCTGGTCAGCGATATCCGCGTAAGCGCGCTGCCAATCTCGTCGTGCAGGTCACTGGCAATGGTTGTGCGCAGTAAATGTTCATCCTTTATTTTTCTTACCCGGGCCAGCCACGCCATATAAATAGCAAAAGCAATTATTAGCGCTATTATGAATTTAAACAACCAGGTTTGGTAAAAATGGGGCACCACAACAATGGTTTTTTTAAACCAGTACCTGCTATCGGTAACTGATGGGAAGCGGGCTTGCAGGGTGTAAGTGCCAGGAGCCAAACCGTAAAAACTAATTTCGTTACTGAGGTTACTTTTATGCCACAGCGTATCAATTTCGTTAATCCGGAAAAGAAAGTTATGCTGCCGCGATTCCAAGCCGCCTGAAAATTTAAGGCCCATAAACAAATAGCCCGGATCAAGCACGATCTTTTTTTCGAGATAAGCAAATAAATCGGTTTCGGGCGCTGCTACCCCGTTCGACCCTTTCTTAACGTATGAAAGCTTTATCAGATCGCTTTGCTTGCCATTGGCCGATGAATAATAATCCATATCCGGAAACAACAGCCCGTTTACCCCGCCAAATATGAGTTGCTGCTGGTGTTCATCGTAGAAAATGGCGGAATGATTAAGTTCTTCGCTGTACTGCGGGTCATCCGGCGGATTGATGGATTGCATACCGCCGTTGGTGTTAAACACACTTAAGCCCTGGTTGGTGCCTGCATAAAGCAAGCCGTTGATTTTAAATAGGGAGTAAACAAAATCGCCCGCAAGGCCGTCACTAAACTTCAGCTGGCTTAAAATTTTACAGTTTTTGTCAATTTTAATCAGTCCGTGGGCGGCCGTGCCCAGCCAAAAGTTATTGCCTTCCTTTTGTATTGCATACACGCCATAACTTTCGTGCATGGGAAATATCTTTTTAAGCCGGTTGTTCCTGTCGAGGTTGAATATCCCCACCGAAGTGGCTACCCACCAATGGTCATCCATCGCCATTATTTGCTTAACGTTACCCAAACTATCCGAATGCAACAGCAATTGGGAAGCCCATTGACTATCGGCTAATTTTTTAAGCCTGTACAGGTTATAAGCCCCGCCCGCAATGTAACCATCACCATCTTTCTGCACCGAAAAACCGAATATAAAACGGCCTTTACTGTCTATTTGGGTCAGCCGGTTACTCCTGGTATCAATTGTGGCGAACCCGTTGGCACCCTCGATACCTAAAAGCAAAGTGTTTTCGTTAATCTTTGTTATGCTGTATATAGCAAGGGTCGTGATCAAACGCGCAGTACCCCTTTCAACCGCATAAAAGCCTTTATATGTGCCGGCAAATAGTTTGCCGTTGCTTAAGCGGTAAACGCTGCGCACACTTTTGTCTTTAAAAAATTGGGTAAAAAACTCCGTTTTCCCGATGTTATTACCGGGTGTAGCATCGGGCGTGAGTTCAAACATGCCTTTCTCCGCAGCTATTAAAATATGGTTGCTGCCCGGTTCATTAATATAGGTTTTAATGTTGCCGGTGATATCGGCATAGGGGAATGGTTGGACTTTAAATAGCTTATCATTGGGTTTAAGCCTGCCGGCGCCAGACTGAAGGACTACAAAATGGTCGTTTAAAAGGTAGGCAATGGGTATGTCAACCCCGAGGTATACATACAGTTTTTTTAGCGTACGCTTATCGTATATAATAAACCCGTTGGGGAACCTCGCAAACAAATAAGCCGACGAGCATAAAACATCCTTGGCGTAAGAAAAGTTAAAACCGGCATCATCCGCCCTGGTTAGCGGGTCATTGTTCAAAAAAACAGCTCCGTTTTTTACTCTTAATACCTTTTGGTGATAAAATATGTAAGTGCTTCCATCTTTGTCTACAATAACATTCTCTATTACCCTGCTATTTTCCCAACCCTTTAAACGCACTGCGTCACCGATTTTTACCAGTAGTTCTTTTCTCGAAAACTGCCAACGCTTGTTCTTCCAGCTATAAATTAATAGTTTACCAGTCGGCGAATTGTAAAAACTCTGCGGGTGCTCATCAAGTAAGTATTTGGTCGTCGTCGAGGTATAGGTATCATAAGCCAGCATCCGGCTGCCATGTTCCACATCAAAAAAAAGCAAAATATACCCATCGTAGCAGTAAATCACATCGGGCACAGCGCTTTGTGGAATTTCGGGATCGTTAATATCAAAGGGCTGCACATCGGTACCATCGTACCGCCATATCCCCTGGCTGGTGGTGAACCAGGTATAGCCGTCATTGTCCTGTCGTACGGCCCGTATTTCGGAATGTTTAAAAGGAGCCGGAAGGTCTACTTTTCGTAAATTAAAAGTAGCTTGACCATCGGCAACCAGCGTTGCAGCCCACATAGTGAAAAACACAAACAGGCGGATACCTGGCGCGTAAAAAAAAACAAGGCGGTTTTTTACATCCCTCGCTGAGGTCATCTCGCTAAATTAAAAGAGTACGGAAGCTTACAGCCCTAAATATAACACTTTAGTTACAGCGATGCAAGGGGATGACCTTAGAGATTAGTTAATTGGAGATTAGAGATTAGTTTTAATTGCTTCGACCAATCTCTAATCAACTACCCCTAATATTTCAGCAACAGAAATCCTGTTTTATGTTTGATGATACCGTTTATAGCGTAATCCAATGCATAAAAGTAAGTCCCCGGCAATTGCATTTTGCCGTTAAGGTTAGAATGTCCATCAAACAGTTTTGAACCATTATCATAGCCTTTTGTTTGATATATCATTACCCCGTTTCTGTCCATTATCATCAGTTGATTATCCGGATAATTTGTTATCCCATCGATAGTAAGGAAGTCATTGATCCCATCGCCATTTGGTGACACTGCCTGGTGGACTACAACACCATCGTTTTCAATAGATGGGTTATCTGCCGGTTTTGTAACTGATATTGGTTCGTAAACGTTGTTTACCGATGGCATTGCCCGGGTTGCCGTAATGGTATAGGTTTTAGTGGTTACACCATCCTGGGCGGTTACTACTGTATTGATAACATTAGTGCCGACGGCCAAAGCAATCGCCTGCGATGCCGTGCCCGATGCTACGGTTACGCCGTTTACCTTTATCGTAGCATTTGCATCCTGCTTGGTTGCCGTAACCGTTACGCTGCTGGTTGTATTTGGCACCGATGTGGTGTAGTTAACATAACTTGGCCCTGTGACAATGGTCAGCGCCGAAGCCGGTGCCAGCTTTATGGAGGTTAACAGCGCATCTGTTGAGCCCGCCCTGGTTGCCGTTATCGTGTAAGTTTTGGTGGTTACGCCATCCTGCGCGGTTGAAACTATATTAATAACGTTACTGCCAATTGCCAGGGGGATAGCCGTCGATGCCACACCCGAGGCCACGCTAACCCCGTTTACCTTTATGGTTGCGGTCGCATCCTGCTCGGTAGCTGTAACCGTTACGCTGCTGGTTGTGTTGGGTGCCGATGTGGTATAATTCACATAACTTGGGCCAGTTACAACTGTTAAGGTTGATGCAGGCGTTAGCTTTACCGAAGTTAAAAGGGCGTCGGATGACACCGACTTTGTTGCGGTTATCGTATAAGTTTTGGTGGTAGTCCCGTCCTGGGCAGTTGATACAATATTAATGACATTGCTTCCCGTTGTTAATGCAATTGCCTGGGATGCCGCGCCCGAGGCTACAGTTACCCCATTCACTTTTATGGTGGCTGTTGCATCCTGTTCAGCAGCTGTAACAGTTACGCTGTTTGTTGTACTTGCCACCGTTGTAGTATAGTTCACATAACTTGGCCCGGTTACAACAGTTAATGCCGAAGCCGGGGTTAACTTTACCGAAGTTAACAGCGCATCACTTGATCCCGGTCCGGGCCTGGTGACGGTCACCGTATAGTTTTTTGTAGTGCCGCCATCGGTTACCGCAACAGTTACTGTATTAGGGCCAACAGCCAGCGGCAGGCTTGCCGATGCAGCCCCTGATGCTACTGCCGTGCCGTTTACTTTTATAGTTCCCGTTGCGTCGCCTGCGGTTGGTGTTACGGTAATTGCAGTTACTGCGTTCGTTACCGCAGCAGTATATGTGGTTGTGCCTGTTGCAAATACGGGTGACAATGTACCGCTGCTAATTTTTAACGCAGAAAGGCCCGCATTTACTGCTGCGGTTTTTGTGGCTGTTATGGTATATGTTTTAGTGGTGGTGCCATCCTCTGCCAATGATACGATACTGATAACATTATTGCCTACTATTAATGGAATTACCTGTGATGCTACTCCCGATGCCACAGTTACGCCGTTAATTGTTAGTGTTGCGGTTGCATCCTGCTCGGTAGCTGTAACCGTTACACTGTTTGTTGTATTGGCCACCGCTGTGGTATAGTTTACATAGCTTGGTCCGCTTACTACGGTAAGCGCTGAAACAGGGTTTAGCTTTATGGATGTTAACAGCGCATCGGTGGATGGCGTACGGGTTACCAGTATTTTATAGGTTTGTGTTGTTATACCATCCTGGGCGGTAACTACTATATTAATAGCGGTTTGGCCAAGTCCCGGAGGGATTGTGATCGCTGCCGAGGCAGTCCCTGAGGTTACCGGTGTGCCGTTCACCTTAATTGTTGAAGTTGCATCGCTGGCGGTTGGCGTTACCGTAACCGAGGTAACAGCATTTGTTTCAGCAACGTTGTAGCTGGTTGTGCCCGATGCAAAAACAGGCGATAATGTGCCTGCGCTTATTTTCAGGTTCGACAAGCTCACATCGGCAATTGCTACGACTTTAATATTCACCACTGCCGATCCGCCGCCAAGGCCGTTATAACCCGTAACGGTATAGTTAGTGGCGGGACTGATGGCTGTTGGCGTACCGCCGATGCTGCCGGTAATATTATCAAAATATAAGCCTGCGGGTAAAGCCTGGCTGATATAATAGCCACCTGTAGGCAGTATCTTTTTTATTGCGAAATTTTGGAAGTCTGCAACATATAAATTTCCGGCACCGTCTACTGCTATCCCTTCGGGGAATTTAAATCCTGAACCAATAGGGATAGCTCCATTGCTTGAGTCAAATATCACCTTCACTGTATTATTGCCGCCATCGCTGAAATAAATGACGTTCGAATTATCGACAGCAACACCATACGGCCCGCTTAATCCCTGCACCAGCAAAGCAACGTTGCTGCTGCCAGGGGAGATCCTTTTAATTGCACCATTGCCCTGGTCGGCCACATACACATTGCCAATAGCATCTAAAGCCACAGCGGTTGGGCCATTAAAGCCCGATCCAATGGTAACCACAGCGCCACCGCCGGCGGGTATTTTCTTTACTAAGTTATTGCCCTTATCGGCCACATAAACGTTGCCGGCGCGATCCACCACTAACCCGGTAGGGCCATTAAACCCTGATCCTAAAGTTACCGGTGTGCCATTGCCCGCAGGTATCATCTTTATGGCATTATTGCCGGTATCGGCAACATATATATTACCGGCGGCATCTACCGCTACGCCCTTCGGCTGGTTAAAGTTAGAACCTAAAGTAATTGGCGCGCCGCCGCCAACCGGGAATTCTGTTACCAGGTTGTTTGCTGTCTGTACAGCATACACATTACCGGCAGCATCTACTGCTACGGCATAAGGGGCCCCGGCAAGCGTACCCACGTTAACCGTTACATTGCTGTAGCCAGTATCGGCGACAGCCCCATTTTTATGAATTGGGTCCAATTCGGCAATAGCGTTGCCAACATTATAAACCTGGGGGCTATTGTAACTGAAAGTGAGCGCACTAACCCCAATATTAACAGTAGCCTGCACACCGCCACCCGCATTATAAGCAGTAACAATATAATTTTTTGCCGGGCTTATGACCGTTGGATTGCCGCTTATTACACCGGTAGTATTATTAAAAGCCAAACCTGCTGGTAAAACGGTGTTTATAAAATAACCGCCAACGGGTTTTATTTCACGAATTGCTTTGTTGCCCGCGTCGGCTACATATATATCACCGGCTGCATCCATCGCCAGGCCTTCGGGGTTAACAAAGCTGGTGCTTAAGGTTACCGTGGCGCCGCCGCCTGCGGGTATCATTTTTATCGCATTGTTAAAGTTATCGGCCACATAAATATTGCCTGCAGCATCAACATTAACGCCATAGGGATGACTGAACCCCGTTGCCAGGGTAGTGGTAGCGCCGTTTACCCCGCTTATCATTTTTACGGCATTATTGCCGTTATCCGCTACATATACATTGCCCGCGGCATCTACCGCTACGCCAACCGGGAAGGTGAACCCTGTGCCTATAACAGCCGGGGTGTTAGTCCCGGCAAAGATCTCTTTTACCTGGCTATTTTTATAATCAGCAATATATACATTGCCCGCAGCATCAACGGCAACACCTGTTGGCTCATTAAACCCCGAACCTAAAGTTACCGGCGCGCCGCCGCCGGCCGGGATCATTTTTATTGCATTATCGGTTTGGTCGGCAACATACACATTGCCCTTAGTATCCACCGCAACGCCAAACGGGCCGCTGAAACCCGAACCTATAGCTACCGGGGTGGTAGTCCCTGCGGCTATCTTTAATACCGCATTGTTAACAGCATCTGCAATATACACATTGCGGGCAGCATCAACTGCAACCCCGGTTGGCGCGCCAAAACCCAATGCCAAAACATTCGGGCTGTTGTACGCTGGGGCTGCAACACCTGTACTTGTTGGCGGCAATGCAGTAATGGCAACGCCAATAGTATACATTTGTGGTGTTGCGTACTTTATGGTAACCGCCGCCGGATTATTTACTTTTATATTAACAGTTGCCGAACTGTTGCCGTTATCATTATACCCTGTTACCAAATAATTTGCAGCAGCGCTTACTTTAACCGGGGTACCACTGATACTACCGGTATTGCCGTTAAAGTTTAAACCAGCCGGCAAAAAGGCACTTATGAAATAGCCCCCGTAAGGTTGAATAGCTTTTATGGTATTATCACCATAACAGGCTACCAATACATTACCGGAGCGGTCAATGGCGAGGCCATCGGGCGAACTTAAACCAGTGGCTATGTTAAGAAAACCGCCGGCGGCAAGTATCTCCTGCACTAAACTGGCATCCCTGTCGGCCACAAATACATTACCTTCCGGATCAACTGCTACTGCATAGGGATTGGTATAGCCCGACCTTACAAGTACAGGCGTCCCGCCACCGGCAGGCACCTTTAGTAATTGGCCATTGCCCCTGTCTAAAACATATATATTGGCCAGGGGGTCTACTGCTACGCTCCATGGTTCTACAAAACCGGCAGCTACGGTAACTGTAGCGCCCGTAGCTGCAATTATCTCTTTAACCGAATGGTCTGCTTCGTCGGCAACGTACACATTGCCTGCGCCGTCAACCGCTAAACCGTGCGGCCCCTGGAAACCCGAGCCGAGGGTAACCGGTGCGCCTGTACTGCCGGCGACTATCTCCTTTATGGCGTTATCACCGTAATCGGCCACATATATATTGCCGGCCGCATCCAGTACTGCATCGGTAGGTGTACTAAACCCAGACCCTAAGTTTTGCGTTGCTGTGTTACCTGCCGGGATCTTCAGGATAGTGTTAGTACCCAAATCCACAACATACATATTCCCGGCCGCATCTGATGCAACGCTATACGGCTGGGTTACGTTAGTAGACACCGTAGCGATATTGTTATATTGTAACGCCCCAACCCCGCTGCTGCCTGTTGGCGCAAGCGCAGTTATGGCCGCGCCCACTGTATATGTTTGCGGTGTTGCATAAGTAAACGTTGTTGGCGGGGCAAGTTTAACAGTTATATTTAGCGTAGCGGTACCGGTACTGTTGCCCGAGTAAGCAGTTACTGTATAATTTGCGGCAGGGCTTTCAACCAGCGGCGTACCGCTAAGCACACCTGTAATTGAATTAAAACTAAGCCCCCGGGGCAATAATGGCCCAATATAGTAACCGCCCATAGGTTTAATCTGGTGTACCTCGCCTGCGCCATATTCGCACACGAAAACGTTTCCTGTGCCATCTACTGCTATGCCTTCAGGATACGAAAGACCGGTCATTAATGTATTTATTGTGCCGCTGCCGGCCAGTACTTCGTGTACGATACCGCTGGCGTCATTATCCCCTACAAAAACATTCCCGCCGTTATCCACCGTAATGGCATAAGCATCGGTAAAACCTGTGCCTATATTTATATTAGCGCCACCGGCCAAAGGGATCTCTGTTATCGGCTTGGTGCCTGTATCACCAACATATACATTCTGGTGGGTATCAACTGCTACGCTTAGGGGCCCTGCAAAACCGGTTGCGTACGTAAACGGAACGCCGCCTGCATTTGCCATCTTCCTGATATCTTTATTACCAAAATCGGCTATATAAAGATCATCATTGGCATCCACGGCAATACCGTATGGCTGCGCAATAGCATTGGTAAGCGTAATCGGCGTACCAGTCCCCAAAGGGACCTCTTTTATCGCACTATTACCGTAATCGGCTACAAAAACATTGCCTGCGGCATCAACCGCCACCCCTGTTGGATTAAGAAAGCCCGAACCTATCGTTGTGAAGCTGCCACCGGGGGCTATTTTATATACCGCATTTAAAAAATAATCGGCGATATATAAATTGCCCGCGCCATCAGTTGCTGCGCCGCGCGGCCTTGCAAAGGTAGGGCTGGTTACAGTTATAGGGCTTGGGTTATACCCGGCAGGGTTTACACCGGTACTGGTTGGCGAAACCGGGGAAATAGCAGTGCCCGTAACAAAAACCTGCGGACTGCTGTAGCTGATGACCGGCGCGGTAAAGGCACCCGGTTTTTTTATTTTTTTTTCGGCAGCACTGTTGCCATTGTTAATAGCTGCGCCATTTGCCCGCTTGTGTACCGGCCTTATAACCGCGTACACATTGGTAGTAAAACAAAAAAGAACCGCAAGTAACAGCAATTGTATTTTGCCGGTAAAAGCCGTCGCTGTATTGTTGATCTGCGACAAAAGTAAATTTGTTTTCATGGTAGTATCCCGTTGATTTATAGGTATTGAAGATGTTTTTCTGTTGGGATAAAATTAACTATTGAGAAAAGGTGGGGCAATCCCCTGAAACAGTGATTTTTCAAAAAGCTTTGTGTGACACCGTTATAGTCCCCGGATTGACAATTAACATTAGCGACGCCAGTTTGGCGTTGCCCTGGAAAATAGCCATAAGGAGTTTAATCAATTAAAACAAAAAGCGGAATAGCAAATGTGAAGTACCTTCACATTTGCTATTCCGCATTACAGCGCGAGCAAGTAATTGTTTTTTGCTATGGTCTATGGACTATCAACCATAGACCAACATCAGTATTTAAGTATTATATACCCTGTTGTATGTTTACTTTCACCATTAACAGTATAATCTAATGAATAAAAATAGGTTCCGGGTAATTGCATTTTGCCGTTGATATTCGAGTGCCCGTCGAATGCTGAGGTTTGATTATCGTAGCCTTTTGCCTGGTAAACCGTCACACCATTCCTGTCCATTATCATTAGCCTGTTATCAGGATAACTTGCTATCCCGTCTATCTTCAGGACGTCATTGATGCCGTCGCCATTTGGCGATACGCCCTGGTGTACCATAACCCCATCATTTTCAATGGATGGGGTATCCGCAGGTTTTGTAACTGATATTGCATCAAGGTTGTTTGTCCCCCCTGCTGTTGCACGTGTGGCTGTTATGATATAGCTTTTAGTTGTTGTGCCATCCGCCGCTGTTACTACGGTTGTTATCGTATTGCTGCCAACTGCCAGGGGTATCGCTGCTGATGCCATGCCCGATGCCGTTGTTACGCCATTTACTTTGATGGTAGCACCTGCATCTTGTTTTGTTGCAGTAACCGTAACACTGCTTGTGGTATTTGGCACTAATGTAGTGTAATTTACATATCCCGGGCCGGTTACAATGGTCAGCGTTGAAGCAGGAGTTAATTTTATACTGGTTAACAATGCATCAGTGGATGCCGCCCTGGTTGCGGTTATAATATAGCTTTTGGTTGTCACACCGTCCGGGGCGGTTACCACCGTTGTTATCGTATTATTTCCAACAACCAGCGGAATTGCAGCTGACGCTGCTCCCGATGCCACGGATGTACCATTCACCTTGATGGTGGCATTTGCATCCTGGGTTGTTGGGGTAACCGTTACACTGCTTGTTGTGTTAGGCACTGATGTGGTATAATTTACATAGCCTGGCCCTGTTACAATGGTTAGTGTCGAAGTTGGCGTCAATTTGATAGCTGTCAATAGTGCATCAGATGAGCTCGCCCTGGTGGCCGTTATGGTATAGGTTTTGGTTGTTACGCCGTCCTGGGCAGTTGATACGATATTGATGACATTGCTGCCCACCGCCAATGGTATACTTGCCGACGCTACGCCCGATGTCGCGGTTACGCCATTTACCTTTAGGGTAGCTGTAGGGTCTTGCTCGGTTGCAGTTACCGTTACGCTGCTGGTTGTATTGGGTACCGATGTAGTGTAATTTACATAACTTGGGCCGGTTACCACCGTTAATGTTGAGGCTGGCGTTAATTTTATCGAGGTTAACAAAGCATCAGTGGATGTCCCCCTTATAACCGTAACGGTATAGGTTTGAACTGTTGTACCATTAGGTGCTGTAACTGCTATCTTTACTGCATTACTGCCTACAGCAAGCGGAATGGCGGCCGATGTGGTGCCCGATGTTATTGCCGTGCCGTTAACTTTTACTGTTGCAGCGGGATCATCGGTTGTTGGCGTTACCGTAACTGAAGTTACAGTAGTTGCTACATTGTCTGAATAGGTGATCCCCGTTGGTGAAAATACCGGCGACAATGTGCCCGTACTTATTTTCAAAGCTGAAAGGTTTGCATCGGTTGATAGCGCCCGGGTAACGGTTATAATAACTGTTTTTGTGGTCACGCCATCCTGGGCAGTCAATATAGTGGTTATGGTGTTTGCGCCTATAGCCAATGGGATGCTTTGCGACAAACTTCCCGATGTTACCGGGACACCATCAACAGTTATGGTTGCTGTTGCATCTTTTGCCGTAGGGATAACCTGTACGGATGAAGTACTATAAGGTACTGCCGAAGTAAAGTTCAGGTAACCGGCGCCTGTAGTACCAACCAGTGTTGAAACAGGGCTTAGGCTTATAGAAGCGAGCAAGGCGTTTGTTGATACCGCGCCCCTTGTTGCAGTTACTGTGTAAGTTTTTGTAGTCACGCCATTATGGGCTGTTACAACGGTTGTTATCTTATTCGAGCCAACAATTAAAGGAATTGGCGCCGATGCTGTTCCCGAGTTTACCAGCGCTCCATTAACCGTTATTGTTGCACCAGGGTCAATCGCGGTTGGCGTAACGGTGACCGAGCTTGCTGCAAAAAGCTCACTTACGGTATAAACCGTAGTTGCTGTTGCGAAGGCGGGAAGTATAGTGCCGGCGCTCAAAGTAAGGCCTGATAATCCGGCATTTGTTGTTGCCGTTGTAGTAGCGATATTGACTGTTGCCGCTATACTGCCTGTGCTGTTATAACCTGTTACTGTATAGTTTGTTGCCGGGGTTACAACGGTAGGCGTACCACTGATAACGCCTGTTGTGCTGTTAAAATTTAAGCCTAAAGGCAAATTGGCGCTTATATAATAACCGCCGACGGGGTCAACCTCCCTTACGGTGCCATCACTGTCATCGCTCACCAAAAGCTCACCCGAATTACCTATAGCAAGCATAAACGGAAAGCCACTTTGGAAAGGTAAAGCAACCGGGCTACCGCCGCCTGCCGGAATTTCCCTTACAACACCGTTGCCTGAATCTGTTACGAAAATATTCCCTGAGTAATCAACCAAAATACCGTTAGGGTTATTTAACCCTGTAAGTAAAGTAACCAGGCTGCCGCCGTTAACCGGTATTTTGTATAAACCATTATTAGCATCAGAAACATATACATTTCCTGCGACATCTACAGCTATACCAAACGGGCCATTAAACGATGAACCCAATACTATTGGCGTGCCTCCGGCTGCAGGTATCTTATATACACTCGTGCCGCCGCCATCGGCAACATAAACATTGCCTGCTGCATCAACTTTTACATCACTCGGATTAGTAAAACCCGAACCTATAAGAACTGCAAAGCCGCCTCCAACAGGGAATTCAAATATTTCGCTGTTGCCGTAATCAGCAACGAACAGATCGCCCGCTGCATCAACGGCCATGCCGCCCGGGTTAGAAAAGCCGGAGGCAATAGTTGAAGCAGTAGCGCTATAGGCCGGCGCTGCTATCCCGCTGCTTGTTGGCGAAAGCGCCGCTATAGCCACATTGATAGGATAACTATGCGGACTTGTATAGCTTAACGTTGGTGCGGTAACGGTATTTGACCTTTTTATTTCTTTCCCGGCGGTGTTGCGGCCATTATTAATAGTTACACCGTTTGCGTGCCCGTGTACCGGTCCTATAACGGCGTATACATTTGTAGTAAAACAAAAAAGAACTGTAAGTAACAGCAATTTTATTTTGCCTGTATAGGTGGATGCCGTATTGTGGCTTTGTGACAAAAGTAACTTTGTTTTCATAGTATTATCCCTGTTGATTTATAGGCAATTAAGATGTTTTTTATCTGGATAAAAATAACTATTGAGGAAAGGTAAGACAATCCCCTGAAATAGTGATTTTTTAACGGACTCTTGTATCATCCAATGCTACCCATTAGGGTGGGACTTATCATTAGCGATGAAAAGTTCAATCAATTAAAACCAAAATGCGGAATAGCAAAAGCAAAGTGATCTTTACGTATACTATTCCGCATTACGGCATTAAGCGTCTTTTTTTACTATTGTCTATGGGCTTTCGACCATAGACTTCCGATAGCTATCGGGACATTAGTATTTAAGTATTATATACCCTGTTGTATGTTTACTTTGGCCATTAACTGTATAATCTAATGAGTAAAAATAAGTTCCGGGTAACTGCATCTTACCGTTGATATTCGAATGCCCATCAAATGCTGCCGTTTGGTTATCATACCCTTTTACCTGGTATACCGTTGCGCCGTTCCTGTCAACTATCAACAGCCTGTTATCTGGATAACTTGCTATACCGTCTATTTTCAGGAAGTCATTGATACCGTCCCCATTTGGCGATACGCCCTGGTGCACTACTATACCATCATTTGCCAAAGTTGGGCTATCTGCCGGTTTTGTAACTGATATTGCGTCAAGGTTATTTGTACCACCTGCTGCGGCCCGTGTGGCTGTGATAATATAGCTTTTTGTTGTTGTGCCATCCGCGGCTGTTACTACAGTTGTTATCGTATTACTGCCAACCGCCAGCGGTATCGCTGCTGACGCTGTACCCGATGCTGTTGTTACCCCATTTACTGTTATAGAAGCCCCGGCATCTTGTTTGGTTGCAGTTACAGTTACACTGCTGGTAGTATTTGGTACCGATGTGGTATAATTCACATATCCAGGCCCGGTTACAATGGTAAGCGTTGATGCAGGCGTTAACTTTATTGAGGTTAATAATGCATCGCTTGACGCTGACCTTGTTGCTGTAATTATATAACTTTTTGTTGTTTTACCATCCGCCGCAGTTACTACGGTTGTTATCGTGTTCGACCCCACAACCAATGGTATTGCCGCCGACGCCACGCCCGATTTTATGCTTATTCCATTTACGGTAATGGTTGCAGTTGCATCCTGCGTTGTCGCGGTCACCGTTACACTGCTGGTTGTATTAGGTACTGTTGTGGTATAGTTCACATAGCCCGGCCCCGTCACAATTTTTAATGTTGCTGCGGGTGTTAGTTTGATAGCTGTTAACAGCGCGTCAGTCGATGCCGCCCTCGTGGCCGTTATGGTATAGGTTTTGGTGGTTACACCATCCTGGGCGGTTGATACAATATTGATAACATTGCTGCCAACCGCCAGCGGTATACTTGCCGATGCCACGCCCGATGCGGTAGTTACGCCGTTTATCTTTATGGTTGCCGTAGCATCCTGCTCCGTTGCTGTTACCGTTACGCTGCTGGTTGTATTTGGTACCGATGTTGTGTAGTTCACATAACTTGGCCCGGTTACAACTGTCAATGCTGAGGTTGGTGTTAGCTTTATAGAGGTTAACAAGGCATCGGTAGATGGCCCCCTGGTAACCGTGATGGTATAGGTTTGGGTGGTTGTACCATTAGGGGCAGTTATAACTACTTTTATTGCGTTGGCGCCTACTACCAGGGGAATGGCTGCCGATGCTGTACCTGACGTTACCGCCGTGCCGTTAACTTTTACTGTGGCGGCAGCATCATCGGTTGTTGGTGTTACAGTAATTGAGGTTACAGTATGTGCTACACTTGCCGTATAAGTGATCCCTGTGGGTGAAAATACCGGCGATAATGTACCAGTGCTTATTTTCAAAGCCGAAAGGTTTGCGTCGTTTGATAACGCCCTGTTAACGGTTATAATAACTGTCTTGGTGGTGGTGCCATCCTGGGCAGTTAATACAGTGGTTATGGTATTGGCGCCCACGGCCAATGGAATGCTCTGCGACAAGCTTCCTGAAGTTACTGTGACTCCATTTACTGTTATTGTTGCTGTTGCATCTTTTGCGGTGGGAATAACTTGTACCGATGAAGTACTGTAAGGTACTGCCGATGTAAAGTTCAAATAACCCGGCCCCGAGGAACCCACCAGTGTTGAAACCGGGCTCAGGCTTATGGAAGCCAGCAACGCGTTTGTTGACGCCGCACCCCTTGTTGCAGTAACTGTATAAGTTTTTGTAGTTACACCATCGTGAGCTGTTACAACTGTTGTAATCTTATTTGAACCAACAATTAAAGGGATTGGCGCGGATGCCGTGCCCGAATTTACAGCTGCCCCATTAACCGTTACAGTAGCACTCGGATCAGCTGTAGTTGGCGTAACAGTGATTGAACCTGCAGCATAAAGCTCGCTTACAGTATAAACCGTAGTTGCTGTCGCAAAAGCCGGGAGTATGGTGCCCGCGCTTAAAGTAAGACTTGAAAGCCCTGCATTAGTTGATGCAGTTGTAGTAGCGATATTAACTATTGCAGCTTTGCTGCCTGCAATATTGTAACCGGTAACTGTATAATTTGTTGCAGGGGTTACAACAGTAGGTGTACCACTGATGACGCCTGTAGTGCCGGAAAAATTTAAGCCCTTGGGTAAATTGGCGCTTATATAATAGCCGCCGATAGGTTTAACCTGCTTTATGGTGCCATCGCCATCATCAGCAACCAAAAGATCACCTGAAGCATCTACGGCGAGCATAAAGGGAAAACCAAATTTGAAGGTTAAGGTAACCGGGCTGCCGCCACCGGCAGGGATTTCCCTTACAAAGCCATTGTTTGAATCTGTTACAAAAATATTTCCTTCATGATCAACCAAAACACCATTGGGGTTATTTAACCCGGTAAGCAAGGTGATCTGGCCGCTGCCGTTAACAGGTATTTCATATACACCATTATTAGCATCGCTGACATACACATTGCCTGCTACATCTACCGCCACACCGAACGGGCCATTAAATGAAGACCCCAATACTATTGGTGTGCCGCCGGCTGCCGGTATCTTGTATACAGTAGTCCCCCCGCCATCAGCTACATAAACATTGCCGGCAACATCAACCGCTATAGCTGCCGGAAAAGCAAAACCGGAGGCTAAAATAACCGGGGTACCAGTGCCGCCCGGAACTTCTTTTACAGCACCATTGCCTGCATCGGCCACATATACGTTGCCTGAGGCATCAACTTTTACATCATTCGGACTGCTAAAGCCTGAACCGATAATTACCGCTGCACCGCCGCCGACAGGGAACTTTTTTATTTCGTTATTGCCGGCATCGGCCACAAATAAATCTCCTGCGGCATCAAAATCAATACCACCCGGGTTAGAAAAACCGGACTTTATAATTGAAGTGTTAGCGCTATAAACCGGCGCAGCTACCCCGCTGCTTGTTGGCGATAGCGGCGCTATTGCTACGCTGATAGGATAAGAATGCGGGCTGGTATAACTTAGCGTTGGCGGCGAAGGGAAACTAACTGTAATATTTAAGGTAGCCGAGCCTTTGCCACCGGCGTTATAAGCCGTAATAGTATAAATAGTTGACGGGCTGCCAACGGTTGCCGTGCCGCTGATAACACCCGCCGTATTATCAAAACTTAAGCCTGCAGGCAAAGCCGTACTTATATAATAACCACCAGCGGGTGTAATTTCTTTAACGGCATTGTTTCCCTTATCGGCAATATAGACATTGCCGGCACCATCAATAGTTACGCCTGTTGGCCCACTTAAGCCAGCGCCCAGGGGTGTTTGGCCGCCAACCGTTAAAATTTCCTGGATTTCGTTGTTGCCGGCATCGGCCACAAAAATATTGCCCAACGGATCAACAGCTACACCGGAAGGTGATAAAAAACCGCTGCCCACCGGAACGGGGGTTGTACTTCCGGCCGTTATCTCAAGTACTGCATTATCGGCAGTTTCCGCAACGAATACATCTCCGGCAGCATCAACGGCTACCCCTTCGGGGCTGCTAATGCCACTTGCCAGGGTAATGGTGGCGCCGCCACCTACAGGTATTTCCTTTACTGCATTATTGTTTTTATCGCCCACGTACACATTGCCAGCAGCATCAACAGCTACGCCACTTGGGCCGCTAAACCCCGACCCGATAGCAACTGGTGTGCCCGTGCCGCCGGGTATCTTTTTAACTGCATTGTTTCCAAAATCGGCAACATACACGTTACCCGCCGCATCAACGGCTACACCGCTTGGCTGGCTAAATCCCGAGCCTATAGCAACCGGGGTGCCGCCGCCTGCCGGCATTTTCTTTACCAGGTTATGGCCAAAATCTGCCACATAAATATTTCCGGCTGCATCAACGGCAACACTTGCCGGCGTTGTAAAACCCGACCCTAATGTCGCACTGCTGCTATTATAGCCTGGTGCGGCCACGACGCCACCTGTACTGCCTGGTGCAAGGGGGCTAATGGCTACGCCGGCATTGTAGCTTTGAGGGCTACTGTAACTTATAGCCGGCGCAAGCGGCAGCCTGGTCACAGCAATAGTATAACTATTGGTAGTTGTACCATCCTGCGATTTTGCTACTATATCGATATTATTGCTCCCCAGCGACAAAGCGATAGCGCCCGATGCTGTACCAGATGGTACGGCTGTACCGTTTACTGTTATGGTAGCGCCGGCAATGGCCGTTGGTGTTACCGTTATTGATGCTACTGCGTTAGTAACATTAGCTGAATAACTGGTGGTTGCAGTAGCAAAAGTTGGTGTTAGTGTACCGCTGCTGATGGTTAAGTGGGTAAGCAGGGTTGCGGCCGCCGGCGCAGGCAAGGTAGTTGTAAACAACCCGCGACCATGGGTGGCAGCTGCAAGCGTGCGATCCGAAGCGCGGAATTTTAACATATCAACCTCAACATTGGCCAACCCTGAATTTGAAGGGTTCCAGGTGGTTGACGCGCCGTTAAGCAGGTCGGTAGTCCATACGCCCAATTCGGTAGCGATCAAAGCCTTGGTGGCATCGCCGGGGAAAAATATGGCCGAACGTACCGGCATATCAGGCAGGTTGCCAACCACCGCTGTCCATACAGGCGATGCTGCCGTAGCATTTTTTGTTTCCCAAACAGTTGTAACGCCGTAATTACTATACGTAACTAAAAGATGATCTTCTGTCGTAGGGTCAATGGCGATACACGAAACGTAGCCGCCGTTAACACCGGGGGACAATACCACGCCGGTGTTAGATGTCCCGGTATTTGCATTATCCACTCTTACAACCGTCCCATTGCCGAGGCCGAAATATACCCGATTTGCTGTAAGCGGGGAAACTGTAACGGCTGAAATATTTTGGCCATTAAATCCGGACACCGTTACTACCGAAGTAGCGGGGGAACTTGTATTGACAACATTACTCCATAAAAAGTACTGGCCTCCGGCATAACCGGAATATAAATTTTTGGTAGCCGGGTCATAATCAGAAGGATTTATAAACGACCCCGTATTGCCAAAAAATAGTTGTGTGAAATTATTTCCACCGTCAACAGATATCCAATGGTTATTATAAACATAGGAGGTGATCTGTATATTTCCATTGTTAGGGTCTATAAATGCATCCGCTCCATCGCCGCCTGTCACCTCGGTGGTAGCGCCTAAGCCGCCGGTCGTGAATTGTTGTGAGCCGTTGTCCTGTGCGCCTGCCAGGAAATAATTATTATTGGTAGGATGTAAGGCCACAGCATAGAACTGGGTTACATCGTAAGTATGGTCCCGTATAATAAATGCAGGGGGGACAACATTAGCATTTGCTGTATAAAACACCCCCCCATCGGTGCCCATTACTAACTTGCTCGATGAGCCGGGCGAATATACATAAGCGTGGTGGTCGGCGTGTACATAATTCGAAGCAGAGGGATTGGCATCCCAAGAGGTATACTGAGTCCAGGTTTGGCCGCCATCAACTGATTCTTCTGCATCGAGGCTGCCGGCATACAAAACATTGGAGTTATTGGGATCGACCGCTGCTGCTATGGAATACCACGCCTGCCCGTTGCCAAACGCCTCGGCCGGAACGGTTTTCACCGTCCAGGTGTTGGTCGCCCTGTTATATTGCTGTACCGATGTAAGGTTATTATTATTAACCCCTTCCATTAAAGCATAAACAAGGTTGGCATTGTTGGGGGCAACGGCAAGTTTAATGCGCCACCAGCTCTGGGTGGTTGGTGTTATTACACCGGTAGTTTCGGGCGTAATATTTGTCCATGTGCCTGCATTGCCGGTATTTGCACCATTAACAGAAAAACTGGACACAAATATATTACCGGTACTAAAAACGCCGGTACTTGCATAAATATCACCATTGGCTGCCAATTGCAAGTCGGCGCCATCGGCCGGATTGGCTATAACCTGTGTCCATGATGTGCCGCCATTCGAAGATTTTTCAACCCCGTAGCCATTACCGGCTACGTAAACATTGCTGTTTTTATCAACCAGGATACTATTGACGTACAAAAACGAAGTCGTGCTGGTAAGTTGCGTCCAGGTCGCACCGCCATCGGCACTTTTCCATACGCCCAATCCCTGGATAGCATCACCGTTATCCCAACCCTCGCCTGTACCCACATATATATTTTGCGGGTTAGTAGGGTCCTGGGCAATACAACTGATGGCTATATTTTCAAAAAAATCATTAATTTTAGTCCATGTTATTGTGGTAGCAGTAATATCACTGGTAACCCACAAGCCACCGCCGACGCCGCCGGCAAATACTTTTTTATAGCCATTTGCCGCATCATTCATATCATACATCAAAGCCCTGGTACGGCCACCAACGTTGTTTGGTCCGCGCTCTGCCCATTGAATAGTGCTAAGTGACGCGCCAGTGGGTGTGCCGGTCTTTATGTTGCCAACAGGCCTGGTTAGCATCTGGTCTTTAATCTTCCGTGCCTGTAAAAGCCTTTCAACAGGCACCCGGTTTAATGCCGGGTCCTTTGTTTTTTCAAACTCCTGCTTATTACGCGCCTTGATATCGTCATCAACCCCATCTACGGGCGTACCTTTTTTGCCCTTTTCTTTCTCCTCCTCTTCATCAAGGCCCTTAATCTTGTTCGCTTTCTTTATACTGTGCCTGGTAGTGTCGGCAGTGCTAAAGTTAAACCTGGTGAGTTCCGCACTTTTTTTTGCTGTTGCATTATTATTTGCCTTAACGCCTTGAAAAAAAGCGATAAAAAGCAAAATCATTAAAGTGTTGGCAAAAGTTTTTAGGTAATGTGTTTTCATATAATTTTGTTTTGTATACTAATGGTTAATTATACATGGTTTGTGCTTCTCAAAAATTTAAAAGATCGTCTGAATTAATTCAGCAAGGGGTATTTAGGTCATATTTTCAGTTGATAAGGCAAAATGTTAATATGTTTATAAAATTATATATTATTTTAGCAAAAGCAAATATTTAATTTCAATTTGTGTGTCAACGGAAAAACCTTGCTAATATCTTGATTTTGGGGACTGTCCTTTTTTAACTGAGTTGTTTTTCCTTTCAATTATACTGTTATATTTACTTGTACTAATATTTCAAATCTTATCAAAAAAACAATCTCCATATACTTAATTGTGCTGCTCGGGCTAAGTTCATTCGGGTTATCGCTTTTCTATTGGGGTGAAATACAGCTTTGTAAAATAAAAGCCGAGAAATATGTCGATAATGACGACTTAGGCAAAGACAAAAAACTCACCATATTTTCATCGGGCACTAAAGGTGTTGAACTGGTTAACAAACACGAAATACTTGCCGATGGAAAAATGTACGACATCGTAAAATCAAAACTGCACAACGGGATAGTATTGTATTATACAGTTAGCGATGTTGATGAAGATGATTTTATCCTTAACCTTACAAACCTTGAAAAAAACAACCCCGATGAAAAATCGTTCCCTGCGGAAATTGTTAAGTTTTACGATCTGAAATATTTCGATATTAAAAACAACTTTAATTCCATCGATTTTTGGTTATTGCTTCCGCCTACCTTAAGAATTATGGGCGGTCATCTCATTTGTCCATCACTCTTTAGGGACATTTTCTCGCCCCCGCCAAACCGTTTGTTTTCCTGAGTTTTCCATTCGTTTTAAAATTCCAGTGTTTAATTATTTAAACAGGATAGCTCATTTATTGAATGGGCTTACCTGCATTTAATTTAGTTAGTAAACCATCATACCAAACTTTATGTAATGAAACAACTACATACTTTATCAAAATATATATTATTAATTGCCGTGTTTTTGATGATCCATTTTTTTGCCAATGCACAGGTTTCGCTCGCAGGGAAAATAACGGATAGCAATACGCATTCGGGCATTGCAGGCGCTAAAATTCACATTGCCGACCTCAACCTGTCAGCAAATTCCGATTCCCTCGGAAACTATCATATAAAAAACATTCCCGGTGGGTATTATTTAGTGGAGGTTACCAGTACCGGATACGCCACCAAAATCGAGTCGATTGTTATAAAGGGGGATATTAAGAAAGACTTTCAACTTGAATCTTCATTAACACAGTTGAAGGAAGTTATTGTTACGGGTGTTGCCACAGCCACCGAAAAACAAAAAACTCCCGTTTCCATAACAACGATGAATTATGACGACCTGCTGCAAAATTCATCAACCAACGTGATCGATGCTATTGCCAAAGCGCCGGGGGTGTCGGCAATTACCGACGGGCAAAGTATCTCTAAACCGGTAATAAGGGGTTTGGGATATAACCGGGTACTGACGATAAACGACGGCGTTGAGCAGGTTGACCAGACCTGGTTTGATGAATTTGGCATCGAGGCCGACCCTGACGCTGTAAACAGGTACGAAATATTAAAAGGCCCGGCTTCCTTAGCCTATGGTTCTGATGCTATTGCAGGGGTAATAAACCTGATCCCCGAACAGCCGCTGCCCGAAGGCCAGGTAAAAGGCGATGTTTTGTTTAATTATCAAACTAATAATGGATTAATAAACAATATGTTCCACCTGGCGGGCACAAAAGACGGCGTAGCCTGGAGCGCGAGGATTGATAATACCAAAGCGCATGCCTATCAAGACCCATACGACGGCTACGTTTTAAATTCTCAGTTCAGCAATTTTAATGCTGATGCAACAGTAGGTTTACACCGCAAATGGGGGTACACGCAAATACATGCAAGCTATTTTGATATGGCAACCGGTATTGTTGACGGGACGCGGGATTCCCTAACCGGCGTTATGGAACGGCAGGTATCCTATCCCGACCTTAATGGCGGTGCGCCTACTTATGAAATTCCTACCCACCAGGAGCAAACATCGTACACGCCATTTGTAATAAACCAGCGGATACGACATACAAAAGTTGTATGGGATAATAGCCTGGCTGTTGGCGATGGCCGTATTAAAGCAACCTTTTCGTACCAAAAAAACCAACGCCAGGAAACTAACGACCCGACTATTCCGAACACTCCCGACATTTATTACTCATCGAATGGGCTCACTTATGACATGAGGTATGTTTCACCGCAAATAGGGAACTTCAACTTTTCGGGCGGTACAAACGGGGTTTACCAATCGTCGCAAAGCCTGGGCACTTTAATGCTGATACCGAACTATAATTTCTTTGAGATCGGTGGTTTTGCCATAGCGAACGAAAAAATAGGCAAACTTAATTTAAGTGGCGGCATCAGGTATGATGAACGTACATTTAACGCCATTGACCATTGGGTTGATTCGACCACCCAGGCGCCGGTGGCCCCGAATGCGCCGAATGGATTTCATGAGTTCCCGGGGTTTACGTCTCATTTCAGTGGTATGTCGTTTAGCTTTGGCGGCACTTACGATTTATCAAAAACTACATTTGTTAAAGCCAATATTGCCAGGGGATGGCGTGCGCCCAACGTGGCTGAGGCCGCGGCAAACGGCGTACACGATGGCACAGTGGTGTACGAGATCGGCGACCCGACACTTAAGCCGGAAACCAGCCTTGAAGAAGACTTAGCCTTTGGGGTAAATGGAAAAGAAGTGGATTTTGAAGTGGATTTGTTCAACAACAGCATTAATGATTTTATTTATGCCAAAGGGTTAAAAAACGCAATGGGCACCGATTCTATTAACAACTCGTTGAACGCAGCCGGTTTAGGGGCCGCGCCTGTTTATAAATATACACAGGGACCAGCCCAATTGTATGGAGGCGAAATAGCTTTTAATGTGCATCCATCTGCTGCTCAGTGGGTACAACTTTACACTTCATTAAGCTATGTAAACGGCGGCTTGCTACATGTTCCCGATTCGACAAAATATTTGCCTTTTGTACCGCCAACAAGAATTACCGCCGATCTTAAGTTCCCAATTAGCAAACTGGGCAACAACATAAAAAACGCATACTTTAAAGCTGGGATGCTCAGTGCTTTTCAGCAGAATAATATTTACCAGCAATACGCCATCTATAACGGCCTGAATACAGCATTAACTCCTTATGAGTACGCAGCAAGCAAAGCTGCCACCAAAGGCTATACCTTATTTAATATAGGGGCAGGTGGTGATATTGTTTCAAAAGGGAAAACAGTTTGCAAGGTATACCTCATTTGCAACAACCTGTTCAATACTGCTTATATAGATTATATGAGCCGGTTTAAATATTATCCTGTGAATTATACAACTGGCAGGGTAGGCGTATTTAATATGGGCAGGAATGTTAGTTTTAAATTGATAGTACCGATTGATTTTTCACCGAAATCGTAGATATTAGTATGAGTTATGTAAGTGAAATTTATTTTTTCATAAAAGGCCGCCTCATCTTTAGTAATGAGACGGCCTTTTTGGTAATAGAAAGCGGGTGGGTAAGAAACGAAATCAATATTTTAGTATGATATAACCTGTTTGATGTTTGTTCTGGCCGTTAACGGTATAATCTAAGGAATAAAAATAAGTGCCGGGCAACTGCATTTTGCCGCTTATACTTGAATGCCCGTCGAACAGCTTCGAGTTATCTCCGTAGCCTTTTGCTTCATAAACCAGCAAACCGGTCCTGTCCACTATCGTTAAATTATTATCAGGATAGTTTGCTATGCCATCTATCTTGAGATAGTCATTGATCCCATCGCCATTTGGTGAAACGCCCTGGTGTACGGTTATGCCATCGTTTTCGATAGCTACATCATTTCCGGGGTTTGTAACTGACAATATCCCGTTAAGGCTGCTGACCCCTGCGGCTGCCGCCCTCGTTGCTGTTATAATATAATTTTTTGTCGTTATACCGTCCTGGGCTATTACTGTTGTTGATATCGTATTGTTGCCTACTGCCAAAGGTATTGATGCTGATGCCGTACCCGATGCTGTTGTTATCCCGTTCACCTTTATTGTAGCCGTTGCATCCTGTTTGGTTGCTGTTACAGTAACGCTACTGGTTGTATTGGGGGTTGATGTGGTATAATTTACATAACCCGGCCCTGTTACTACTGTCAGTGTTGAAGCCGGGGTTAACTTTATGGAAGTTAACAGCGCATCGCTTGACCCTGCACGGGTTACTGTTATGGTATATGTTTTTGTGGTTGTGCCATCCTGCGCTGTTATTGTTGTTGTTATTGTATTCGGGCCTATGGTTAACGGGATGCTTGCCGATGCCGAGCCGGACGTTACAGTGCTTCCATTTACTGTTAATATTGCTGTTGCATCACTGGTGGTTGGTGTTACCGTTATTGATGCCGTTGCATTGGTTACACTTGTCGTATAGCTGGTGGTGCCCGTGGCAAAGGTTGGTGTTAAGGTGCCGCTGCTTATTTTTAAAGCGGAAAGGTTTGCGTTGGATGATATTGGTTTTGTTGCTGTTATCGTATAGGTTTTTGTAGTTACCCCATCCTGGGCTGTTACTACGGTTGTGATCACGTTGCTGCCCGTTACTAACGTGATCGGGGCCGATGCCGTGCCTGACGCTGTTGTTACGCCATTCACTTTTATGGTAGCTGTAGCATCCTGCACTGTGGCTGTAACCGTTACGCTGCTGGTTGTAGCGGCCACTGTTGTGGTGTAATTCACATAGCCCGGCCCGGCTATTACCGCCAGCGTTGAAGCAGGGGTTAACTTTATAGAGGTTAACAACGCATTGGTTGACCCTGCACGGGTTACTGTTATGGTATATGTTTTTGTGGTTGTGCCATCCTGCGCTGTTATTGTTGTTGTTATTGTATTCGTGCCTACGGTTAACGGGATGCTTGCCGATGCCGAGCCTGATGTTACTGCGGCGCCATTCACTGTTACTGTTCCTGTTGCATCACTGGTGGTTGGTGTTACCGTAATTGACGCAATTGCATTGGTTACATTTGCCGTATAGCTGCTTGTTGCTGTTGCAAATACTGGTGATAGTACACCGTTGCTTATTTTTAAAGCAGAAAGGCCTGCATTTGACGACGTTGCTTTTGTTGCTGTTATGATATAGGTTTTTGTGGTTACGCCATCCTGGGCTGTGGATACGATATCGATAACATTGCTGCCCGTCACTAAAGCAATCGGCGGCGATGTTGCGCCCGATGCAACAGTTATCCCATTCACCTTTATGGTGGCTGTAGGGTCTTGTTCTGCTGCTGTAACTGAAAGGCTGCTTGTTGTATTGGCAACTGTCGTTTTGTAATTCACATAACCCGGGCCGGGTACCACGGTAAGCGTTGACACCGGGGTTAGCTTCACCGAGGTTAACAGCGCATCGGTTGACTGTGCCCTGGTTGCTGTTACTGTGTAGGTTTTTGTTGTTGTACCGTCTGAAGCTGTTACTATTGTAGTGATGGTATTTGCGCCAATGGCTAATGGCAAACTTGCTGATGCCGAACCTGATGTTACCGCCGCGCCATTTACTTTAATGGTTGCTGCTGCATCGCTTACGGCGGGTGTTACGGTTATTGATGTAATTGTATTGGCGATGCTTGCAGTATAGCTTGTTGTACCTGCGGAAAACACAGGCGACAGGGCCCCAATACTTATTTTCAGGTTTGCAAGGTTTGCATTAGCTGTTATTTTAATATTCGCCGTTGCCTTGCCGTGGCCAAGATTATTATAAGCAGTAATGGTATAATTTGTTGCCGGACTGCTTTTTGTTGGCGTACCGGTGATAATACCAGTAGCGGTATCAAAATTTAAACCGGCAGGCAGGAAAGGGCCTATATAATAGCCGCCTGCCGGTTTAATTTCGTCGACAGCATTTTTAGAATAATCAGCCACATACACATTGCCCGCGCCATCAATCGCTACCCCGTATGGGTTACCAAAACCGGAACCTAAGGTAACAGCAGCGCCGCCGCCTGCAGGGATCTCCGTTATCGAAGTATGGGTTAAATCGGCACAATATACGTTACCCACAGCATCTACTGCCACACCAATCGGTGCAACGAAGCCTGAACCCAGGCCAAAAGCAGGGCCGCCGCCTGCAGGTATCTCGATTATCGTGCTGCTGGAGGAATCGGCCACATATACGTTGCCGGCAGCGTCTACCGCTATGCCGGATGGCTGATTAAAAGCCGAACCGATGATAACCGGCGCACCGCCGCCCACCGGGATCTTCTTTATCAGCTTGTTACCATAGTCAGCAACATATACATTCCCGGCAGCATCTAAAGCTACACCGGTTGGGTTACTGAAGCCGGAGCCAAGGCTAACGGTAGCGCCGCCGCCAACGGGAATCTTTTTCACCGCATTATTGTCAAAGTCAGCCACATATACATTCCCCGCAGCATCTGACGCTACACCAAATGGCTGATTAAACCCTGAGCCTATGCTTACCGGGGCGCCACCGCCCACCGGGATCTTCTTTATCGCGTTGTTGCCGCGATCGACCACGTAAACATTTCCGGCGGCATCCGCCGCTACGCTGCTTGGGTTGCTAAACCCTGACCCTATGGCGGCCGTACCGGCATTATAACCGGGGATTGATACCCAGTTGCTTATTGGGCCCAACGCTGCGATCGCAGTACCGGTTAAATAAGTTTGAGGGCTGCTATAACTAATAACCGGCGCCGTGACGGCCGGTAAAATAGTTGTAAATAACCCCCTGCCATGTGTAGCTGCGGCCAATGTCCGGTCGGATGCGCGGAACTTTAGCATATCAACCCTTACGTTTGCCAGCCCCGAATTTGTGGGGGCCCAAACTGTCGAAGTTCCGCTAAGGGCATCGGTTGTCCACACGCCCAATTCTGTAGCTATTATGGCCCTGGTGGGGTCGTCCGGGTAAAACATGCACCAGCGAACAGGCATATCCGGCAGGTTGCCTTCTACAGGTGTCCATACGGGTGTTGCCGCCGTGGCGTTTTTTGTTTCGTAAATGCTCACAACGCCATAATTAAAATAGGAAACTAATAAATGGTCTTCAGAATTAGGGTCAACCGATATACATGAAACCGAAGCAGTTACCGATGGGTTAGGTGTTAAAATAACCCCGGTATTAGTTGTTCCGGTGTTTGCATTATCTACCCGTACAATTGGCCCGTTATACAAACCAAAATATACCCTGTTGCTGGTAACCGGGGATACAGTTACAGTTGAAACACCACCACCGTTAAAGCCGGATACCGAAACCCCGGAAGTAGCCGGGAAGCCGGTTGAAGTAACATTGTTCCATCTGAAATATTCCCCTCCATAAGAACCTGAATATAAAATTTTCTGATTTGAATCATAATCAGAGGGGTTGATGAATGAACCGACGCTACCAAAAAACTCCTCAGTAAAAGTTACCCCGCCATCAACAGATATCCAATGATTATTATAAGTATATGATGTGATCTGGATATTGCCATTTAATTGATCTATAAAAGCATCCCCTCCGTCACCGCCGGTTGCCGTCGCCGTTGCATTTAACCCTGCTGCTTTATATTGTTGTGTCCCGTTGTCCTGCGCCCCGGCCAGAAAATAATTGGTATTTGTAGGATGTAAGGCGACAGCATAAAATTGGGTGACGTCATACCCGTTGTTTTTATTTACAAATGATGGCGTAGCATTGGCGTTAACGGTATAAAATACGCCTCCGTCTGTACCCATCAATAACCGGGTAGATGATCCCGGAGGATAAACATAAGCGTGGTGGTCGGCATGTACATAATTCGAAGCGGAGGGATTAGCATTCCATTGGGTATACTGCGTCCAGGTTTGACCGCCATCGATTGATTTTTCTGCATCAAGGCTGCCGGCGTATAAAACATTGGGGTCATTAGGATCGACCGCCGCCGCTATGGAATACCACGACTGCCCGTTGGCAAATGCTTCACTCGGAACGGCTTCTACCGTCCAGGTATTGGCAGATTTGTTATATTGCTGAACCGAAGAAAGATTGGTACTGTAATTGGGGGCGACATATTTTGGTTCAAAAAAGGCGTATACAATATTGGGGTCACTTGGCGCCGTTGCGAGTTTTATCCGGTTCCAGCTGGTTGTGGCCGGCGTTATAACCCCGTTTGTTTCGGGTGTAATATTAGTCCAGGTACCAAAGTTGCCAGTATGACCGCCATTAACTATATAGTCAGAAATATAGATATGCCCGGTTAAAGAAATTATGCCGGTACTTGCATATACATCGCCGTTGGCCGCCAATTGCAGGTCCGCACCTGCTTCGGATGAATTGATAACATTTGTCCAGCTGCCGCCCCCATCGGTGGACTGATCAATCCCAAACCCCTCTAATGAATCGCCCTTACCGGCTATGTAAACACTACCGTTTCTATCCACCAAAATGGCATTAATATATTTAAACCCTTCCGTACTGGGAAGTTGCGCCCAGGTTACTCCGCCATCACTTGATTTCCAAACGCCCAGGCCCTGTATGGCATCTGAATTTAAAAAACCCTCCCCTGTCCCTGCATAAATCTCTTTCGGGTTAGCCGGGTTTTGGGCAATACAACTGATGGCGATATTGTCAAAAAAGTCGTTTATTTTAGTCCATTGTACAGTCGTTGCGGTAATATCGCTTGTAACCCACAAGCCACCGCCAACCCCTCCGGCAAAAACTCTTTTATAGCCATTGGCCGCATCGCCTATATCAAATATTAATGCCCGGGTGCGGCCGCCAACATTATTTGGCCCTCGTTCCTGCCATTGAATTGTACTTATCGTATTTCCGGGGCTAACCCCGCCTTTTTTTATATTGCTTGCCTGCCTGATAAGTATCTGGTCTTTAATCTTTTTTGCCTGCAAGAGCCGTTCAACCGGCACGCGGTTTATAGCGGGGTCCTTTGTGAGGTCAAACTCCTGCTTTGCCCTTGCCCTGATATCGTCATCTACACCATCTTCAGGTTGGTTTTTGCTACGGGGTTTAGCGCTATCTACGATCCTGTCCTTATCAATATCGATATCTTTTTTCTTTATATTACGTTTGGTGGTGTCGGCTATACTTAAGTTATATCCGGTAAATGCTGTTTTTTTAATCGCAGTTATATGATCATTAGCCTTTGCCTCTTGCAAAAAGGCGGCAAAAAGCAAGCTCAGTAAAATGTTACCGACCATTTTTTTGTATAATGTTTTCATGTGGTATTAAATATGTTTACTTGTGATTAATTGTATAATTTATTGTGTCACATATATTAATATGGGTTCTTTTTAGTTAAAAGAGAGAAGGCGTCAAATAAGGAGCGTTTTAACGACAAGGTATATTTTTTATAAAAGTATATTTTTTTTTATTTAAACCAAGTATTTGATTGTTAATTCATTAACAATCCACATTGGCTAGTGGATAAACGGTATTCAGTAATAAATATTTACAGCCTTAATATAATATTGTCTTATCGAATTGCGAATTGCCAGGTCATATTTTTAGTAGGTTAGGGCGGGACGTTTTAAACCACGGGTGTTAACTGATTTTATCCCTTCCGGTGAGTGTTTATTAAGTTTTCGCTACTTTTAATAAACTTCTACATCGTTGACATCATATTTAATATTAAAAATAGGGGTTATCTGTTGCGGTAAATTATACCACCGGCAGGGGGGGTATTTATATGGGCAGGAATGTTAGTTTCAAATTGATAATACCGATTGATTTTACGCCGAAATCATAAATAATGAGATAAGTTAGGATGAACAATAGGGATTGTTTCATCTAACGCCTCCTCTGAGTAGCTTAGCTGTCAAATTGACCTAATGTGTTTGGTTTGATGGTTAAGCTACTTCTTTTTTTGTTCCTGATATTTATTAAGTTTTGGCTACTTTTAACAAAAGTTTAACTCGCTGACCTTCTTACTTAATTATCAAGAACATGGGCTTCATATCTCTAGGAAAAAGCTTCTTTTTCGCTATTGCAACCACACTAATGGTCTTTTTTTCGTTAACCTGCAGCGCACAAAATATAAATGGCGATGCTTTCAGCATGCTCCAATGGCGTATGATAGGGCCGCACCGTGGCGGCAGAACAGTAGGGGCAACAGGCGTGGTGCAACAACCCAACGTTTTTTATATTGGCGTAAATAACGGCGGTGTTTGGAAAACTACCGACTATGGCCGCACGTGGCAACCCACATTTGACGAGCAGCCAACCGGCTCCATCGGTGATGTTGCGGTTGCACCCTCAAACCCAAATGTTGTTTATGCGGGCAGCGGTGAGGGCATACAAAGGCCGGATCTTTCCGTTGGCGATGGTATTTATAAATCAACCGATGCCGGCAAAACATGGATAAATACAGGATTGAGAGACGCACAGCAAATTGGAGCGGTGGCTATCGATCCAAATGATGAGAATAAGGTTTTTGTGGCGGCATTGGGCCATCCTTATGGCCCAAATGCAGAGCGGGGCGTGTACCGGACAACCAATGGCGGCAAAACATGGGAAAAAGTATTGTATAAAGATGAAAACACTGGGGCCATACAGGTAACTATTGATCCCACAAATTCAAATGTTATTTATGCTGATATGTGGGCCGGGCGGCAGGGGCCATGGGAAAACGGCGCCTGGCAGGGGCCGGAAAGCGGCCTGTTTAAATCAAGTGATGGCGGAACGACCTGGGTTAAATTAACTACGGGACTTCCAACTATTGCAGATGGTTTGGGTCGGATAGGTTTTTGCGTATCGGCAAGTAACTCGAAAAGATTATACGCCTGCGTAGACGCAACCAAGGGCGGTGGTTTATACCGGTCGGACGATGGCGGGGAATCGTGGACGGCACAAAGTACCGATGAGCGTTTATGGGGGCGCGGAAGCGATTTTGCAGAATGTAAAGTGGACCCGAAAGATCCTGATGTAGTTTATATTGCCAATGTGGTTACCTGGAAATCAACGGATGCCGGGAAAACATGGAAAGCTATCCGCGGCGCACCGGGCGGCGACGACTATCACCGTTTATGGATAAATCCTGAACATCCCGAAATTATTTTATTGGTGAGCGACCAGGGCGCGGAGATCACAGTAAACGGCGGTCAAACATGGAGCTCATGGTATAACCAGCCAACTGCGCAATTTTATCATGTAAATACCGATAACTCATTCCCCTATAATGTTTATGGAGGCCAGCAGGAAAGCGGCTCTGTAGGTATTGCCAGCCGTGGCAACGATGGGCAGATCACTTTTAGGGAGTGGCACCCGGTAGGCGCCGAAGAATACGGCTATGTAGCGCCCGACCCGCTTGACCCCAATATTATTTATGGCGGCAAGCTCAGCAAATTTGATAAACGCACCGCGCAGGTACAAAATATATCGCCGCAAATTGGCCGTGGCGGCAAATACCGTTTCTTGCGCACTGCTCCGGTTATATTTTCCACCGTTGATAACAAAAGCCTTTTTTATGCCGGGAACGTATTGTTTAAAACAACAAATGGCGGTAATTCATGGGATGTGATCAGTCCTGACCTGACAAGGACTACCTGGGATATTCCGAAAAGCGTTGGGATATTTAATACTGATAATTTAAAGCAAATGCCTCAACGCGGCGTTATTTACACCATTGCCCCATCAAATAAAAACATAAATACTATTTGGGTGGGCACCGACGATGGCCTTATTCAGCTTACAACCGATGGCGGCAAAAACTGGAAGGACATAACACCAGCAGAAATAACATCGTGGAACAAGGTTTCATTGATCGATGCGGGGCATTTTGATGACCAAACGGCCTATGCAGCTGTTAATAAAATAAGGCTGGATGACATGGCGCCTTATATTTACAAAACGCACGATGGCGGTAAAACCTGGCAAAAAATAGTGAACGGATTGCCTTACCAACCGGTTAACGCGGTAAGAGAAGACCCCATTTGTAAAGGCCTTTTATTTGCCGGTACTGAAACTGCTGTGTATGTTTCTTTTAATGATGGCGCATTTTGGCAGCCATTAAAATTAAACATGCCTGCAACCTCTATCCGCGATTTGGTTATAAAAGATAACGACCTTGTAGTCGGTACTCACGGGCGGTCCTTCTGGATTCTTGATGACATTGCCGCGCTGCGCCATTTGGCCAGGCTCAAAG
>Ga0207052_10032_pt1 | contig 48468 bp, 42 predicted proteins | sample Alteio_BWMinCont_62_FD_153294 | JGI IMG/M metagenome (GOLD analysis project Ga0207052, IMG submission 153294) | Enriched cells from forest soil in Barre Woods Harvard Forest LTER site, Petersham, Massachusetts, United States -... | ecosystem: Environmental > Terrestrial > Soil > Temperate forest >...
GCTGGCCCGTTCTCGCCGCCGGATGGCATTTTGGCGAGGAACAGCACAGGTTCGACCGCAAAACGACCATCTGGCCGAAACCTTCAGGCGAATTCTCGAACCTGCCAAGGAAGGGGAAAACAGAGTTTAAAGAATAATCTTGACAATGGCTATATTAACTCCTAGTCTCTATCTTGACGTTGTCAAGATAGATCAAAAAAATCACGATCGCAAAGGAAACAGCAATGAAGAGACATTTGGTATTGAAATTCATTTTCGCTGGGTGGCTGATGTGCCCTGCGGCCGGTATTGCCTCACAGGCGCAAGCCCAGTCACACGGTCAATCGAGCAACACCCCCACGCAGGCCCGGATCAATGTCACGAACGTGACAACGCAAGGTGCCTCCGTCAACATCCGAATTCCCGGATCTGCCAGCGATATAAAGGTTCACCTCAACGGAAATGATGTGAGTTCCCGCTTTTCTCCCACAGATTGCGATGAAGCCACGTGCGAGACAGCGATGCTCGTCGAGGCCGATGGCCTTCGCGCCGCCAAGAACGTGCTTTCCGTGGATGCAGGAAGTGGAATCACGGGGCGTCTGCGCTTCGATGGCTCCCCCTCGGCCGCTGCTTCGGCTTCCCATTCCGCACTCCCCCAGCTGAGGTCGATGGCATTGGCATCTCCGCAGGCGCAATCCTCGTCCAGCGGCATCAGCTCGCCGTTTCTGCCACCGACGGTCACGCTCAAGACAGGCTACAACGGCGGCTGGAATGGCAAGGTCGATGCCAGCAGTCCTTGGTTGATCGTCGGGACCCAGGGCTATCCGATTACTGAGCCCGCCAATTGCGGCGGTTCGCCCATATACATGGCAGAAGTCCTCGATCGCCAGACTCTTACGGAAAAAACCTCGGCTCCGGAATCGTCGCCGCAATGCTTCGCCAACTCAGCCGCACTCAAGACCTATCTCTCCAGCCTCAATAAAGCCGGCGCGGCCTCCGACCTGGTTATCGTAGCGAGCAACTACGGCACATCGCCAGACCCGGGCCTGAATCTATCCGATATCGGAGGGTCAGTCTATCTATCCTCCGTTATTGATAACGTCCCTACCCCTTACCCCGCAGGCATTATTTCTATCGGAGTTCCCGGCGCAACTACCGGAACCGCCTACGAGCAATTCTTCTATGCCAAGACCGGCTACGAGGCGATGACGCCCTTCGCTAATGGGACGCTCCAGGAAGACGCCTATGGAAACTACAACTTCCAGTCTTCTGATGTCATCGAGTACACAGTTTCGCCAAATGATCCTGGCAATCTCTCTCCAAACACAACCAGTGTCATCTCCATCAAGAATCCACGTCTCCCGGCTGCCAACGAGTACGACTACCTTCCTCCGGCAGGGAACAATGGATTCTGGTTGCTGACACTCTCTCGAAACAGTCTCACGACATTTCCGTATTCCTGCGCATGGGGTAATAAGTCTACTGACGGTTCCGTCCAATACATACCTAACTGTGGAACCTTCTACCCCACAGGCAGCTCGGATGCGGCCACATCCAAAGCCGCCTTTGTGCAGCTGGCGACAGACCTTGGAAATGTCAATCCATGGCAGATGATCTTCCTGACCACCGTTGGTGAGCCCGTATATGGGGGGAATCCGCCCAGTGAATTCAATGTTGGCGGTTTCAATGGAACCTACAGCGGTCCGAGTAATGGATTCACGGAGTTTGCCATCGCACTTGAAGCCTTTGGCGCCCAACCCAATCTGGTGCAGTACCTGTTCCAGGCCGGGGATGCATACACCCTTATCTCGAGTCCCGGAATTGGAGGTCCGCTCAATGGCAACAGCGTCGAATCAACAACACACCTGAGCGCCCAGGGACAGAGCGGCTTTGTTCACGGCATCATGGGACGCAACCTGAACGGCCTCTTTACGCCTCAGCAGACTAATCAGGAGTCCGAGGCCCTTTTCGTGGCCAAGGGAGGAAACAAGAGTCCGGAGTTTGCGCTCACTGAGGCTACCCAGCAACAGCCCGTTGATTGGCCGTCCAGCAGCCAGACAACCCCTCTCGCGGGCGCCAGTTCACTCAGTGGTCAAACCGATGCCTACCGCTACCTTAGCTACGTCCTGCTCAGCATCTACATGCAAGGCATCACAGGTGACCACCTCGATGACATCCACTACTTCTTCGCCGGCTCCTACAACACCGCCATCAACTACCACACCTACGACCCGATCGCGATCCAGTGGCCAGATCCGGGGTCGGCATCTGGTACGTATGTCTATCCCTGCGCGAGTGTCACCAATGACACCTGCACGGTGACCGTCTCGCAAATCGATCCCAATCCGCTCGTCTTCACGAAAAGTGACTTCCTGGCTGTCCAGGCTCAGCTTCGCACTGAGATTATCTACCTCACCAACACGATGCAATTCCTGGTCACCGGCACAAACAATCTCAGGGATGTAATCTCCGGAGGCAGCGAAAACGCGGGTCTCGCCCTAACCGGGGCGGCCGCGACGATCCTGGGCAGCAAGCTTCAGCCTCCGCCCCCTCAAACAGTCGTCAAAACAAGCTGGCAGAACATTGTCTCGATGATCGGCGGGGTTGCATCTTTGTCCTCGGCAATCCCTGGTCTTGGTGAACTTGCCGGATCCGCGAAGCTTGCTACTAATCTGGCAAAGGCGCTTGGAGGAGTCGCGAATATGGTTGGCGGAGCAGCTTCGGCCGCCGCCGGAGCCGGACAGATTACATCCAGTTCCACCAGCAGTTCGCTCCCCAGCGCATTTGCCACATTCTCTTCCACTATAGGCTCGCTGGCACAGTCCAGCCTGCAGGGGCAATTGAGCAGCGGCTTCGATGCCATGGCCGATAGCATCACCTCGGACTGGGGACGCCTCTCCCTCATCGGTCCCATGACCGTCGACTCCAACAACCTGGTCTTCTTCTCGCAGAACCAGGTGGGCCAAAGCGTCGCTATTCAGGGGCTGACCCAGGGTGCGTCGAGAAGCTTCTACCTGGCTCTGCTGCCGAGCCTCGGATATCGGGTGGATTACTGGCAGGGCGTCGAGCCTGGCGTGACCATGGGCTACTGGAGCGGTGTCTGTAACGCCTACTACCTCCAGCCTCAAACTAATTCAAATCCGATACCGGACAATGTCAGCGTCTCGTTTCCATCACTGGGCGGAACTCCGCAGTACTTTGGCGGTGAAGGCAACTACAGCACGCAACCTGTCGACACATACGTAATCGCAGGAACTGTGACCGGCGCCGGGGGAAGCCACCCTGAAATCGCGACGATCGATCCGCAACTAGCGGCGTCGCTCTTTACATCGAGCGGCCTCAACCTTCCCATCGAGGAGTTCATCACGCCTGGCGGACCGATGGAGGCTACGTTTGACGTCGCTTCCAGCAAGGATCCCGGCTCTCACCAGAACGATACGATCTGCGCGGGAAACATCGGTAACGGCGCCGTCGGTGGCGTTGGCAGTGGTCATTCGACCGAGACCCCCACCACCACAACTCTGTCTGTGCCCGCGACAAGCACTCTCGGCCAGGATCTAACGGCCTCTGCAACCGTAACTTCCAATGGCAGCCCGATCACGAAAGGCGGTATGTACTTCGTGCTCGACGGCACCTACCTTCCTTCGGTTCCCATGACCGCGCAGGGAACCGCTAGCGTGACGATTCCGGGTGCAACGTTGGGCCTCGGAACCCACACCCTGCAGGCCGACTACTCGACCGTGACTCCCTATGCCGCGTCTGAATCCAGTGCGGCAACAGTCTCGGTCTACGCCTCGGCGCCCACCATCAATTTGTCAACCTCGGCCAATAGCGTGGATGTAACCTACGGCTCGACTTCCAACCCTGTCACCGTGCAGCTCAGCTCGATTGACGGGATGGCGGGTACCGTGAAGCTGAGTTGCACGGGCCTTCCAGTCGGAATGACCTGCAACTTCAATCCGGCGCAAGTCGATATTCAAAGCGGAAGCGTGAAGACCGCATCGCTCACCATTAAAGCGACCGCAGTGAGCCTGTCTTCCTTCTGGATTCCAGGTATCGGATTGCTTGCGCTTCCGTTCTCGATTGTCAGCCTTGCGGTGATGCGTAAGGGTAGAAATCAACTGCTGAAGATTGCATCAATGCTTGTCGTGTCTCTTCTTGGGGTTGTGTATTTCTCGGGCTGCGGCGGCAGCAGTGCCGCGTCCCCAAACTCGCTGAAGGAATCGGGCACCAAAACAATCTCTATCAATGCCACGAGCGGAAATATGAGCACTACGATTCCCATTCAGGTGAATATCCAGTAAGCCTGCGCGTCGCGTGAGTTAGCCCACAAAACAAATCACTGAATATATCGAAGGCCTCCGAAGTGGAGGCCTTCGACTTTTAGCGGCACGAGTCAATCGCGACCGGTTTCCGACCCCGGAATAAACGGGGCTTTCGAAAATGTTCATCTTCGAGCCGCGCATCCAAATCAATCTCCGTCTAATCCGGCCAGGGGTTCACCGACTGTCGAAAGATTGGAATGTCGACTGTTGCCAACAGGGGGATAACCGGCCAATTTGCGTTTGTGGCAACAATTGCGAATCGCCTGATCTGGTGCGGGTGAAAGGCGCGTTGTATTATTCTTCAGCCGGTTTCTTCTTACTTCAGCTTGAGCAAGCGTGTTCATTTTTGCCTTCCGTCTGCGGTCCCGCTGACCAACGTGGGGCTTCGTGCAGGGAAGGAAGGCGACAGAGTCTACGAATGGGGCCACCGGACCGTTGAATGCATGGTAGGCCGCTCTGCACCGCGCCAGGCTGAAGCAGGAATCCTAATCGGGACGCATAATGTCACTGGTCGTTGAGAGCATGACGATCGGCATTGAAACGCCTCTTAACGACCACACCTGAAAATGGGCACTGATTGGCCGTGTATGACAGCGTCGGCTTCTGTCAAGACCCGTAGGCCGAATTGGGCGCACAAGACTCCCGTGGTGGTCGGGGCGGGGTCAAGGGCGCCGTTCTTTGGCGTTCATCTTGACCCTTGACCCCGTCCCGGCCACTGCGACAATCGACCTGGGAACAAAGCTCAGATGTTTTTTCTGAGCTTTGTTCCATATCAGAAAACCGTCTTGCATGGCTAAACGACCCAAAGCTCGCATGTTGACCAATCACTTTCGATGGCAACCATTCAGGTTCCACCACCATGTATTCGGCCCCGGTAAAGCACCATGATTACTTGTTCAAACTCTCTCGCCTGGCGAGAGAGGCGGGGCGTCCAATCAGTTAATCGGCCTCAAACCGCAGCCACCGGCCAAATCGGACTGCCCCGCATGCGAACCGCGCTCCACGATCTGCGTGTAGTTCTGCCCGGAGCGCAACATCCAATACAAACGAACCGCCAGTTTGTGGGCGATAGCCACTTTGGCCACGCCGTGATGCTTGTTCATCGACAGACGCACATACTGCCGGTGCCAACTCGGATCCTTGCTCTGTGCCTTGGTTGCAGCTTCCACCAGCAGCCAACGCAGTAGCGTATTGCCCTGCTTGGTGATGTGTCCCATCTGCTGCTGATGCTTGCCGCTGGACGCCTCGGCCGGAATCAGCCCCAGATAGCTGCCCACCTGCTTGCCGCGGGGGAATCGCCTCCAATCCCCCAGGATCAACACGTAGGACAGCGATACTACCGGACCTACGCCAGGATGGGTCATCAACAGCTGCGCTTCGGCATTTTGCTCAGCTGCCGCCCGCACCGCCTCGTCCAGAGGCTCGATTAGCTTGTCCATCTCATCCAGCAGCGCGAGTAGATCTTTGCGCCGCTCGGCATACCAGCCCGTCAGCGGCAACGCCTCGATCTGCTGGCGACGCTTCGCCTTCCAGACCCGCGAACCAGTCAGTCCCTCGTTCTTGGCGATCGAATCCAACTGATTCTTGATCCGCGTCCGCATGCGCACCAGCCGGCAGCGATGTAACAGCAACTGCCGCTGTTCCTGGTTGCCCACCGATGGCTGCCAGATGGCTGGAAACCGATTCTCCATCAGCAATCTCAAAATGTGCCTCGCATCCCGCTTGTCTGTCCGCTGCTCGCGCGGTGCCGAAGCATGAATCGCGCTGGCGTCCCCCACCAGAAGTTCATGACCAAGTTCACTCATCAGTTTGTGAAACCAACGGTCATTCCCCGTTGCTTCCACTCCGATGCGCACCGCCTTGCCTGTGAATGACCGGTAAAATGCTTCCGCTTCTCCGCGATGGCTCAAACGGCGCTCCTCGTACTCCCCCGTTTCCTGCTCTACGTACGCAATCTGCTGAAAACTGGGATGAAAGTCACAACCTATAATCATCATGCTCGGCTCCTTCTCCCGAGCTTCACGGTCGTCTAGCAGCAACCAGTGTAGGCGGGCTGTGGGAGCCGACGCTGTCATGAAATCAGTTAACAGGACAAAGCGCTCATTGATGCAGTTCCGGTCGAGTGGTGGACGATGCGTACATGACCCCAAGGTCATGTACGTGTGGGGTCATTCGCCCGGAACCCGGGATTTAAGCTGTTCCGGGCAAGGGCTACTCACTGCTCGAACACATAGCCGGAGCGTAGACGACAAGACAGGGCGACTGCTCAGGTACTCTGAATACACATGAATCCGTACCGTTTCTGGTTCAGTAGTACGGGATGGCGTGCGATCTGGATAGCGTTGAGACGCGCACCGCGGGACCGCCATGCCAGGCGTAACCTGCTGCGCCTCCTGCTCTCATGCCTTCCGTTCTTTGCTTACATTGGTTGGTACGTGTTCTTTATTCACGGGGCGCTGGTGGACCTTGGTCGTGAGGGTTTGCTGGTGATGGGGTGCTCCGCGGGATTTGCCGTGCTTCTTACTCTGATCATTGCTTATCGGCAACGGAGGGACGATCGAATCTATGACCGCGATAATCCGGCCGTTGCCACGGGAATTAAACTCGGCATCTATCGCGAAACTTGCCTTCTCGCCACTTTGCTTGAGCGACTAGGGAGCGAGGTTGGCATGGAAAAGGAGCTTCCGCCAAACCTTACAGTCATCACTCGACGCGTGCTCCTTGATCGACTGGGACAGTTGAAGCTCCGCGATGATCTCGAACCTTGGCTGCTTGACATCCTACTCGCGCCCGACGGCCATTGGCCTGCTGAACTCAAGGCGCACGCAATGCCGGCGTGGGAGTGCCTTGCGGCGTTACGGTGGGTAATCGGCCTCGGCGAACTGCGCGACCTGACGTTCAACCCGAAGTACAACATTTCCGACGCTCGCTCGGTCATCGATGTCAGAACGCCCCAGAAACTGAACGTGCTGCCGGCGTGGGACATTCGCCCAGCCCGCGACGCGGCTGACCTGTTCTTTAGTCGATGCTGGTCCGAGCTAACCGCACGCCGAGAACTTGAGAATTTGTCCGAAGAAGATATATCGAAGGCATTGGAAGCACGCGAGACAATTCAGTCCGAGGGCTACACGGGCGACTACCTCGTTGGTGCGATGACCTTGGGCGAGTTGCCCAGCCCCACTCTGTGGTTCCTCGCAGTGAGAGCCTACAACCGCTGGCGCACACTATCGCTGATGGTCGATATCGCTTCCACCGAGAAACCGATGACTGATCTGCGTAAACTGTTCGCACAATTTTTCACGCAACCTTCCTCAAATGATTCAGCTTCTCCCGTAGAAAACACCGTAGCCGACTCATAGCCGGAACTGGCATTGGCAGCCAATTTGCGGGTCTTGGGCGCATTGTGGCGATTGCGGAGTTTTCGGGGGTCCGAATCGCCGGGGCCGACTCAAGTGCCCAAACTCATTGGCGGTCATACAGCCAGATATTTCGATTTCACTTTTCCGACGCTGCTCGCACTGCATGTTCGATGACGAAGAACTCAACTGGCTCTTCTTGACCTGGTTCCAGCGTGAGGCCAAGTTGTTCCTTTAGGGTCCGCTGCCAAAACGTTAGCGGTTCTTCCCGCGCATCCAAGCTCATTGGCAACGCGAAATCGAAGACCCCTTGGATACCGGTTTTATTGACAACCGGAACTGGTGCGCCCTGCGCAACTGCGGGAGTCGCAGGGTCCGCGACGAGCGGGATCGTCAACTTCAGCGCGAGAACGTCTGCAAACTGGTTCAGGTCGCCGTGGAATCGCCACACACCTGGCCTGTCCTCGCCAACTGGCCTATGCAACGTCGGCCCACTCGTCCCTACAAGCAACGTATAAACAGGGCTCTCTCGCTTTTCGGTGCGAACCGTCAGCTTGAAACGGCTCGCCAAAAGGGCCTGCAGCATCTGTCGGAGTTCCGGCGAACTCACCGGGTGCGGCGCCTTGGCGTCGATGTCGTATTCTTCCGTCGATATCCATTCAGGCCCCCCGGTTAGTCGGTCATAAGGGGCCTGCCAAGCTTCATAAATGAGTCTTTTCAAAGTCACGTTCCGCGCCGTCAATTGCTCGGGACCGGTGTTGATAATGCCTTCGTGTCCGATACGTGACTGGCTCACTTTGACCGAGGCGCTAGCAAAATTGGGTAACGAGGTCGGTTGGGCGCTAACTGCTACACCCGTGATAGCGCCGCTTAGGATCGCGAGGATGGTCGCTCTTAGGCTCGATCGAAACATTCCGTCACCTATCGGAGTCATAGCCCGCCCACGTCCCAGCTATTTTGTCTCCCGCAGGGTCAGAATGCCGGTTAGATTCTTGGGGTTGCCTAAAGCTGATGTTCTATATGCCGAAGAGCCCCGCATCGTTGTCGATCATCAAGTCGTCAAAATCTCGGGTTGCACCTGAGTGGTGGCCGATGGGGAAACATCGAGTGAGCCGGATCACGAGCCGCCGGACCGGGTCAGCCGGAAAAAGCGAAGAACCGACAAAGTGCCGAGATGGCGGTGATACTCCCAGAACGTTCAATGGTCTAATGCTTGAGGAGAGTTTACTTGTGAAAGGAAGCTGGATCGTTATTTTTGCAAGTCTACTCAATTCGAGCGCGGTGATCTCTGGTGCCCAAGTGGTTGTGTCCGTTGCACCAAGCAAATCCCTCTACATTGCTGGAGAGCCGGTCTTTGTCGTAGCTTCGATCGTCAATACGGGAACTTCACCCCTGACAATCGTTGTGCCACCACCGGACTCCTGTATCTCCTCGATGACTGTTTTCATCGAGGGGCTGAGCCGCTCCGACCAAACGCCTTGCGCAGATCCCAATACCATCTTGTGCGTGTATGATGGCCCGGGCTCACAGCTTGTCCAGATCAGGCCCGGCGCTCAATACAAAATGCAGCGACTGATGAATCTGTTCTACGACCTTGGGCAAGCTGGACTTTACCACGCGCACGTGAGCTTTCACTTGGAGTACGCGGATCGGCCTGCGCTCGAGGGGAAGTATAGTTTCCAGCAGCGCAATTTCGACTACAGGGTCGTGCTCAATGTCGAGAACGGCCAAGCCGGCGATTTGCTTGCAGCTTTCTCCCCCATCATTATCGATCTCGAGTCAGGGGACGAAATCCGTCGCCGATATGCGCAAATGGTATTGTTCACCCTCGCTCCCCGATTTGCTGAGGATCGGATTCTGGCGATGGCAAATCAACAGGATCTTGAAACTGCGGCGATGCCGGCACTGCGTAGGCTAGGCACCCCAGCAGCGATCAATAAACTTGAGTCCATTGCCTTTGAGACTTCTGACGGCGACACTGTGCACGAGGGTCAGCGCCTATCGGCCCTTGAGCAAATCAAATATCTCCACGACAGATCTCTCCTACCCAGGCTTTACGAGGTCGCGGAGGAAAACAGATGGCAATCAATCCGCTGGGCAGCCGCGAGCGCCGCAGCCAGGATTGGACACACCGAAGCTGTACCGGAAATTGCAAAGATGCTGGCCAATCCCGATCCCCTCATAGTCTTCGCCGGCGCCGAGGCGCTCGGCGATACAAACAGCCGCGCCGCTGTCGGGATTCTGATTTCCGCCATACCCGCCGCAGCTATGGGCAATGAGTTGCCGGCAATCGTTGAAGCTCTGGGTAGGCTGACACATCAAAAGACATCCTCTGACCCAAAACAGCGCGGAGCCATTCACAAGCAATGGAGCGATTGGTGGGCGACTCACGGCGCAAATGCAACGATCTACGATCCTGAGACGTGCGGGATCATTCGTCAACTTTGATCGAGATCGCCCGGCCGATTTCAAGGTTCCGGTAGGATCGTGGCCGACTCTTCCCCTACCGTGAGCCAGATCACCGGAGCAGGCGAAAAGTAGTCAAAGGTCAGAGTCAGCGGTAAGTGCGCCATGAGCACGAAGGCGGAACAGTGCCGAACGTGCGTAACTGCTTAACCGATGAGGGGCGGCCCCTCGGAATCGGCTTACAGGAGCGGATTCCAAACCACCTTCGGCGGCTGTGGTCAAAAGCCATGGTCGTGAGCGCGGAAGGAAAAGGCCCGGTTTGACTGGGTCAGGTGTCAGGCAAGAAGAGGACCGAAAGGAAACCACCGTTGAAGTGTCGAAACCGATGAGACGATGTCAAAACCGCGGCGTTATTACTACTGCGGGACAAAGCTTCGACGAAACCTGTTTACGGGCGGAGCGGCATCCGGCATGAGAGGTGGCCTGAGCTTGCCATGAGGCGGATAGGCGGAACATGGGAAATCTTCAAGTGATGCCAAGAGAAAACCTATAAGTGCGAACCACGAAAAGGGAAATATCGATGCACTTGAAGATGGCGGATCATCCTGTAGTAGCGTTGAAGCGTCTGTAACGGACGTGGAGCGAAGAGGATGACATAGCGCGAAGGAAGCTTGGGCCAACTGGGTAACCAGGAGGAGCTTGATCTTCCAGAGAAGGTCTGTTCTCCCACGAGGCCAGACCTACGCTGTGAAGAGCCGTATGACGCGAGAGTGTCACGTACGGATCTGTGAGGGCCTCGGGGTGAAATTCCCCGGGGCTACTCGACCACCAACAACTCACGAGTAGTCAGTGCAGACGCGGTGCAATTCGTTCTAAGGTCGTTGTCATGAAGGTCTGAGCCTCTTCACCAACATCGCGCCGATGAAGGAAGTAGCCAGTGACGGGGACGTCAAGATCAATGATCCGACGGACCACAAGGCTGCGACTTCCCGACGCCAGCGTTTCTGGGAGGATCGCGACGGCAACGCCGGTCTTGACCACAGAGGAAATCGTGCCAATGTCATCCAGTTCCATGCTGATCGTAGGCTTCAATCCGACACGTCTGAAGGCGCGGTCAAGCCTGACTCTGGTGGCGCATCTACGTGAGGTAAGCAGCAGGGGCCGACGACAAAACTCCACAAGTGTGATCTTGGAGGGAAAGTGCATCGAAGCGGCTGAGATGCCGACCATGCGTGTCGCAAATATCTGCTTTCGTACAAGGGTCGTCGTTTCCGGCAATTCCAGTCCCCCGCACAGATCGAAATCGCCGTTCTCCAGGCCCTGCACGAGTTCCCGTGGGGCTGTCACAGTCAAAGCAATCTGCACCTGAGGTCGCCTCTTACGAAACTCCAGCAGAAATTCAGAAGCCATGCTCGTCGAGGTAGTGAAGCTCATGCCAAGGCGCAAGCGTGCTCCTGCGCTCTTGTTGACTCTGGATATTGCCGACCGTGCCCGTTCAAAGGTCGATCTCATCTCTTTAGCAAATGGGAGAAACTCGCTTCCCGCTTCAGACAATGCAAGCCCTCGTACAGAGCGATGAAACAGCGTGACACCGAGTTCTCTTTCGAGTTGTTGAAGCTGCTGAGTCAACCGTGGTTGCGATGTTCCAAGTTCCGCAGCGGCACGACTCAACGATCCTGTTCGCACCAGCAGGTCGAATAATTCAAGCTGTTTAGTATCCACCTGGCAGGCCCTTCCTAGATTCGGTCAACATGCATAAACATACCTTATGGGGGTATCTCTCTTGTCCTTTCTTCGATGTCAGTCATCAGAATGGACACGAAGACGCGCACAATGCGCGGGAGGAGACTGCGTGACCACAGACGACAACAAAGCGATCATCCGGCGATTCACGGAAGAACTCATCAACACGGCAAGTCCAAAGGTGGCTGCGGAACTCGTCGCCCCTGACGCTCTCTTTCACATCGGTCGGCCTGAGCCGTTGCGCGGACCTGATGGCGTCCTCGCCATTGTGCAGATGATGCGGAGCGGGTTCTCAGATGTTCGGTGGACGCTCGAAGAGATGATTGCCGAAGACGACAAGGTGGCGGCACGCTTCACCATCCGCGGAACCCACGACGGCACGTTCTTCGGTGCCCCAGCGACGGGCAGGCAGATCATTGGCCGCAGCACTTCAATCTATCGCTTGGCTCACGAAAGGATTATCGAAGATCAAGGGTTCCCCGATTTACTCGGGATGCTGGTTCAAATCGGCGCGGTCCCCGGAATGTAAGACCTCGCACCCAGAATCAGCCTGTTCCGGGCGAGTTGTGGACGATGCGTACATGACCCCAAGGTCATGTACGAGTGGGCGGTTATCCAACCGCGATCCCAAATTTGGCGGTAGAAATGACTGTCAGCGAGTGACTTGGCGATGATGCATTCATTGAGCCTCTGGGCATTGGTAAACTTTCGGGCTGCCGATAATCCCGCCCTCCAGTCGCAGCCAAAGGTCCGACAAAGCAAGCCGTTCTGGGATTCCTGTGTCACCTCAAGGGGAAGCCAGTCGCGGAGCCCGACCATAGAGAATCGACCAAATACAGAGCGTTCGTGATACGATTCGCTGTCTCGAAAAATCCCCCTGAACCACTGGCCGAGACTCCGGCAGCGAATTCTACGACACGCTTCGTTGAAGAGAAAGGTTAGACGCGATGCAGCAGGGTCCAGCGATACATAATTCGAAATTGAGAAAGCAATTTGAGAGTGCACGTGAAAACGTCAGGCGGAGTACCTCCCATGTGCATAATTTTCTGCACACCATCGCGAGAGGCGAGAGGGATATGAACACGGATCAGCAAACTTTCCTCGAACTACGAACTCTAAAGGAGGTCGTTGCTCAGCAAATGCGCGAAAACGTACAGATACAGGTTTTTATGAATAAAGAACTGCTTGGCTTTAGCGAATATCAAACGATTATTCTGCGAGGCGGCAATCGCGATGAAATCATGCGTGTCCGAGATAATCTGAGCAGTAAACAAATAAAGAGATTAACAGCGCTAGGTCTGATGCTTGGACCAAACGGTGAAAAGCCAACGGACCAGAAAATCGAAGAAATGGGAAAGTCCGACAAGATCACACGAGAAAAATGGTTTACGGACAAGCAAGAAGGTGATCGAGAAGTTGCCATGCTTGAACTTGATTACCAGAGGCTATTGAATAAATTGAACGAAGCATCAAAAATACTCGGTGGTGATCCGCAAGCTCCGCCTCCGCCGCAATATGACGATAATTCAGTCTAAGTGAGCTCCGTTTCTCACTGAGAAAAAAGCTCAACCCTTGCAGTTCCGCCGAATCCACTGCCACAATCGTTAAGCAGCGGACATGGCCGCCCGAGAAGACGACATCACCATGTTCAACCTCCGCTTCACCAAAGAAATGGCTCTGTGGCGCAACTTTAGTGAGGTCATTTTCAAATGGTCCCCCCCCGGTCAACCTCTTTCGCCGCGAGGGGACTGTACGCGCCGGATGAAAAATAGACCATGTTGCGCCGCGGAAGCGGCGTGACGTGGCGGGATAAAAGTAGTCCACCGCCACATTCTGGTTCCATGGTCAACCGAGCCCATCAGGGGTAACGAACAAGGTTCGTCGCCCATGCGGGGAGCTTTGCACTGTGGGACACCGGAGGTATGTACACCGTGGAGATTTATGCGCGGGTGCGGCGGGCGGTTCTTGTAGAAGGCAAGAGCCGGCGGGCGGTGGCCCGGGAGTTTGGGCTGGCGCGGAAGACGGTAAGCAAGATGCTGGATTATTCCTTGCCGCCTGGGTATCGGCGGCAGAAGCCGGTGAGGCGGCCCAGGCTGGCGGCCTGGCAAGGTGTCATCGATGCCATATTGGAAGAAGACAAGCAACGGCCGAAGAAGCAGCGGCACACGGCCAAACGGATCTTTGAGCGGCTGAAGGCCGAGCACGCTTACCCGGGCGGCTACACCATCGTGAAGGATTACGTTCGGCAGTCCAGGATCAGCAGCCAGGAGATGTTCGTGCCCTTGAGCCATGCGCCCGGCGAGGCGCAGGCCGATTTTGGCGAAGCCTTGGCCGTCATCGCAGGTTCAGAGCAGACGGCGCACTACATGGTCTTCGATTTGCCCCACTCCGACGATTGCTTCGTGCAGGCATTTCCGGCCGAGACAACCGAGGCATTCCTTGAAGGTCACGTGCGGGCGTTCCAGTACTTTGGCGCCGTGCCCTCAAGGATTCTCTACGACAACACCACGCTGGCGGTAGCTCGCATCCTGGGGGATGGCGAGCGGCAGAAGACACGCGCCTTTTCCGAGTTACAGAGCCACTACCTGTTCGCCGAGAAGTTCGGCCGCCCTGGCAAGGGCAACGACAAGGGCAAGGTCGAAAATCTTGTGGGCTATGCGCGGCGGAACTTCATGGTGCCGATTCCACGAGCGTCGAGCTGGGAAGAACTCAACGCGCACCTGGAAGCCGATTGCCGTGAGCGCCGTAAACGCCGATTGCGCGGGCACACGGAGACCATCGGTGAGCGTCTCCAGCGTGACCGCGTGGCGATGTTGCCCCTGCCGGCCGCTCCATACGAGCCCTGTGAGAAGGTTACCGCGCGAGTCAACTCCCTGGCGCTGGTGCGCTATCGAACCAACGATTACTCGGTGCCCACGGCCTATGGCTATAGACAGGTGCTGGTCAAGGGCTACGTGCACCGCGTGGAGATCGTCTGCGGCAGCGAGGTGATCGCTTCGCATCCACGCAGTTATGACCGCGAGAGTGCCATATACGATCCTGTTCATTACCTGGCGTTGCTGGAACACAAGAGCCGGGCCCTGGACCAGGCCGCGCCACTCACCGGCTGGCAGTTGCCGGATTGCTTTGCCCAGTTGCGACGCCTGCTCGAAGCGCGTCTCAGCAAACACGCCAGCCGCGAGTACCTCCAGGTGCTGCGGTTGATGGAGACCTTCGCGCTGGCGGAAGTAACAAGCGCCGTCGAAGGTGCCCTGCGCCTGGGCGCCATCAGCTTCGACGCCGTGCGACATCTTCTGCTCTGTCGCATCGAGCGCCGGCCGCCGCGGCTTGACCTGGCCAACTGGCCGCATCTGCCCATGGCCAGCGTGCGCACCACCCAGGCCGGCGATTACATGGCCCTGCTCAGTTACTCATCGGCCTTGCCGTCACGCCAGAATCCGGAGGCGGTGCTATGAGTACCCAGCCGGAAATGCCGACTCCCGATACACCGCAGGTTTTGCTGGAGCATCATCTCAAGGCACTGCGTCTGCCCACCATCCTGCATGAGTATGACAAGGTGGCGCGAAAGTGCGCCCAGGAAAAGACGGACTTCCCGCGTTACTTACTTCGCCTGACCGAGCTGGAGTTGCTAGACCGCGATCGCCGAGCCACGGAGCGCCGTATCCGCCAGGCCAGATTCCCAGTGGTCAAGGGCCTCGACAGTTTCGACTTCCTCGCTATCCCCTCGCTCAACAGGACGCTTGTGCTGGAACTGGCTCGATGTGAGTTCCTGTCGAGAAAAGAGAATCTGCTCCTTCTCGGCAACAGCGGCACCGGCAAGTCGCACGTCGCCCTGGCGCTCGGCCTGGCGGCTTGTCAACGCGGCCATCGTGTTCGTTTCACTACCGCCGCCGCACTGGTCAGCGAGCTGATCGAAGCCCGCGACGAAAAACACCTCCTGCGCTTCCAGAAACAGCTGGCAGCTTACGAGCTACTTATCGTCGATGAGCTGGGCTACGTGCCCTTGTCCAAGACCGGCGCAGAGCTGCTCTTCGAGACCTTCAGCCAACGCTATGAACGTGCATCTACGCTGGTGACCAGTAACTTGCCTTTCGACGAATGGACAGAAGTCTTCGGTTCAGAGAGGCTGACCGGCGCCCTGCTCGACCGGCTTACCCACCACGTTCACATCCTGGAGATGAACGCCGACAGCTACCGTCTCAAGCAAAGCCGCCGCAAAAGAAATCCACCCGCAGACCGCTGAGAATGCCCCTCCCAACGCGGCTTCGGGGGAGAAAGGCCTCTTCCGCTACGCTCCAGAGCCCTTTCTCCCCCGAAAACAACCCATCCTCAGCCTATAAGTGGTTCCCTATGCCTCCGCCCCAGTGGTCTCCTTTTACTCCGGCCTTGACAATCCTCCGCATCAACGCGAACGTCTTGCCGGTTCCGGGCCCGGCCACGATGCGCAGCGGCGTCCCCGGATATGACGCGATGTTAAGTGGGGTCCCCTGAAGTCCTGAGTTCCATGGCATGCACAGATTTTCGCATGGCGGTACGGATCGGTATTGGCGAACAGGAGGCGAATGTTCTAATGCACTCGTTCTACAAGGCCCTGTCGACCGGCCCAGGCCCACCTCGGTACCACTACTTCCGGCTCGGACTCGATGCGTCTCAATCCCGTCGAGCTGGCTGACCAAGGCCCCGGATGCCTTGGTGGGGGTTTCTCCGTCCGGTTCGTGGTGCTCATTGGCGGCTCAGTGCGCTCCCGAGCTGCTTATCCAGATAGTCGGACCAGGCCTGCATCATCTTGGCGCGTGGCTCAAGATACTTGGCATAGTCGTATGCCGCACTCACTTTATTGCGCTTGAGGTGCGCGAGCTGCGTCTCGATGTGGGCATCGTCATAACCCATCTCGTGGAGGATGGTCGAAGCAACCCCGCGAAAACCGTGCCCTGTCATCTCCCCGCGATAGCCCATTCGCTTCAGGGCCCCGGAGATCGCGCCGGTTGACATGTGCTCGTTGCGCTCCCAGTCGCCAGGGAAGACATGCTCCTCGTTGCGAGTCATCGCTTTGATCCTACGCAGCTCCGCGATCACCTGACGGGACAGCGGCACGATGTGTGGGCTCGGCTTCTTCATCCGATCCGCTGGTATCTCCCACCGCGCACTGTCAAAGTCGATCTCGATCCATGGTGTCAGGGTCAACTCCGTCGTGCGCAAGAACGTATGGGCCATAATCCGCATCGCCGCCTTGGTCAGTTCCCTTCCCGTGTACATCTCGATATCGAGCAGGAGCTGGGGTAGGTCGCGCTGGTGCACACGGGGATGATTGTGGACCTCGACGCGGCGGAAGATGTCCGATGGCTTGATGTCCATCGCCGGGTTGCGTCGTGCATAGCCATGCGCGATCCCATATCGGAATACCTGCCCGATGGTGCGGAGGGCCTTACGGGCCAGCTCGTTGGCGCCCCGGGCCTCGATCGCTTTGACGACGGTGACCACGTCGGGCGCTTCGATCTCCGTCACGGGCCGGGCACCCAAGTATGGCATGACATCGGCGGCCAGGCGGCTCTCCATCTGCTTTACGTAGTCCGGATCGTTGTTCGCAGACCAGGTCCGGAACCACTCCTGCTGAACGGCGCCGAAGCTGCTGGCTGGATACTCGATCTGCAGCTTCGGAGCATCTGTCACCGGCGGGGCCGGGACGCGTACGATCTGCTGCTGTTGAACGGTAGCCGGATCGACGCCGCTGGCCAGGACGCGGCGGAGGCTCTGATGCTTCTCGCGGGCCGCGCTCAGCGACAACGATGGGTACTCGCCCAGGGACAGGAGCCGCTCGCGCTTGTCGACGTAGTACTTCCACCGCCAGTACTTTCCGCCTGCGGGGGTGACGTACAGATACAGCCCGTGACCGTCCGTCAGTTTGTAGGCCTTGTCCTTCGCCTTGGCCTTTGCGATCTTCACATCCTGCAGTTTCGATCCCGCCATCCGAGTCTTACCTCGATGCCGAGATTGTACCCCGTTTGCTCCCCGTTTTGCTGTGGCTAGGGCTGGAAATGGTTGGACGGTCTTGGACGACTTTTTTGTAGATTGTTGATTTTAAATGATGTTATGGAAGCGACTGGACGCGTATAGACATAACTTGGCTCCTCAGGTAGGACTCTAACCTACAACCCTTCGGTTAACAGCCGAAGCCTGTGCTTCGTGGAGAGATAGGAGCGAAAGTATCAGTCTCGGCGTTCGATTCCGTTAATTGGTTCTCGATCAATTGGACCGCAACAGCACAAAGACCTAAGGAGGAATTATGGCTACGACTTTCACACAAGATGACGCAAGGACTTGCTTCCATTGCAGCGTCAATCGGCCAGTATTCCGAGTAATATCTCTCGAACGATTCCCAAACGAAATCGGCGATTTAGTTCCTGACACCCTGGCCGGTCTATTCTGCGAATCCTGCCTAAGACTCGAAATTGAAAGTTACTATGACGCATTTGAACAGGCCAAGCTTCCTTTCGGAAAGGATGAATCCCCAAACGGGTTTCTTTGCCGTCAAATTGGATTCGCCGTCGTGCCTCTTATGTTCGGTGAGGAGGAGGCGAAGATTATGATCGACGAACTCAATTCGGATTGGCTCGAGTGTGCGGTCGATTAGTAGTTCGTTCCTCTTGGAACAAACTCTATCGGGTTGAGCGTCTTCGATCAATAACAGATTCATCCGATCGCAGTGCGTGCGAAAGCCACTACAAACCGGATTCTTAAGGCGACCTCCGCAGTGATCCTCTAATTCTGGCTGGTCGCAACCCAGCAATTGATGGAACTGATTTGAGATTGAACGTCATCACCCGGGGGACGGTAGGCTCGAACCCGCGACCTCGGCTGGACGGCTGCGACTCATTGAAGGAGGAATTGTTATGGCACCCGAACCCTTTGTATCCGCCCAGGAAGCCGCTAAATTCATTGGAATTAGTCGACGTTTCCTCACGGAACTCGCCCGTCGCGGGATCCCAGGGGCTTATCCGATCGGGACTGGCGAGTTGCGCAAAACATGGGTATTCCGCCTGTCGGAACTCGCTGCCGCAATCGATCGCACGCATGACACGGCTTCCCGCCGACCGCCGGAAAGCGAGCGAGCGTATCATCCAATCATTAGGCGTTCCCTACTGAAATGAGACGTTATGGCATATCAGAGGGGATCTATCAGAATTGTGTCCCGCAAGGGCGGAGATGTCTGGATGCTGCGTTACAGACTCAACACTGCGGACGGCAAGCGCAAAGAGAACACCCTGCCAGTCGGTCTTCTCAGGGATTTTCCGACAGAGAAGGCTGCTTGGCGCGAGGTGGACAGGCTTGGACTACTCATCCGCATAAACAGTGAAGAATCTGCTACGCGCATCCGCTTTAACACTCTCGCGGAATACTATCTAAAAGCCGATTTTGGCGAAGATGCAGTGCGTCCGAAGTCGGTCAACACCATCCCGATCGTGGAGGCATTACGTCCGGGATTACCTTATTGGCCGCTGGGGCAATGAGCTCGCTTGCGATATCGGGCCGCTCGAAATTCAGCGTTGGCTGAAGTCGCTTCACATCGATAATGGACTGGCCTGGACGACGGTCTCGAAGATCCGCGGCATCATGCACCGGGTCTACAAGGTCGGCATCCTGCACGAGCGCGTAGAGAAGAATCCGGTGGAGCATGTCGAGACGCGGTCGCAGTCCCTTTACAAGGCAGTCGTCATTACACCGTCTCAAACCCTTGCCATCCTCAATAAGCTGACGAATCCGCTGCATTTCACTCTGGTCTTGACCTGCGCCGCAACGGCGCTTCGCGCATCGGAGCTAGTTTCGCTGCGCTGGTCGGACATTCTGTGGAACGACGGACAAATCCGGGTATCGAAGCGATGGGCAAAGGGGGATGACGGCGAGACCAAGACGGCGGCCTCGAACGGCTTTGTGCCGATGCATCCGGTGCTGGCGGAATATCTGAAGGAATGGCGGCTGCAAAGTCCATATTCGAATGTCGATGATTTTGTCTTTCCGTCGCTGGTCAGGGACGGCAAGGTGCCGATCTCGGCGTCGATATTCGTTCAGGACCATCTGCGGCCAGCGGCATTGAGCGCTAGTGTCGTCCTTGCAAAAGGGCAGCGCTTCGGTCTTCATAACCTGCGGCACAGCTTGAGCACCTGGCTGGTGAACAAAGGAAAGGTCGATCCGAAGACGGTGCAGGGTATGTTGCGGCATAGCGATATCCGCACAACCATGAACCTCTATACGCAGGATGACCGCGACGAAAAGCAGACAGCACAAGGCGCATTCCTAAGCGCGGTAGGGCTTGGAAGTCGTCTAGTGCAGTGAATTGTGGATCGGATTGTGGATTGTCACTAAGGATTCCATTCAAGCTTAAGTGCTTTGTTTTGAATGGCGGGGACGACGGGGCTCGAACCCGCGACCTCTGCCGTGACAGCGCTCCGCTTTTAGGTTTATCAACGACTTACAAACCCGTGGGGAACGCCTAAGACCACCGAAGTCGTTGAAGACTATCCTTTTTGTGGATCGGATTGTGGATCGGGATCGAACCTAACCTAGGTGTGTACGGTTCCTTACGGCGCCCCGAGAAACGCAGGTCAACGAGACTCGCCATATTTGGCATCAAAGATTTATCTGGTCTCCCCCCAGGGATTCACATCAGCTGAAAACACAGGGGATAAGCCTGTGGTACAACCATGAATATCCTCCTTTATATCCCCAATATTTCAGATTTCCTTCGCGCCTCCCTGAACGTGGGGATGGCTTCCCCCCGCCGTCTCTGGACCTATGTTCGCGATGATCGGCCCGCGGCACAGACCACTGCGCCTGCCGTTTGGTTCGCTTATTCGGAAGACCGCAAGGGCGAACATCCGCGACGGCATCTCAAGAACTACTCCGGAGCTCTGCAGGCGGACGCCTATTCGGGCCTGCATCACTATTTAGGATCATCGGCCCCGGTCAAGAGGGGAACTCCCCACGCTTACAAGAAAACGCACCACCTCTGATATTCTCTTTTGTACAATAGGGGGATCACATTGCTGCCAATAGCGCCAATTGCCTAAAATACGTGCTGTCCCGAACCCTCGACGACAAATGAGATTAACAAGCGTGACTATGGAGGGACTACAGTGTCTTCGATGAATCGCACACAAACCCAATCAGGTACACTATCTCATCTCACACTGACTTTCGACCGTCCAATGTCCGAAAGCGAAATAGAATTCCTGCGATCGAGTACGAACGCTGCGATGGCTCTTCGAATTCCTTCAAGTGTAAAGGCAGCATATGATCGTGAGAAAACGCTGCAGTTCAGCCAATCATCGGAGCCAGATGTCGGTCGCCTGCTTTCCGTTCTTTCCGCAATGCTGCCTCGGGAGGGCCGAGTGCTTGAACTTGGAACTGGAGCGGGAGTAGGACTGGCTTGGATTGTGCATGGAGTTGCCGATCGCGGCGACATTAGGGTTATTAGTATAGAAAGAAATCCTAACAATGCAGCACTCATTGGTGCAGCAGACTGGCCTGAGTGGGTTTCGATTATGGTCGGCGATGGCGCGGAGCTAATGAAGACTCTGGGGTTATTCGATCTAATCTTCGCCGATACGCCTGGAGGGAAAGTCTATGGACTTGAGCACACGGTAGCGGCGCTGCAACCCGGAGGTGTTCTTCTATTAGACGATATGGATTGGGATCGAAGCGAGGATCCAGAACGAATTGCAAGACTTGCATACGTGCGAAATCAACTGTTCGGTAACTCAAAGCTATGCTGCACAGAATTGGCTCTATCGAGTGGAGTAATTCTCGCGGCACGAAAAAGGCAGTGATAATCTTGTCAAACGGCTATGCCCGATGGAATCGCAGAGTCGACCTTTGGAATGGAGCTAGCCCGACTTGGGATGTGGCGAGTGTGAACAATGGCTCCAATCAGTGCTAATCGGCGGCTAGAATTATCAACCATGTTTCGAACCTCTTCGTCCGGAGCACTGACCGACGTACCAGGATCCAAGTGGTATCCATCAACCGAGCAGCGTAAGATGGTTTCGGCTATTAGACGTCGTACCCGAGGAAATACCACAAAGCCGTCTCGAATATCGGCATGTTCTAATAAAGCTTCTGAAAAAGCAGATGCTGCTGCATCAGCGTCTATTCCGTGAAGCAGTGTTCGTGTAAATGCGATCTCGTCTTCTAGAATTATGGAAAGGTTTTTAGATAAATCAGGCGAGGGGACGACTTGTTGGATCTTCGCCGCTTCCATTTGATAGCGGTCTAGTAGCAGATGAAGAAGGGCACCTGGGGCAGGTGGAGCAATGGCCAACTTTTCCAACAAAGAGTTGAACCATTCGACCAAACCGCGGCCGGCAATCCCAAGCTCATCCCAGCAACGAGTGCGCAGATTCTCGCCGAGATAATATGCCCTTTCAAAGGCTTTGCGACTCGAGGTCATCGCCGGCAGGGCTTCAATTGACCCGTACACAGTCCTCAACTCTGGCGCGCGGTTTTCGGCCAAACTGCAGAACAGGGTGAGGTGAGCATAAACATGAAATGCGGCGATAGCACGATGTGGATCCCATACATTCGATTCATCAAATCCGGGCGTGTTCCACAGCGATGTTAAAGTTTGTACCTTATCAGGCATACCAACATTCTTCTCGTCATCGCGCCCAAGCAGCGAGTGTGCGTGTCGGAAATCGTACAGCTTTTGGTGTAGCGACTCGTGTAGTAAATGCTCTGCGACCCACCATGGGCTTTTGAGTGCGGTCTTGTTCAGGAAGATGGCCCCGGTCAGTCTGAATTGAGAACTGGAAGCCACTTTCTCCCAGTTTCCCGTTCCAGGAAAGATCCCGAGTAGGTGAGCATGACTGAACGCACTCCGAGAGAGCATCGGTAAAAGCCGTTGAAGAAGTTCTGTAGCCTGATCCAGAATGTCCATCTCCCCGGCAGATGGCGAAGTTAACTCCTCTCCATATTCAGCCTCAATAAGTCGCTTAAAGCAACGTCCGTAGATATCGTCGATCCGATCGACGCTCCAAATCCATGGTGTGAACGACCTTGATCCCAGCCTGTGCGCTTTTACTACACCAGATTCCAGTAGCCCTGACCTCACCCCCAACTCAATGTGACGGGTAGCCTCGAGGAATACCTCCGAGCATTCATCGAGAGACAGGACCACTTGAGCTCCAGTGACAATTTGGGTAAGGGCCTGTTGTATTGCTGCTCGAAGCAGTGGATCACCGAGAACCAGGCGTTGGTGTTGGCTGTCAGTTTGTTCAAGCAATCTTAAGAGTCGCCGAGCGGCGGGAAGTTGGTTACCAACCTCGGAGAGACGGTCCGTAAATGCATGACGCATTTGCTGGTCAATGTATTCGCTGTCTCCGAACGGCCGAGCCTGTGACAGGATTCTGTCAAGTTTTTCTGTGTCAGAAGTAAGCGCAAGCATTTGAAACCTCCTCTACAGCTAGTCTGGCAAACAGACTACTTCGATGGGAAGCTGCCACAGGACTCGTCTCTCACTTCCAGCTCAGGCGCGTCACGACTCCCACGTCAGAATAGTTTCGGATGATCGTGATCGTGGTGCCCTCCAGAACCCGCCAGTGCGCTGATCGCTTTATGTTGTAGTTGCATTTGCTTAACTTCTTCCTCCGTAATCGGACGGTCGAATGTGAGAGTCACATGGGTTACTTTCTCAGACTTCTTTTCCTCTGCCATATTTTCTCCTCTCTGGACACATGTAGCTCACCGGCGACCTTGCGAGCAAAATCGCTGGGGTTTAGGTCTTAGTTTCCGTAGACGTCTACTGGGGAATTGGCCGCTTAACTTTTCCTAGGAGTGTTGTGCAAATCTGGCATCACCAGCTCTTGAGGAGCTGTGATTGTGTTCTAGAAAATCCGCCGCCTATCGTACACGGTTTTGGGTTGATTGTCAATGGAGTTAGATCGCTTCTATCAGCAACGGTCGTATAGACCCTAGGTGACGGCGAGCTGATGTCGTCTCGTGCCAACCGGAGTGCCGCAATGATGGCGGCCGCATCACCACTGTGCTGGCAAAACGTTCCTGATTCCTCCGTTCCTGCTCTTCTGGGGCAATAGCCCGCCTCATCTCGCCCATTTTTCGCCCCCAGTCCGCCAAGATTTGGCCACGACCTCATGCGAAAGGCGCCCCTGGAATATGTCTGTCGGCAAGTAACGGCGTTGTTGGGCGCAAAGAGGGCATGTCGCAATAATTCACGAACTTGGCATCGTCTCCACCGACGCGGGAATGAGCACGTGGTCTGTGACTGCCCCGACCGGTCCAGCCTTCGACAAGGCCGCTGAACCCGATCGCATCGAGCCCGACTGCGAGTACAAGCTGACTTGACGTCGAACGTGTGCCGGTTTGTGCGAGTTGGCGACTCAATGGGATCTGAGATAAAGTAGGACGCGATTGCATGGAATGTTCAATCTGGAGGATGACCTATGCCAGAATCGGTTAAGAATCTAAGGGACCTAATCGGATTCGCCGCCCAAAACCCACATTTCGCAAAACAACTGAAGGCTGATCCGAAGCAAGTGGCACTGATGTTCGGTCTTGAACTCACCATAGAAGATGCCGAAAAGATATCCGCAAATCTCGATATCGATCAGCTGCTGAGATTTTCAACGGATGTAAACAGCATGGCAGCAAAAGTGGCCCAAGGGGTCGGTCTCAGATTGAACGAGTAAGCAGGCTAGTGAGCCCAAATTACGGATGGTCCATGAAGACGGATATTCTTTTACTCAGACCCAAAGGGAAGATGACCAATAGCCGTCTTTTCGCAACGGAGCAGCTTGGCTTGTCTTATATCGCTGCGTATGTTCGGTCACGCTCATTAACTGCAGAGATTATTGACGGGTTCTTGGAGCCTGATCGTTATGACCGCCTGATCTCTGGAATCGAGGATAGCGATTATCGAGTAATTGGTTATCCACTTTATGAGGAAACTCTCAAACGTGTCGCGTCGGACGCGGCTCGAATTCGGCGACGTGCGCAGAAGGTGCACATTACTTTAGGTAATCACTTTGCCACATTCCGCGCATCGGGCCTTCTACAGGAGTTTCCTCAATTTTCGTCTGCAATCCGTGGGGAAGGCGAGCAAACCCTAGCAGAGCTAGCTCGGTCTATCATCGAAGGCACGGGAATGCAGTCGATTCTGGGCCTGACGTTTCGTCAAGACGAAACAATAGTTACAAACGAGCCGAGACCGAACATCGAAAATCTAGATGACCTTCCTTTTCCAGCGAGAGATACTCTTCCATTGGTTATTGCAGCTGGCAACGCACCATTGATCTACTCCAGCCGAGGATGTAACGCTCGTTGCATCTTCTGTTCTGTACACAAATTCTACCGCTCGTCTCCGGGGGGAATGTGGCGAGGTCGATCTGCCAAAAACGTCGTAGATGAGATGGAGCAACTCACTAAGCGATTTGGGGTCTCTGAGTTTGCGTTCGCGGACGAACAGTTTCTCGGCCATGGGACAGCAGGCAAAGATCGTGCGGTCGGCATTGCAGAAGAGATAACGCGAAGGGGTCTCCGCTGCAAGTGGTACATCGAAACGCGTTCCTCTGACGTTTCGTTACCTCTTTTCCGCAAACTGCGTGACAGCGGACTACATGCAGTATTTATGGGGATTGAATCCGGCTTCGATCCCGCACTTAAGGCTTTGAACAAGGGTATTAAGACATCTCAACACATTGAGGCGATCGAAATACTGAAGGAATTAGAAATATTGGCCAGTATCGGATTCATAATGTTTCGCCCGGAAACAACTGTCGAGGAACTACGATGTAACCTTAATTTTTTAGAGCAGATAAGCTGCGGTGAAGTTACTGCGCTCGTGACCCAGCTGAAGACCTATGAAGGTACTGATCTCGCCCGCATCCTTGGAAATTCGACCGTAAAGCGGCAGGATGGACGCAAATGGGAATTTGCTGACCATCGGGTTGGCCAGTGTTTTGAGATTCTCATGGAATCCGCCGATACCATTACTGTCTCATACAATGAATTTGCTCGCGTGAGACGCCTCGGAGTATTGACCTATTTGGAATGTCTAGAGCTCCAAAGACTGCTCAATTCGGGTCCAATTTGCAAAGCTCGGCTTGTGATCGATGAAATCATGAATCAAAAACTAGGCTTCGATGAACTCAGAACGATTGCACGCGTTTGTTTCAAGGAAGTATGCGAAGATTTTTTGCGGATACTTTGGTTTACAGAGGCTATTGCAAAGGGTCGACCCAGAGAAGACGGAATAAAGCTTTTGAGCCCCATGTCCCTTTGTTGAAAAATCGCGTTGGAGGATGGTGCAAGCAGGACGAGCGAGGCATCTGAGGCAACAGCTGATGATGACCTACCCCCCTTCTTCTCAGCCACTATTGCGTCCTGCATAAATAATGCAATAATAGAGGCTGAGGATTCCTTATGGCCAGATTGAAGGGGAGCGCGGATCTTCTTGAGGATCGGCGCCGACGCGCTTTGGCGTTGTTGGATGATGGACTCTCTCTCAATGAAGTTGGACGGCAGATCGGATGCAATCCGAGTTCGGTGATGCGCTGGCGAGACGCGCGTCGACACGGCGGTGTGGATGCATTGCAGGTGCGCTTTTCTCCTGGGCGTCCCTTGAAGCTGGCGGCTGGCAAGAGAAAGCGGCTTGTCCGCCTCCTGCTCAAGGGACCGATGGCACAGGGCTATCGAACCAATCTTTGGACTACGCCGCGCATTGCCGAGATGGTCGAACGTGAGTTTGGCGTGCGCTATCACCCGGACCATATCGGCCGCTTGATGCACAGCCTGGGATGGACTCCACAAAAGCCGGAACGACGTGCCCTGGAGCGGAATGAAGAGGAGATCGAACGCTGGAAGCAAGAGGCCTGGCCGCGCATAAAAAAAACGCCGCAAGGCTGGGTGCCCATATCGTCTTTGCTGACGAATCGGGCTTCCTGCTGATTCCCAATGTGGTCAGGACCTGGGCTCCGCAAGGGCAAACTCCCATTCATCGTCACCGCCAGGGACGGCGAGACAAAATCTCCGTCATTTCTGGAATTTCCGTAAGCCCCAGCCGCCATCGCCTGGGGCTTTACTATTTGCTCTTCTATGACAACATCGGACAGGACGAGGTTTGCGTATTCTTGCGCGAGCTGCTCCGCCATCTGCGCGGGCCGGTCATTGTTCTGCTCGACAACTCCTCCACGCACAAGGGAAATCCGATCGAACAAATCCTGGGCAGGCATCGCCGCTTGCGCATCGAGTACTTTCCTTCCTATGCACCGCAACTCAACCCTGATGAAGGCGCCTGGGCTTTGGCCAAGCAGAAGCTGGCAAACAGTTGCCCCAACGATGTGGACGAACTATTGGAAGATATCCTCGGCTCAATCGAAGCGATTCGCAACTCGTCAGACAAACTGCGCGGTTGTATCGCCCACTCCGAGCTGCCCTTTTTCTTTGCGTTAAATCATTGCATTATTTATGCAGCAGTCAATAATAGCCGGAGTTTCGGAGTTTCCCTTTGGTGACGACGAACTTGCGCTTACGGACGGAAAGCAGGTTGACCTCGCGCAACAGCCTGTAGACCCGCTTCGGGTTCACTGTCCATTCACGCCGCCGCAGTTCCGCAGTGATTCGCGGTCGCCCATAGCTGGGCCACTCCAACGCGATTCGCTGGATGGCATCGGCGCAGGTCCCTATCTCGGTCCGGCTTGGTTCCGGGGCAGGATCTGCCGGAGGGGATCCGAAGGCGGCTGGAGCGATCGGAATTTCTGATCGTGGTATGCAGCCCGTGTGCGGTGGCCAGCGAGTGGGTGGGCAAAAAGATTCGGGATTTTATCGCGCTCGGGCGCGGAGACAGCATTCTTGCCGTAGTGGTGGACGGGGAACCGAATGCCGAGGCGCGCGGCCTAGCGCCGGAGCTCGAGTGTTTGCCGCGCGAGATGCGCTTCCGACCGGAGTTGCGAACGGACGAGGCGAGGAATAGGTTTGTTGGTATTTCGAGCCAGCCCGCCGAGCCGCTCTGGCTGGATTGGCGAAAAAGCAACTCGCGTAACCGGCCGATGTTTCTGCGCCTGGTTGCCGCGCTTCTGTCGCTTTCGTCGCTTGATGAACTGGTGCGTAAGGACCAGATGTGTCGTGGCTGGCGTCTCGGCGTACTACATTGTTGGGCTTGGCGCCGGCTTGATGATACGGCAGAATCAGGCGGCTTCGCGGCAGGTTGCTGCGGAATCCATAGAGCATTCCAAAACTGACCTTGTGGCGGCGTTCCGAGAGGCCGTGAGTGCTGAAGCAAGGGCGCGGACAAGCGAGTCGGAGACTGCCTTGAACACTGCACTCGCGAGCCCGCGCGAACGTTTCATCGTGCATCACAAGGAAAAATCGATTCAGCCGCCTTCTCTTCCGACGGCAAGCGCATCATCACTGCGAGCGAGACCACGCCGGACGGGGGCAGAGCGCCGCTATGGGGCCACCTGTTGCTGACGATCACCGGGCACCTTGGAAAGGCTTACTCCGTTTTTCGGCCCTAAAGCACCGCGTTGCACAGCCCTGCACTAGGTCGAATAAAAGCAGCAGAATGAATGAAGTGGATTAGTTATCCACATCGCACTCAGCGGCACCAAAAAGAACGAAATTACGGTACAAAGTGGCACTAAAAGCGGCACCAGATTCTGCCCTCAGACCCCGCGGATTTACGATCCGGCCGCAAAAGTGTCGTTCTTGGATTTGCAGCGCTGCCGCGACTCTCGAAGGCTCTGCACTCAGTGAGAGTTGCTTATTGACGAAGATCAGGTGTACGGTCTCGGTTAGACCGGAGGGTTAAGCGAGAGTCCGGTTAAATCCAATCCAATTTCCCTTGAGTTCGGATTCTCTCGGCGTGTCACTGACCAAGTGCAACTCATAGGATCGAAAGCTGGCAAAATGAAAAGATCGCCGCCCGTTATTTCACACCTTCCCGAACCACCCTTCGACGAGAACGATCTGCCTCCATCTGCGCGCGCGCTACTGGGAGATCCTTGTGACCCTAACATGTGCTCTTGTTCGCCGAACCCACATGTAACATGTCAGTGGGTTAAGACCGCCACTGAGTACATTCCCGCGCAAATCTTGAACGGCAAAAAGGGTGACTTGATCCTATGTGCATCTGATGGAAGTGGTTCACTTGGACAGCTTCTTGGTGCCCTCGCGGCACCTCAGGTTTACTCACACATGGGCGTGATGGTCGAAGATTTCACGACAATCCGTCATTCGACCCTAATCCCAGATCGCTTTCAAGCTTACGACCGTGGAACCATCTTTGGAACGCCGGAACCCATAAATGGATTCGAACCGGATGTGGTGAGATTTGGCTGGCCGGGCACGATAACTCAAACGGTCGACGAAGCGGTCCAAGCGACCAACCCGGGCGTAGGAAAACAGTCCATTGATCCCCCACCCTATCTCTACTGTGATCAGGACAACGGCACCGTTTCCTATCAAAGCGACGACATCGATAACCACTGTTTCAAGGTAGGTGAATTGAGTTTTAACACGGTCTATGGAAAGTTTGGGGACCGTCGTGATTCCCTTGTTGTATCCCCATGCAGTGCTGCCGAAAGCGCTAACCCCATACTGCGGCAGGTCCTTCATTCGATAGCAGATGAAGTAAAAGGAATCAATGGGCACTATCGTTTTTTCGCGTTCACCCTTGCACGAATCGCGCAGGACCCAGCTTGGAAAAGCGTTGGCCCCATGCCCGTCTATCGATGGGATGTCGTGCTGGGGAAGTGGGTTCAGATTGAAAACACGGTGTTCGATCCAAGCAATCCTTGCGCTCCGGAGGCTCATCAAGCCCCGGTGCGGGTTACCGTTCCGGTCGTCTGCTCTTCACTTCCGTGGCTGGCGGTTCAAAACTTTAATGCTCGGCAAAATGAAATTCATGTCACCCTCGATTCGCTACCTGCGGGCGATCGCCTCGATCTACCTGGTTGTTTCCGGCGCGTGCAGGCTGATCCTGCCGGAGACTTGACTATTGGAGTACCGGACGGCCTGTACAACTTTGCACAGGCCGATCGATCGAATGCGGCGTCCAGTTTTCACGATGGTCTGAGGAAACAAGTCCTGGCCGCAATGGCCGACGCATGGGATACAATTTCGCATGTTATCGCCATCGCCGAAAATATCTCGATTGCTGTTATTGCGACGTATGGCGTTTTAGAGCAGGCGATACTCGCTGCGCAGAACTCTATAGCAGTGTTGGCGACGATCCTGCAGATATCTAACAGCGCCGCAACTGCACTGCTTGACTTGTTCACAAAGATGCCTGACCATGTCGCCAACCAAATCTGTAACACTTTCGCATTCGACAATGCGGAAGATCACACATCGAACAACTGGCAGCAGCCAGGAGATGGTGTGGGTGTGGGGCCCGATGATATCGCTTGGTTCTGGCGCCCAACGACGCAGGTAATCCAAGGAGGAGGCAAAACGGAGTTACATGGGATCTACGGCCAAAATAGACGTGTTGCCCTTCAGCAACCCGGTTGGGGAGCTGCGCCTAAATGCGAGTGGACGTTTAGCCCAGGCATCGGAGAATTTATCGCAACAGTAGCGCTTAAGTCGAATGGGTTTCCGATACCGGATGCCCTCGTTGTCGTGGCGTGCAACGAAGGCTATACAAACGAACAGGGTATTTGGGAGAAAAGCCTGCCCGCAGGTTCGTATTGGGCGACGGCAAGCTGGCAAGATCCGCAGACTGACGACTTTTTGAGAGTATCGCAGCTCGTCATCATCGAATATGGCCAAGTAGCTAGCTACCCCTTTGAGTTAGACCCGCCGCCGGTGGATTTTCGGGAAGTGGACATTGCGGTTTCTGGTGACGTTGTTATAGGAAGCATTTGGGCTAGTGGCACCCCGGTAGATATAGCATTTAGTGAATCGTTCCTACTTGGACCCCGAGGTGATCCCGCAAATCCTGGCGACACGAGCGGATTAACCGGTTCCACGGGGGGACAGCATAACTACAAGCCGGACCGCACCGCTGGTGTTTCTGTCAGCGGCAACCTGCTCGAACATGGTTTCGTGAACGGCACGGCTTCTGCAAGTTTGAATAAGCCCGACAACACTGAAATCGGAAGAAAAACCTTTAACTTCGGGCCGATAGCGCCCGGCCAGTCGGAAGCGTTCAATGTCAGAGTCCACGGTGATGGAACTTTTCGCGACTTAGCCAGTCTCACAATAACCATTTACAACAATCAGAGCTACGGCCCAGCCATGTAAGCTATCGTGTGGATGTGCAAGGATCGGACGCGCTATTGCACTACCTAACAGGTTAGGAATCGCACCAATCAAGCCGCAGGGGACAAAGTCCCATTTGGCCCCATACGGGCGTTCGCCGCGCTCTTCCGTCCACCGATGGCGTACGCTTGCACGCAACTCAATCGGTTTCAGTTCTGGTGTCGCCTCGTATGTGCCTGCCTGAGTTCCCCGCACGAACCCAACTTTCAAGAGGGGGTCTCCGACGCGAGTAAGTCCGCGGGAGGGGCTGGTCGCAAAGCGCGCCGACAGTCTCTATCAACCTGGGCAAAGAACGGGCCTCTGGGACAAATACCGGATCAACATGGGGCAGGAATTTGTCATTGGTGGATATGTGCGTGCTGGTTTTGTTCCCAGGATCCGATGCGAAGTATTCGAGGAAATACGATACTTAAGAATTGCTAAATGTCCGTTCGTGAACCTGCCAGAGACCGAGCCGGGAAGGTGGGGGCAGGGTCTCGCAGCCGAAAAGATGAGAGAGTGCATTTGGGTGAAGCCGGAAACCGTCGCCCGGATTGATTTCCTGGAATGGACAGGTGCGGATCATTTGCCCGATGCCAGGTTTGTGGCGCTGCGAGATGACAAAGATCCGCAGAAGATTGTAAAGGAATCGTAAGCAATGTTCGGGACTGAAGCACATCCGCGCCTCCCGAATGGGCCTTCAAAGGTCTGCAGCGACATTTCGGCGTATACTTATCCCGCTTTCTAACCCAAGGCGGGAATTCCAAGCAGGGCGGTATAGGCCCATCCAATGGCGCCCCCAAGGGGGCGCGGGAATCCTATCGGCCCACCAGGGAGAGTGCCATGGGCTGCAGTTGCAATGAGGAGAAATCGCGGTCGGTGCCCATCGGGCCCGTGTCGCCCACCGTCGCGAGTTTCCTACTTTATGCCGAACGCAGTGTCTGTCTGGGCGAGCGCTGCCACGCGCAGGGTGGAAACATCGGCGTGCATGCGATCGCCCAAACGGCATATGGCGCACAACTCCAAATAGGGGCTTGCTCGGATATCGATCCTTGCCACACTCTCTACGCCCCCTCGCTCCGCCTTGGCCGCGACGTGAAGCTTGGTGTTATCCAGGCGAACTCAATCGAAGATGATGCGGTCTTGCTTCGCGCACCTGTCGCTTTTCCCGCCGCCAGTATGCCCCCCCCGCTGCTCGCGCCGGCTCCAGGCGTCATCGGCGCGGACGTCACCGTTGCCGTGGAGGAGATCGCCGCGATTCTTCCTGGCGACTATGGCGCAGTCACCGTTAATGGTACCCTGCTCCTCAACCCGGGCGTCTACTCATTCGCCTCCGCCACCCTCACAGACGGCGCACGCATGGTCGCAATGACCGGCGATGTGCAGATCCGGATCAATGGCACCCTCATCGCCGGACGGCGCGTGCGCATCTTTCCCGCGTTCCGCGGAGAGGCCTGCAAGCTCGCCATCTTCGTCTGCGGCGCCAACGACGCAGGCGGCCGTCCGGCCGCCTCCATGGGCGAGCACTGCCTCATCCGCGCTCTCCTCGTCGTACCTCACGGAACGCTCGCCATCGCCGATCGCTCCCGCGCCATCGGAGCCTTCGCCGCCTTCGATATCGCCGTCGGGAAGGATGTGTGCTTCGAGTTCCAGTGTGGCTTCTCCCTCGATGCCCCCGGACAGCGCGGCTCACAGCAGCTTCAGGGCTATTACGGGCCGCACCCCGATCCCACCGTTGCCTCGCTCGTCGGCCCTGTGCCCCCGGATACCATTGTCCCACTCGCCTTCGGTCTCCCCGTTCGCGATCCGGCGGGGCTGAAAACCTTCATCAGCCAGGTATCGGACCCCAAAAATGCGAATTTCCGCAAGTACCTGACGCAATCCCAGTTCAGCGCCACCTATGGCGCCACCGATGCCGATTATCTGGCCCTCCAAAACTGGGCCATCGCCGCCGGCCTTTCGATATACGCCAAATTTCCCAACAACCTTCTGCTGTGCGTCAGCGGCACAGCGGCCCAAATCGAGCAGGCCCTTTACGTCAACCTCAATTATCGCTTGCAGAACGACGGAGTGGGACGGTTCGTTGCGGTCGATCGCGAACCCTCACTCGACCTCGCCGTATCGATTCTCCAAATTAGCGGCCTCACCGAGTTCCGCATTCCCCGACCGGCCAACGTCAATGGCACGGGTGGCTGCTTCCAACCCCAGCCCTCGGGATCCGTGTGCGGCTCCAGTTGGCGCGCCGCCGACATCCGCAATGCCTATCTCGGCTCCGACCCGAACATCCTGAAACTCGACGGCTCAGGCCAGGTGGTCGGTCTCCTCGAACTCAACAGTTATAGCCAATCGGACATCACGGGCTATGACGCGCTCCAGATCCCAGCCCTCAACCCGGCCAACGTTGTGCTCTATGAGATCGCCGCGCCTCCGATTTTTTCGAGCTATTCGCCGTCCTCGGAGACAGTCCTTGACATACAGATGGTGCAAGCGATCGCGCCGGGCGCCAAGATCCTCGTCTTTCAGACCGCGCTCGGCGTTACCTTGCATGGCGATGCCGTCTTCCAAGCCATGGCGAATTCGACCGCGCCGCTCACCTCGGCAAGCTGCTCCTACGAGTTCGGCCGTAGCGATAATTCCGAGCAGGCGCTCGAACAGATGGCGGCCAACGGCGTGTCGTTCTTTACCGCCTCGATGGACTACGGCGATGTCGGCGATCCGCAGAGCAACCTGGACATGCCGACGCAGACTCTTGTCGGCGGCACCATCCTTTCCACCAACAAGCTTTCAGCTCCGTTCCCCGCGCCCGCCTATCCGAATCCCTATTACGCCTTTGAAAACACGTGGAACCAAGCCAGCGCGCCGAAACAGAAGAACGTGACGGGCGGCGGCATCATGGATGGGAACAACGAGAACGGGCAATGCTACTGTTGGCCTTATTCGGTGTGCTGCGGTAGTGGCGTGGGCATACCCGACTGGCAAATCGGCATTATGGCGATCAGCGCAGCTTCCAACGGCGGTTCCACTGAGTGGCGCAATTACCCCGACGTCGCCTTGCTCGCCGCCAATATTGAGATTTTCTACAACGGGCAAACGACTGGCAGCGGTGGTACCAGCGCTGCCGCGCCGCTTTGGGCCGGCTTTACCGCGCTCATAAACCAGTTCATTAAGCAACTCGATCCGACTGCCCAAACCGCGGGCTTCCTCAACCCCACGCTTTATGATATCGGCCTCACACGCGGTTCCGACAACGATCTTTACACCCTCTGTTTTAACGACATCGCCGACGGCTTGAGCAACGCCAACGGCTTCGGCTCCGGCTTCAACTCGGTGCCGGGCTACGATCTTTGCACCGGGCTCGGGACGCCCAAGGTGGGACTCATTTATCAGCTCGTATCCCCAAAGCCCCTCACACAAAACCAACCTCTCGCCAACATCCGATTCGTCATCCAGACCGGTAAGGACGACGCCGGAGGCGGCCTACACGGCAGCGACCAGACCGCCGACGTTTTCCTGCTCGACGGAACCAGCTTTAACGTCACTCTCCGGCACCGCACGGAGGCGAATTGGGGCCCCTGGTCCACTCACACTGTCGATCACCAGATCCCCGCGAGTGTAAGTCCGCCACTGACCCCCTCCCACGGCATCGCCGGAGTGCAAATCAACCTTGTCCAAAATAATCCCGACGTGAGCGCCGACAACTGGGATATCGTCACCCTCGCGGTCAGCTTATTCAATCCTACCCTCCACCCTGACCTCGTCTGCCAGCTCAATCTTGTCGGCGCAGAAACGCTTCAAGACGGCAGCACGGGACTTGTCCGCCTCAGCAAGAATGCCGGCAGCAGCGGCAACGGGCCAAGTTCGCCTGTCTACAAAACCGGACCTGGCTCAGGCTGCCCATGACGCGGTTTCAAGCCGCGCGATACCATAATTGTTAACGTGGCTATTCATTCTGCGCGCGCAAGATCGGTCGATCCTGTATGGGCCTGTAGCATCCAGACGACCGGAGATGTGTACATGCAGACCATTGAGAAGAGCGTCCTCGCTGCTGTGAATTCGCGCACTGATGCTGTGCTCGATGGATGTCAACGCCTGTAAAAGAGATGGGTCTGCAAGGAAGAAAGCCGCGGGGTTCGAAGCCAATTCGGCGAAGTCTGAATTGGCAGTGTCTGTAAGTAGTTGATTCTATGGTGGACGCGGAAGGAATCGAACCTTCAACCTGTCGGTTAAGAGCCGAGAACTAAAGCCCGGAGTATCAATGTTTTCAAACGGAGTAGACAGGAACGAATGGGCATCCTCACCTCCACTGCGTCGTTCCCGCAGGCGGTTTCGATCCAGACTACTCGCGCTGGGTTCATCCCAAGTATGCCTCCTTCCTCCCCGTCAAGGTTCTTCCGCGGCAAGTATCTCGCGCTCCTCCAACAGGCGCTTCGTCAGCGCCGCCTTGACTGTCCCTCAACACTCGTGCGCGCGCTACTCAGGGACGACTGGGTGGTCTACGCCAAGCCTGCCTTCGGTGATCCCGTCCGCTCGGCCGCTACACTCACCGCGTCGCCATCAGCAATCAACGCCTGATCAGCTTCGACGGCCGTTCGGTAAGCTTCCGATGGAGAGACTATGCGCACGGCAACAAGCAGCGCATCATGACGCTCACCGCAAGCGAGTTCCTGTGCCGATTCTGCCAACATGTGCTGCCCAGAGGGTTCGTCCGCATCCGCCACTTCGGCTATCTCGCCAACGCACGCAGGGCTGCTCTCATCGCGCTCGCTCGCCAGCAACTCGCTTGCAAGGCTCCGCCAACGCGGCATCTCCCCGGTTCCACACCAGCAACATGGCGCTGCCCACACTGTTGGAGCCAACATGGACATCGGGCCCAACCTCACTGCACAACAACTGGCTTTTCGATGCGACCTTCCCGACACTTCCTGAACCGAGCCTCATCCAGGGGGGCCACGAAGATGTAACCGCACATCTCGGCCCACCTGTGTCTTCAGCGCGAAGTTGCGAACTCATCACCCATTCCTGCTCGCATGCAATTCACAAAATCGCTCGTTCCTGTGCGATGTATCGGCCTTCCCGCCTTATCCAGCCCGACCCACCCAACCTCTTTGCGGTTTCCATGCGGGCCAAATCCCGCCACTACCTCCATAGCAGCGCCCGCCACTGCCACCGCCTTCCTTCTCGTCTCCTTATCGAAAATGCTTCGGGGCAGCAGCGGGTGCACAGGGGTTGGCTGCGAGGACTCGCCCCGAAGCATTTCCGATCAAGGCTAACGGCTATCCGCTCGTCGGAGCGTTAACTGCCCTCGATGAGATGTTTGGCCCTGCTCACGTAAGGCGTAGAATTTTAGAGAAGGAGATTGGTTGACGCTGGCTGAATTTCTTGTCGCTGATACAACCCAAAGACGTCCACGGCGGGTCTTTTGTTGGAATGTCAGTATTCCCAAAGGCCACTCTAAGCGACGGTGAGTGATTGAAAATGTAGTATCGAGCGCTCGCTAGGATTTGCTAATTAAACCTATCCGAGTACTGAGCGTTTCCGCAAATTGTCCAAACAACAAGCCAGTAACGGCGGCAATGACAGCAACTGCGCGACTATTCTCACTAATCAGTTCGAAAGTCTGCCATCCATTGAATGGCACTGAGCAACTCCAAATAATAAACGCAATTGTAGCCAGCAATGCTGCAACGATTGTCTCGTTACCCATTTTGCGATTTGCACCCCACGCGGCAAGGACGACAAAGATTGGAGTCGCGCATGTCATAACCGCCAGAAACCAAAATGCTGGTGGTGAAGGATTCTGTTCTGCATGAAGAAGCGTAACCCCGGGGATGTAAAGCGCGAGAGTTTCGGTTGGAATCCACTTCGTCAGCCGGTCCGCGATCTCGAGAAACCCACGTGGCTTTCCAGCCCGTTGCCTAGTTCTTGGCTGCGTATTCAGAGGTGCACGCTCCGTTCTAGCAGTTCCACGCGCTACGCCATCTACTTCCTCCGCCTCTCCGCGCATTCGACTTGCGAGAACGACCGCATCGACGCCTATTCTGACAATGCCCATGCCGGTCCTCCTTGCACCTTCTTTCGTCCCCATTCGGTCGTTACCAGGGTGAGCGCTGAAAAAACATCGTGCCATGCCATTAGCGTATCGACAGCCTTGTCCGCTCCCGGCAACTGTTTGTCAGCGGGGTTGTTCCGCAGGCCAAAAGGCCAACGATGCACGAGACGAGTTGCTTCTCCAAGAATCTCGCAGGCGCCGCGAAGTGAATCCTGATGGCATTTTTCGGGCTGTAACTTGTTGTTAAATGAGTTTCGATAGTGCGCAATTGGAATTGCCAGCGATCCAACTCTGAGATTCAATGGGGGCGCTCCAATTCGCTCGCGGATTGCATGCTCCAGCCGTAGTGGAGATGCCTCACACCAGCCACCAATCAATCTACCCACAGGGACGCTACTTCGGATGATATAGCCGCGCTGCTCTGATCGTAAGGCATTCCTATACTCGTCTGATACGCTGCTCCGCTTTCGCCCAGCCCACAACACACGGTCGGTCGCCGAACATTGCACATTTAACGCTGCAGAGCATAAAAGCTTGGTAACCTCGGGATCGAACAGGAACATACCGTCCCCAGTCCGAATCACAACGTCCTGCAGCGGTACCTCGGTTTGAATGCTGGATCTCGGTTCCCGTTGATAATCCTGGTTCCAGAGTTGTTCATCTTTGGTGAATTTGACGTGGCTGCTACTATCTACGACGATGCACACTACCTCTCCATCTTTTGCTGAATTCAACACGGAGCCGTCGAGAATCTCCGAAACGATTCCACAAAATCCTGGTTCTTCACATGTAGTGAAAAGAAAGTCTATGTTGACCGGCCAGTGTTTCTTGATTGCCGTCATCAGGAGTGTGATCAGGACGCTGACCCCGGCAGTATTGTCGACGTGAGTCGCTGAGATAACTCCGTCGCGATTGCTCCAGACGGGTATCTCATAGTTCCCTACTCCAATGAAATATGGGTTACGCTCGAATTTTGTGATGCGCGAACTGTCGCGATCCTCGATCCGCACAACTATCTCGTGATCAAACGGATTGTCCCTTGTTAGAGGACGGCTCGGCTTGGATATTTTCTTAATATTTCCGCGAAGTGCGCCATAAGGGAGCACTAGTTTAACAGGGCTGCCCACCTTGTCGTCTTCAGGTGCTTCGCCGGAGGTATGCCAGCATAATGCCGTGTCCGTAGATCGATCGACCTCCCGCACTAGAAATCCCTCCGTATCCACGTGTGAAATTAAGACAGACTTCCTAGGGTCGTCCGGTCTTCCTCGCCATCTCACGATCAACTGTCCCGCCGGAGTGAAATCCACCCCCATCTTCTGTCGCTGCGCGACGGGCAATTTTTTGCGGAAATCAGTAATCATCGATACCAAATAGTCGTAGAGGAGGTATTCGCTGAACGAAACAGAAGGGGTCGACAACAGTTCGCGAAATACGACCACCGGATCGATCCCATCTTGGATCTGACGATGCAACTTCGCGGTTAGTCTTGAAGTCACTATGTTGTCTCCTTGCGGAACTTGAACCACTTAAACAGTTCGGCGAGCCGTCTCTCCAGCTTTCTGTCGGACTTGCGTGCGGCGCGGTGTTCTGCGTCTCTGAGATAGTTGAGTCCATCCCCCTCCCGATACCTCTCACCGGAATAGAGATACATCTTGATGTTGTAATAGCCGAGAGTCAGAAAATAGCTTGCCTGCAGTTCTGACGTAGCGACCTCACGAAACCACAATTCGATGTCTTGGAACGTATCCTTTCTCACTTTCAGCCAGCCGAGCTTGCGTTCTCGTTCTTCTGCACTGAACGACCTTACGTCTTCAGGTATGAAACGGGCTGCAAGATATAGCAAGATATTTGCGGCTCTGACTTTCAACGCGCCATGAGATCCGGCTTCTCTTGCCAGGAACAGACCCAAGTGAATCGCCATAGGTCCAACAACCTCTTCTTCACCCCCTTCGCCCGATATCTTTGGAAATACCTGAAAGCTTTCCCCGCAGGGCTCCATCCAATCGGTCAGCAATTGTGCCTTGAGGCAGTGCCAGACGAGAACCTCCGACTCGTTCAGTCCAGCGGCCTTTGCGTTTGGTACTCCCAACAGAAATCGCATTGCAATCTCGTAGTCCCGCACGCGCTGGCGCGAAGCCTCCGCGCACAACGCTCTGGTGGCAAGGTCCAAGTTCGGCGATGATTGGGCAGTTTGCGCTTCAACCCAGGAAGAAAGATAACTCAAGCTCTCAGCTAGTAGATTGCTGAAGAAGAGCGCCGTCCCGGTCAGCCAGTCACGGGATGGCAAATTGATCTTTCCCTTCGCCTCGCGCTCATTGATGGTGATCAGCAACTTGTGAACGCTTATCGTGCGTTCATTCGATGATGGGTTTGTAATCCCTTTGAGCGTCGAAATGATCTCATCGGCTAATGCGGAATCGTCAGAGTCTAGGGACGCACGTAGAGACCCTGCAAACAGATTTGGTAGGTCGAGATGGTTGACCACGATTTGAGTAAGCGTCGCAATCGTCTGGCGTCCGCCAGGGTCAAGTTCCGAATTTGCCCATACGGCCACATCCGACGGCATCGTGTCTAGGATTTCATCTATTTCTTTCAGAATGTCGTTCGCAAGCTTCCCTCGCTTCTCCAGGAAAGCGCCCCAGTCATTCGCAGAGAGGACCGACCGAAGAAGATTGGCCAAGCGCGACTCTTTGGGCTTCTTGATCTTCCTCCAGTGGTCCTGGTCCCCCATTCCTTCCAGATCAAAACTTCCCCGTAATGTCTCCCAACCGTAAAAAGTCTCCGAGGCATCGACGTGGCCTTCACCGTGCCGCTCGCGCCCAAAGGTCGCGATTCGCTGGTTAAGTTTTCCCCTTCTCTGAGTCAATTCGACCCTTATCTCGTCGCCAACCGCGCCGCCTGTGCCCGTCACTGATCGCTTTGAGCAGTAATATCCAAGTTCTGCAAAGTAGTCCCAAGGACGCCAAGACGACCTGATTGCATTGGTGGTGTCGACGTCGCTTCGAAAATAGGGTTCAAATTCGCCGGCGTGATTCTCCATGATGTCGAGCATAGAGAGGCTTCGAGACGCAAAGAATACCGGGATGCCGTGCCAATAAAATGCTTGATGAATAGCTTGGAGATACGCGAGTGCCATGGCGTCCGCCCGGTTCTGCCGTTCCAGTTTCGGCCGTTGCAGATCCATCTCTGCGCTCCAGTCATCCCAACCACCGACCGCTCCATTGCAGGCTTCTAGCGATATCGCGTTCATCCTGGACAAGAGTTGCAGCCGCAAATTCCCGTCGTCCTTTGCGCTACGGACCAACCGCAGCGCCTGCGTAGCGTCTGAGGTCCTCTCTTGTACATCTAGGTAGATACGGGGAAGATAATCCTTCAGTACCGTTTCAAGAAGCTCCCAGGCGTCGTCCGGCAATTCATCCAGCGCACTCCAGTCAGCTTTTCTATTTTTTACAATTGCATCGAAGCTAGCGTATTTTTTGCCGAGATTGTCGAGGGCGCTCAGAAGCTCGGGATATTTTTTCCCAAAGTCGGCGGTCAGCGGAACAGCAAGCGCCTGTGTCTTCAGATTCTCCAGCGCGTATTTCATTTCCATTTCATATGGGGGCAGAAGGACAAGTCTACAGGGAAGGCCGAAGAACAGATAATTCAATCCGGCATAATGTGCAGCGAAATCATCGGCGGTCCCATCTTCTTGTGGCGGTTGGCAAAAAATGTAACAAAAGATTTCCGACCAATCAACGGCGACCACAGGCCTTTCGTTGAATGGCACAGACTCTCCGATTCTCCACTTCGATAGATCGAGACGAACTGCCTCGAGAATCGCCGCCCGACGTCTCAGGTCTTCTATGTTCATTGATGGACCTGCAGCAGATGTTCCGATTGATCGGGGCTTTGCCTACTCAACGCAAGAACCTTAGCCTTATAATCGGCCTTGGAAAAGTGGGCGAGTTTTATTCGAGTGGGCTGTGCATGAGTTTTTCGGGGAGGTCCATGCACCAGGGTTTGCGAATAGGAGTATGGATTGTTCATCCAACTGACGGTTTCTGCGGGACTCAGTCCTATAATTCGAGTTCGCCTGCGGACTACGCACAGTCTGCCGGGAACGTATGCAGTCGGCGAGCTAAGTTGAATCTCGATATCCTCGTAGACCGCCCCTGAGGAATAGGATGACTCCTGAATGCAGTATGCGTCGAAATGATTCTTGACTGAACTCATAGCTTTAGCTATATCGATCGGACGAGCCTTGCGCTCCGATTGCGCGACCACAAAACCAAGCCCGTTGAGCATAGCCGCCACTTGTTTTTGGGAGGGTGGTACAGATTCGATCAGCGCCGATCCGCGGTAACACAGATAAAGCAGGGTAAGCAACGATAGCGCTTCTTGTTCTACGCTGTGAATGATCTGCGAGGGAATCCCAGCGAGCATCTGCAACGGATCTCGGAGGATCGTTTCGGTGTCCGACTCTTCAGCCAAGAAAGAGTTCAACTGGTGGTTTGTCGGCAACAATGTACCTTGCGCCAGCTTAGTTATGGCACTCTCTGAGACTGCTTGAATCGAACAAAGTGGTAGCCGCAGGGCTCGGATAATATCTTGTTCCGAACGAATGTCATTCCTAAGCTGCTTGCCTGCCATTGCAAGAATGTGTTTTACGGATGAATCGATGTTCGGAGAGACAAGGCCCAAAAACAAGCGCTCGTTAGGGGTAAAGAAAGTCGAATTGAGGAGAACTCTAGCGCTTAGTTCTGATTGAATGTAACGGCGGAGCGCATGCACAAAGTCGTGAAACTCTTGCCCAGAAAACCCGAGCTCGACAGGCGGGCTCTCGTCAGTCTGGCTTACGGATAAACCGCGAACCTCTTCCTTCGCGTCAACAAACCGCACCCATGGTCCGATCGTGAGGGCATCGGCCGCAAGGCGAGCGGCCGTAGAGCCGCAGGGCACGCGCAGAGTGCCGTGCGCTTCTGCATCCAAGGCGAGGTCCCAGGCGCGTGCAAACATTGGCAGACTCGACAAGATTGGCATCGGTTTATCATCGTCACGAACATTCTTCTGATTTATTCGGGACGCGCAAAGCAGTGACACGATATCTGGAGAATCGCCCAGTTGCTGCCACAATTTCTTTAGCAGCGTTTCGTTCAGTTTTGCGGCTTCCTCCCATGGTTCGGTCTGAGATAGCCAGTAAAGGATTGCGCCCATGGGATGCCGCGCGTCTTCGAGGAGTCGTGTCAGAACTGGCGACATGCGTGGACACCTCTTAGCGTCAAGGATGTGGAGGAATTCCTCGGTTGCAAGGAGCGCGCTCGAATCGGGATCGAATCCGTCGGCGAAGTTAACATAGTGTGCCGAAAGCTTCGCGGTCGCCCAGGACAATCTGGCCCGTCCATCGGAGATCATCTCGTTGAGAAATAGCTGGGTCTGATATCCGCGAGCAATCCAGAAGGACTGAATCACACGTTTCTCTCCACCGGATGCTCCTAGCTGCAGGTGATAAACTCCCGGCGTAAGATTGATATGAACACACGCGATCCCTTTTTGTAGGTCGCACATTGCATGGTCTGCAACACCCGCCACTGCCGCGCCGTCTTCCGTAGATATATTGACGTGCTGCCATGGCGACACATCGAAGGGCGCTTCAACGCACTGGCCGTTGACGTACGGGCGCCTTCTCAGCATCAGCAACAATCCTCCACCATCGCGGAGGTCCGCATTCAACGGAGTCCGACGGCTAAAATCTGCCGCTATAGCCGCGTCGCTTTGCGAGAATCCGGTCGTTCGTTTGATCGGTGCTGCGGAGGCAACAAGCACCTCCGGGGCCTGTTTTGGCGAGATAACAAGAGGTTGACGCCCAGGGAGAACAACGAACGCTTCGTCGGCTTTCCACACTGAAGTCGAGAAACTCGCCAGGTAAGCCCCCGGCGACAGTTCAAAGGTGGTCGCTCCTATCTCTTCCGGCAAAGCTATTGCCGACATCGTCGCATCCGATAGCCTGAGTTGAACGAACGCTTCGATGCCGTCTAGGAGGACGGGACGAGTCTGCTGTTCTGCCATTGCCATCCTTAATCACACTCTGATTCGTCGCTGGTCGAAGGTCGCAGCTACAGTTCTTTCGGCCGCCTCACAATGTTTTACCCGGGGAACGGCGACAGTAATGATCTTGAGATCTTCTTCCTCCCAATAGATGCGAAACAAATTCTTTGAGACAGGTTCGCTCTGCCAGTGCAAAGGAGTGAGGAACTTTCCGCTAAAGAGAGCAAATCCTTCCTCGGGTTTTGAAAGTTCGACTTCGATCGTACGAACCGGCGCGGGGAATCCGGCTACCAGAACCATCCTCTTCAGTACGTCCTCATCGTGTGGATCGTGATCAGTGCCAGAGCTTGCTCCCCATTGTTGCACCGCTGAAGATAGGTGCCTGACCAATCTATGCGCAGTTACCTGCCCGCTCTGATTGATTGTGTTTTCCACTCGCCCCCTCAGAGCCCGCAATAAGTGCATGGAAAACACCCCGGCGACCTTTGATCCAAAGGTTTGCTCCATAGTAGTTTCGCCAAATACGCTGCCGAAACAGTAGAAATGCGTCGCCGGACTTTCGGTACCGCCTAAGTCCAACGGAATCGGCAGCGCGCAGTATCTCCTCATGTTCCGACAGCAGTCCACAAACATAAGAATCTCTTTAAAGTAATCCGAATAGCGCAACGCATCAGCCATTCGGGTCAGGTCATAACACATCGGAAGCTTCCACGAATGCTCCGACGTAAAGAGCAAGCTGTCTCTAAGACTTGCCCCCGAACCGTGTCCAGCGACGAAGATGTAGAGTTTTCCGCGAGGGCTTTTCTCTGCCTTACTTTTCTCCGCCTTAGCCAACAGCTGCTTAAACAAGCGATTTATGTCCGAGTAAGTCGCTTCTTTCTGCTTGTTGAATATGATGTTGTCCTTCTTGAGGCCGCTCTTAGCGACGTAGTCAGTCTGCAGCCAAGTGATGAACTCTTTTGCGTCGCTGTGCGCACCGGAGAGAGGAGTAAACTCCGGCTCATCGTACTGGTCGATACCGATGACAACGGCAAAGTCGTTGGCTTCGTCCATGTTGAACTCGAATGCTGCCGGACGCTCATAGAGGTCTTTCGAGAGCGCCGAGGGGATGTGAATGGTGCAACATAAAACTGGCATCGTAAAGTGAAATTGTCAACAAATAATCCTTCGTATCTGGTCATTTTCGATGCTGTCCCGAGTCCGGCAGCACGACGCCGGTCTGCCTTACTGAACCTGCGGCGCTTCGGCCCTCTCTCGCTCCCACTTCCGTCCACGTGCAATCGGTCACTTCACCATCTTTTTCAACTTTGAGGGCAGTCCGATGGAAATCGGTCATTCCGTGTGGCGCATGTGTCGATGAGATCGGGCGAAACGTGTCACAAAACAGGGTGGTTTTCTAGGAAAGACGGCGGCAGGCACTCGGCGGGGGCTGAATGTTGCAGCACAGTTGGTACGGACCGGGTCGCGATGGCATCACCGGGCAGGTCGGAGACCCCGGTTTCGCCGCCCCTCAGGTTTACAGTGCCAATGGCGGTCCACACCCCGCACTTGCTCGATAGTGGAAATGGATCGCACAATGTTAAGTTGCTTGTACACGGTGGCTTACGCCCGATATCAGAATTGATCCGGAATAACCTTATCTCGCCAGAATCCATTCTTAGTTCATGCAAATCGCCAAGGCATTCGCTAACCCAAATCGAAGCCGAAAGCCGACTCCCGATTCGACAAGTTGCCGACAAACGCCAGATCCTTATCGGAAGTGCCCCGGCACGGGGAGGCCCGCGGTTTGTCTAGGTCTGGTGCCGGGGCAATTTCGATAAGGAGGTTTGAAGTAAGCCGCTGGCGCGTCGGCCACCGAAGCTTCAGGCTATGGGTTTTCAATAGCGAATATAGCCTGCGGAAGCGGTAGGTGGCCGCAATAGAAAGGGCGGCGCTGTGGGCCAGCTGGCCGGAGTCAGAACCTGTCGGCAAGATGACGTTCGGTGATGGCGGCAGGAGCAAGATGAATGAGCCGGAACGCAGATCGACCCGGCACACCGGAACAAGGAGCGCGCATAGCCGAACTGAGTGCGAATTAGGAACTGTCAGGTATCGCCACCTGCCTTTCGAGCAAGATTTGCGCGTGAGTGAGCCGCTCGGTTTCGCGCCGCGATCCAAGGCAATGAGGGCATTGCCATTGTGCAGGAACTGCACAGTGAGTGGCTGGGGCAGCGGTCTGAGGTGGAGATTGTTGAGCGAGCAAAGAGCGGCAGAGGAGAAGCGAAGGGCCTCTCCGCCGGTTGGCCATCCACCCGAAGTAACGGATGCGGGGAAGGCCTTTTGGCAGCACATGCATCAAGAACCGGCGTAGAACTCCCGGTGGGAAAGAGTCATGGTGCGGTTCTTGCCCTGGTGGGCGTAGTCTTTCCAGCGATAAGTTACGCTGTGGTCGTTGACGCCAAGCAGACGGTGGTTGGAAATGGCGACTCGATGGGTGCAACGGGCCAAGTGCTGCAGAACGTGTTCCGGACCGCCGAACGGCGGCTTGGCGTAAACCACCCATTGCTTACGGGAGATGGTTTCGAGAAACGCTGCGAAGTTCTTTTCGTTAGCGAGCGGCGTGCACTCCCCAAAGAAAGCCAGCTTATGGTTGCGAAACGCTTGCCGCAAGCCGTCAGTGAATTTGCGTCGAAAAACACGGCTGAGCACTTTCACTGGTAGGAAGAAGCGGGGTCCCGAGCCGATCCAGCGAGTGTGATCCGCTGATGGTCCGCCTCCCGGCACGACGCAATGTAGGTGAGGATGAGGTTGCAGTGTTTGCCCCCACGTATGCAGGATGCTGAGGAACCCGACTTCCACTCCGAGGCGCTTCGGGTCGGAACCGATTTCGAGCATGCTGGCAGCGCAGGTTTCAAACAATAGATGGAAGAGCGCCCTCTTGGTCTGCCAGATGAGAGGCACCAGTTCATGTGGAACGCTAAACACGAGGTGGAAGTAGTTCACCGCCAGCAGTTCATTCTGCCGGGCGCGCAGCCACTTCTCCCTCGCGTTGGTCTGACACTTCGGGCAGTGGCGATTTCGGCATGAGTGGAAAGAGATGGCGGATCGATGCAGGCAATCCAGACATCGGTCGCGATGGCCACCGAGCGCGGCGGTGCGGCAGTGCTCGATTGCCCGGAGCACTTTGAGCTTTGAGCTGTCCCCAAGTCAATGAACTGCGATAGCGATCGATGAATTTGCTGCCTGCCCTGCGGATAACGTCGGCCACCTCAAAGGGCGGCCGCGTCACGCCTTGTCATCTCCCGACGGTCGCCTGGATCGTGCACCACAGGGGATTGAGATCTGGTCGAGCGGGTTGGATGCTGATTGCAAATGGCGCTGCGACAGGTGCAGATAAATCGCGGTGTCTTTCAGTTCCGCGTGCCCGAGCAGAAGCTGGATGGTCCGCAGATCGGTACCGGCTTCCAGCAACGCTGTCGCATAGCTGTGCCTCCGAGCAGCTTGGGAGTCATCGGAACATCGCGATCCCGCGAACCCTTGCCCTGCCGAATATGGATGACCATGCGTTGGCTATCGATATCGTCGACCTTGAGAAGCGATGCCTCTGTTCGGCGTATGCCGGTCGCATAAAGAACAATAAGAATCGGGCGCTGCAGCAGAGTCGGGGCCACCGCGATCATCCGTGTCAATTCATCGGGGCTCAGCACAACGGGCAACTTGCGGGGAACCTTCGGGAAGATCAGGTCGTCATAGGCGATATCCCGGCGCTTCAGCACCTTCTTATATAGGAAGCGCAGGGCCGACATCCGACCTTCGACCGTGCTTGGGGCGAGTTTCCTATCCCGGACAAGATGAAGTTCGAACCATCGTATCTCTGCACCGCCGAGCTGTTCCGGCGACTTGCCGAAATACTCTGCGAATTGCTTGATAGCCAAAATGTAGCCACGGGCCGTGGCCGGTGAATAGTTGCGCCGCTGAAGTTCGTCCAGCACTCGTTGACGTAGTGGGGTCACGGAAATGCTCCTTTCTGTAAACCACGCTACCGCCTTTACTTCAATTGCCCACGACACTGAATCCGCCGCGCCAGCGGTTTAGTTCAAACGGCCTTCGCGGACAGGTGCTTTTTGCAAATTGGCTCGCTACGACTGTTCGACTAGTGGTTAAATCGCCGATGCATTGATTGACGTCGAACTTCTGTCGCTTTGTTATCGCGCCCATCAGAAGACATTTGGTCGCCCGAGAATCACAATTGCGTGCTAGTTACCACCCTTCGGGCGAGAACCTAATTCGCCCCACGCGCGACTACTTCCCTGTTTGAAAACAAAGATCTTTGTGATCCGCGAAGTCGGTATTGAGAGGTTGGTCTGCTGGGGACTTGGACCAAGTTGGACCAAACTTGGACCAAGCTTCGACGAGCGTCGAAATGATCTAGATCTTAAACTGTTGATTTGAATAGAGATTGGCTCCTCAGGATTGGGTTCATGTCGCAGGTATCGCCCGATGGCAAGTACGTGATGACCACCATCAAGCCACCGGGAACAAAGAATGCCGAATTTCTATTACGTGGCTAACTTTACGGACTACAGGTTTCTGCAGGTCTTCTATCCCACTCGAGGCATCCTGGCCTGGTATGACCGGGCCGCGAAGACGCTGCGACCCTTACCCGGAGCCGATGACCCGAAGTACGTGCAGGCGAGCGCCGTTTGGAGCCCGGACGGAAAGTACCTGGTGTTCGCACGGGCCGAAGGCAAGGACGCCAGCCCACCAGGTTTGAAGCTGGCGTCGTTTTCGAACGATCCGGCCGAGATGCAGATCAAGTACGACCTGTACCGGATTCCGTTCAATGAGGGGCGCGGCGGCGTGGCGGAACCCATCGTGGGCGCCTCGCAAAACGGGATGAGCAATAGCTTCGCGAAAATCTCGCCCGATGGCAAATGGATGGTTTTTGTGCAGGCACGGAACGGGCAGCTCATGAGGCCGGACGGAAAGCTTTATATCGTCCCGGCTGCGGGCGGCAAGCCGCGCCTTATGAATTGCAATACGCCCCTGATGAACTCCTGGCACAGCTTCTCGCCCAACGGGCGCTGGATGGTCTTCTCCTCCAAGAGCCGCTCTCCGTACACGCAATTGTTCCTCACACACATCGACGAAGACGGCAATGATTCCCCGGCAATCCTGATCGAGAACTCAACGGCTGCCAACCGCGCGGCTAACATTCCCGAGTTCGTAAATATGAATCCGGAGGGAATTGAGCATATTGATACCCCTGCCGTGGATTTTTACAAACAGTTTGATGTGGCGGCGGCCCTGGTGAACAAGGGCCAATATGCGGCGGCGATTCCGGAGTGGCAGAAGG
>Ga0207052_10033_pt1 | contig 48226 bp, 41 predicted proteins | sample Alteio_BWMinCont_62_FD_153294 | JGI IMG/M metagenome (GOLD analysis project Ga0207052, IMG submission 153294) | Enriched cells from forest soil in Barre Woods Harvard Forest LTER site, Petersham, Massachusetts, United States -... | ecosystem: Environmental > Terrestrial > Soil > Temperate forest >...
GGTGGATGGTTTGCGAGTTATCGCCCCTTAAAAATACGTAGCCAACCCAAAGCTCAACCCTCTCGTCGGCCCTATGGCTGCGCCGATGGTGTTGCCGGTGATGTCCCTTGCGGTTTGGATGCGGTAGTTAAGCCTGAGCACGGTTTGCGGCGTAGGCCTGAAACTGATGGCCGGCATAATGCTTTTTACATCGTTGTATTCGCGCTGGCCGGTGGCGGCAAAGTTTTGGGCATTCCAATCCACATATTCGCCGCGCACGGCAATGTTTATGGTGGCGTTGTCCCAATCAAGCACCTTGCCGTGGTATATGGGCTGCACAATATCAATAAAGCCGCCGTATTGCCTGTTGGCATATTGCGGGGTATAATCGGGCGGGGTTTGTACAAATATCCATGCCCACTCGGTAGTTATAGCGGTATGCAGTTTGGGCAGGGTGGTGTTAAAATCAACATCAAATACATTTACGCTGCGTTTATTGTCAACCTGTGCGCCTTCCACACGCCAGGTATTATACGCGCCGCCCATCCACGACAGGCCCAGCTGGCCTATCTTATCATTACCAAACGACAGCTTGCCGGTATACAGCGGTTCGCCGCTGGCGCTGGTAGAAAGCCTTGTTAAGCTGCCGTTTGCCGCCGGTAAAAAAGTTTTGCCCTGCGGGTTATCGATGATGGCATCGTTAAAGCCGCCTGTTACATAAAACTCGTAGCCGTACATCCAGTGGTTGTTGTACTGCTTGCCGTAAAGGCCAAAGCCGGTATTGCTCCAGGTATCGGGCAGCATTTGCGTCATGGCTATGGGGCGGTCGGTAAACTCCCATTTGGGGCCGTCGTGGTTTTGGTTAAACGAGCCTATGGGGTTCAGTATCAAGCCGCCGCGCAGGTTTATTAGTGGGTTAAACTCAATATCCAGTGCAGCGTATTCTATACCGAATTCGGGGCCTGCGGTAGCATCTCCCGGGTCGCCGGTTGGGTCGTTTTCGTATTCTATTTCGGATAGAAATTTAATATGCTTTGATATGGTTGAAGCCACAAACAAGCTAAACCGCCTGAACTGGAACTGGTTACCCACAGAAATACCCGAGGTTGAGGTGTACTGGTAATCAGATTCGATATACCCGCCAATAGATACCGGTATAAGAAAAACTTAGTAAACACCGGCGCAGGTGTATAAACTCTGCACATAAAATGACATCCGCCATAGAAAATAACTTTAATGCAATACAAAAAAAAACCAGCCATGCGCTTGTTGAGCAAAAGGTTATTCTTTCTGAACAAGAGATGATAGATGGTTTTTTGGATAAACTAACAGAAACAAAAAAAGACCATATTAAACTTATTAAAGAATATCGTAATTTAATAGATACGACTGTTGACTATTTGAGCGAATCGAGAAATGTTAATGAACTTATCTCCCTGAGTGTTGCTATAGAAAGCTTAATAGATATAACAAAGCGATTAATTAATATTTTTGATGATACCAGGTTTAATGACTTTTATTTGAACGAAGTAAAAGAGTATGGAATGTTAATGAACGATATCCTGGAAATATTGGTTGATGTGCAGGGCAGGGTATCAAACGATAAAAAGTTAATGGACTTGTTAGATAGTATTTAATGCAAATATTCTGTAGTACAGAGTTTGCCAAATCTCTAAACCTCCTCACCAAACAAAAATTCTCAACTACTTACGGAACGGTAAAAGCCGAAATTTCCGCCTTTTTCAAACAATATGATACGTTTGATAAGGTTTTAAATAAAAGCTACATGCTTCGTGAAAATAAGTTTATCAGGATCAATAAAGTGAGGCTTGAAAATCCTCTGCAAAATTCTGGCAAGTTTGGCGGTTATCGGCTGATAATTTTATGCGATAAACGAAATGATGATGTTGGGTTGATATATGTATATCCAAAAACGGGGCCTCATGGGAAAGATAGTACAACGACAGAGTTTTTGATTAAAATAGTTAAGAAATATTCGGAAGATAAAAAAGCAGGCAAACTAATTAAATATGAGTTATAGCGCGCACCATCCGTGTGCGAGTTGGAGGCCTCAACCAAAAGCGCGATAACAAAAAAACCGCAGTGATGGCCAGTATGATGATGCCGGGTTTTATATGGCTGGCAGCCTTAACGGGCTGGATGAGGATAAATGCCAGGCATTACAACACCGCATGGTACTGCTTTTCCCCGATGTTGGCGCTTACAGCAATTGGCGCAAACGTGCCCGCACCCTAAACCTTAAAATACCAACCGCAACCTTTACCGTACATGATGAAATGGAACGCACAGCAACCGATGAAGAACGCGCAAACGGGGCGGATATGGGGGATAGGTGGGTTGGGGAGTGGATAAAACATAAATTTAAACGGTAACTATATATTGCGTATCAAACGCAATTGATTAATAGTACTGACAAAACAGTGTCACCAAAATTGTCTTTGATATTCACGATCTTTGATATATTCTTTCGTTTCTTAACGAAAATACCGTATAATTACGTCTAAGAAAAAGTATTTCCCCCATTTTTATATATCAATAAAGTACTGATATTGCATAAGTAGTTTAGCTGTAACAATCAACCTTAATTCTGCGTCATATTAATAAACATAGTAGAATGTCAACATTTATATGTCGATCCTCGTAAAAAATAAATAGGGTGTTTTCACCCCTTGTTTTGAGGTTTTATTGTTTGTATAATTGCAAGCAATGCCAATTACTCGTAAAATGTTTCATACGCAGGAATACAGGTTGCCGTATCTGGCAACTCCTTTAATATGTAACAGAGATGACGCTTGGATCGGAAAAGGGTATTATTTTTGGTACGAGGAAATGGATGCTATTGCATGGGGGCAAGAAAGCAAAAAAAGATATCATAAATACGTAATTTATACAGCTGATATAGATTTTGAAGACGTACTGGATACCGTTTTTAACGAAGAACATTATTTATTCTGGTACAAAATAATTGATAGGATAGCCGACGATGCATATAAAAAAACAGGTAGAAAACCAACAATAGCAGAAGTAAACGAAATTATCAAAATACGGAATAGTTGGAAGGCTGTTAAGGGAATAATGTTTCAAGATCTGCCAAACAATCCGACTCTAAATAAGGTTATAATCTTATTATATAGGAAGCGGATACAGTTGGTGGCCTTTGATTTAAATATAATACATAACTTTGCCTTCCATTTTGAGGCTGAATGCTAATTGATTAGGAGGAATAAAAATGCTTGATTTACAAAAATTAGAAAACGAAATAAACGATATCATTGCAAGTGAAACGACAGAAAGCTATAATGAGCTTTTTAGGCGGATGGATTTTCTTGATTTCGTAGAGAAGGTGAAAGCAAGTGGTGGTTACACCGATCAATTTATCTGTATGGAAAAAATTGGTATCAACAGGTCTAACTATATAGATGGCGCCGACGACTTCTCTGGTCAAAACCTTAACCTGGCTGCGTAATGTCGGTTAAAAATCAACCTCGATTAAATTTTACTGGTGTAGATATACATTCAGTGCACGTAACTATTTTAAATCGATATGTTGATGCTGAAATAAGACACACAATAATCCCTAAAATTTCTTTGGACAAAGACAGGCCAGATTATTTTAAGATTATAATGGAAGTAAATTTGGAATCTGATAATTTTTTCAAAATAGACGTTTCTTTATCAGGAAACTTTATTTTAAACATGGAGGCCGAAGACGAACATAAGAAAATTTTTATGCACACAAATGCACCCGCAATATTATTCCCTTATGTGAGGTCTTTTATATCCACACTTACGGCTAATTTGGGATCGCCAACAGGAACCATAATAATCCCTCCACAAGTATTTAAAGGCGATATAGAAATTATAAACGGAGATAAACTAAATATTGATGATTCCACGGCGATAGCGAAAGAGTGATTTTATTACTTAACCGCCTCAACTTGCCGAGAATGGCGTCGGGCAACCACGCAAAGACTTCTCATCACTTTTCCTTGTCCGCTCGTCTAAAACTAAACCACACTCCAAACCGGACGGACACAACATTATACCAACACCCACTCACCCGCCCGTTGCGAGGTACGAAGCAATCTCAACTATACAGGGCGAATTGCAAGGTGTACAACCTGCATATCCGCTCTGCCTCTATAGAGATTGCTTCGTCGTACCTCCTCGCAACGAGCGGGAGAGTAGTAGCCAAATCATCCAAACATTATAAAGTTTCTCTTTCCCTCTCCCCCTGTCCAAAATTAAACGACACCCCAAACCGGACGGACATGACATTATCCCAAATACCACCCACCCGCTCGTTGCGAGGTACGAAGCAATCTCCGAACTATACAGGGCGAATAGAAAGGTGTACAGCCTGCATAGCCGCTCTGCCTGTGTAGAGATTGCTTCGTCGTACCTCCTCGCAACGAGCGGGAGAGTAGTAGCCAAATCATCCAAACATTATAAAGTTTCTCTTTCCCTGTCCGCCCGTCCAAACCAATACCCCACCCCCCAAACCGGACGGACAACCCATCATCCCAAATAGATTTTTGCCTGCTGTTACAATGTGTTGCTTTAATACGTATCTATGTATTAATTACTTACGCCAAAAAAATGAAAGCAACCTGTTCGTTATTGTTTACGTGTAAAACGCTTGTTTTATATTCCTTTGTGCTGCTGATGGGGCATTGCAAGGATACTTATGATAATACCAAACCATACGCCGACCTGCAGGTGCCGGCCTTTACCGAAACCGGGGCAAATACATTCGGCTGCCTGGTTAACGGCCAGGCATGGGCAAATTTCGGCGGCGAATACCAAAGCCAACTGGGGATAGGCGGTATAGTGTACAATAAGGTTAAAGCCGGCGTAACCGGTGATTCTGCCATTGTAGTGATTTATATGTCGGCAAGGCTTACTGTGTCAAGCAACGGCACAACAACAAAGGACGAGACGATGACACTGAATATCCCGGATGAGGGCGGTAATTTAAATGGTGTTCATCTGCTCAACCAGTTTGATGGCCTTTTTACCTATTACAGTATAACTAAAGGCACCACTTACACCAGCCTGAAGCGCAACCCGTTTACCGTAAATATTTTAAAAGATTCTATTGCTGATATACAGGGCAATCTCGGAAGCACTATTGTTTCGGGCAAATTTAACGGCATGTTGTATAACCATACTCAAACCGATTCATTAAGAATAGTGGGCGGCGTTTTTGACGTTATTTATTAAGGGTTGCTGTCCGCCTGTTTTTTTACTGTTCGCCCCGGGAAGCGGACGGACAACCCAAGGCCCGCTCGTTTCGGAGGGTAAGGGTTCATCGCCCAAAACCACCTTTCCATCGGTAATATTTCCCCACCCGTCTATTTGGTTTTTATTGCAGAAGGTATATCTTTACCTTTAAATGTGTCACATTTACACAATGGCGTAATGCCGCGTTAAACCAATATAAACCCGTAGCGGTAATTTTATAATGTTGAGGATTTTAATATTGAACACCCAATATCGAATGTTGAATAATGAAGTAAAAACCTTCGGAGTTGGACATTCGAAATTCATTATTCGATATTTAATTCCTTCATTTTTTCTTAACTTATTAATATAAACCCGTAGGCGCTTGCCTGCAAAACCTGTAATTATGAAAAAAAACCTGTACTTACCTGCGTTACTATGTTTTTCGGCTTTGTTTATGGTGCTGCTGCTGGGCAGTATGGCTGCCGGGCCGGGCAATGGGCTGGCTAAATGGTGGGCTATGCCTGCCGATAGTTCGGGCATCGTCATGGTAAAAAACCCCAATGGGCCTACGCTGGGCTATTCATCCGCCTCGGGCGTAAAAATACTAACTGTCGACGGCCTCGCCTTTAAAGACCTTAACAAAAACGGCAAGCTGGATAAATACGAAGACTGGCGCCTGCCGGTTGATGTGCGGGCAAAAGACCTGGCTTCGAAACTATCTATTGCGCAAATAGCCGGGCTGATGCTGTACAGTGCGCACCAGGCTATACCGGCCATGTCGGGCGGGCCATTTGGGGCAGGCACTTATAACGGCAAAAAGTTCAGCGAGGGCGGCGTCGACCCATCGTGGGTGAGCGACCAGCAGAAGGATTTTTTAATAAAAGATAATTTAAGGCACGTGCTGGTTACCACCGTGCAAACGCCGGAAGTTGCCGCCAAATGGAACAACAATGTGCAGGCTTTGGTGGAGGGCGTTGGCTTCGGCATCCCGGCCAACAACAGTTCCGACCCGAGGCATAGCGCCAATACCGGTTTTGAATATACCGCCGGCGCGGGCGGCAAAATATCGCAATGGCCCGATCAGCTTGGCCTTGCCGCAACGTTTGACCCTGCCGTGGTGCGGCAATTCGGCTCCATAGCCGCGCAGGAATACAGGGCGTTGGGCATAGCTACTGCGCTATCGCCGCAAATTGACCTTGGTTCCGAGCCACGCTGGGCGCGCATCAACGGCACCTTTGGCGAAGACCCTCAGCTTGATGCCGATATGGCACGTGCGTATGTAGATGGTTTCCAAACCTCCACAGGCAGCGCCGAAATTGCTGATGGCTGGGGCTACAATAGTGTAAACGCCATGATGAAACACTGGCCGGGCGGCGGTCCCGAAGAAGCCGGCAGGGATGCGCACTATGCTTATGGCAAGTTTGCGGTGTATCCCGGCAATAACTTTGATGAGCACCTAATTTCGTTTGTTGACGGTGCGCTGAAGCTTAACGGCAAAACCAAAATGGTATCGGCAGTGATGCCTTATTATACAATATCGTACGACAGGGATAAAAACGGCAATGCAGGCAATAGCTACAGCAAATACCTCATCACCGACCTGCTGCGCAATAAATACGGCTACGACGGCGTGGTTTGTACCGATTGGGGCGTTACCGCCGATGAAGGCAAAACGCCGGATATTTTCGCCGGGAAATCGTGGGGGATGGAGACGGCTACCGTTGCCCAGCGCCACTACAAAATACTGATGGCTGGTGTTGATCAGTTTGGCGGTAATAACGATGCAGGCCCTGTAATTGAGGCCTACAACATGGGCGTAAAAGAGCATGGCGAGGCCTTTATGCGTGCCAGGTTCGAGCAGTCGGCAGTTAGGTTGCTGAAGAATATTTTCAGGGTAGGATTATTTGAGAACCCTTATTTGGATGTACAAAACTCGAAAGCTACCGTTGGCAAACCCGAATTTATGACAGCGGGGTACAACGCGCAGCTGAAATCAATCGTGCTGCTTAAAAACCACGATAACGTATTGCCGCTGCAAAAAGGGAAGACCATTTATATGCCCAAGAAATTCTACCCATCGGTAAAAGGCTTTTTCGGGCCGCCATCAAAGGAACGATATGAAGATGCGGTGAATGCGGCTTTGATACAGAAATATTTTAACGTAACGGATGATCCGGCGAAAGCCGATTACGCCATAGTATTTGTAAGCAGCCCCAGCGGCGGCGCAGGTTACGATGCTGACGATGTAAAAGGCGGCGGCAACGGATATGTGCCCATTACGCTGCAATACGGCGCTTATACAGCTAATGATGCCAGAGCGCAAAGCATAGCGGCCGGTGATCCTGTTGAACCAGGCATCAACAACCGTACTTATAAAGGCAAAACCATAACAGCGGCCAATCTGCAAGACTTAAAAACCATTGAGGATACCAAGAAAGCCATGAACGGCAAGCCGGTTATTGTAGCCATTACTTTAGCAAAACCAACCATACCGGCCGAGTTTGAAGGGGATGCTAATGCCATTGTAGCCAGCTTTGGCGTACAAAACCAAGCCGTATTAGATATTTTAACCGGCGCAACTGAGCCATCAGGCTTGCTGCCATTCCAGATGCCTGCCAATATGCAAACGGTTGAATTGCAGGATGAGGATATCCCGCATGATATGCAATGCTACACCGATGCGGACGGACATACCTATGATTTTGGTTTCGGCATGAACTGGAAGGGTGTGATTCAGGACGCCCGCACTGCTAAATATGTTAACCGCGTAGCGCAGCCGGTAATTAACGTGAAAGGCAAAACGGTTACGCTTAGCAGCCCAACGCCCGGCACAAAAATTTACTATACTACGGATGGCAGCACGCCAACGTTTGTTGCAGCCAACGAATATTCGAAGCCATTCACTTTGCAAAAAGGCGCTACTATAAAAGCCATAGCCAAGGTTTATGGTGTTGATAACAGCAGTATGGTAATGCTCACACAAAAATAAACACCCCCGCTTTTAAACTGTGAAGGGGCGCCCGTTGAAAGGCGCCCCTTTCTTTTTAGGTAATAATTGTGTACGCTTTTGATGCACTGCTCTACCAAAACTGAAAAGTTATCTATCAAAGCCTGATTTTAACCGATGAATGGTTATTTTATTAAATATCAACGCATTATAAAGGTTTGCCGACTGTAAATAGGGGTTGGTCTATTACTATAGGCTGGTGGTCTATTTGATTTTTTTGGTGTTTATAGTTATTGTTCCTTTGTTGTGTGAAATGAGAACATTAACAAATAATTAAAAACATTAAAGTAAAAAAGATCATGAAAAATACCATCAAACTTACCGCACTGGCTTTATTAATAAGCACTGGTTTATTTGCAGCAACAAGCGCAAAAGCAAACGTTAAAGCCCCTGCATCCACAGACGTTATTACCGTATCAGCAAAGGGTGTTATTGTTAAAGTTGATAACAGCGCCGCAAAATCTATCGTAATGATTTACGACAAAGACGGAAACGTAATCCGCAAAGACATCCTGACAAGCACTAAAGGCCTGGAAAAAGCTTACGTCCTTAACCAGCTTGATTATGGTGATTACACCATGGAAGTAACTTCGAACAAACAGGTAGTTAAAAAAGCTATCCACGTTTACGACGAAGACCAAACCAAAACATTTATAGTAAGCGAATAATAAAAGGCTATTAGCCGGAGTAAAGAAGGCACCGTTCCAGGTTTGGGGCGGTGCTTTTTTTTTTTAGACATGAGATATGAGATTTGCAATAGGGAGGTTACCAAGGACGGCATGACGTTAAACATTTCTCACGTCTCAAATCTCATATCTCACATCTAAGTCGACAGGCAGCCAAAACACACCGATAAAAGCCGTTTTACAGTCGATCAAATGCGTAAATAGTTAATAATTAATGCATTGTATTGTTTTGGCGATTGTAATTTGGGGTTTATCTATTCTTATACGGGGTTGGTCTATTTCGTTTTTTTAGGGGATAAAGTTGTTGTTCCTTTGATCTGTCAAACGAAAATAACAACAGTTTATAAAAACATTAAAAATTTAAGATCATGAAAAATTCAATTAAAATCACAGCATTATTAGTATTGGCAAGCACAGGCCTTTTTGCAGCAACTACTGTTAAAACTACAGGCACAGTTGTTCCATCAACAAAGGAAGTGATCACATTTTCTTCGTTACCATCACACAAAGGCATTGAAGTTAAGGTTGAAGGCAGCGAAGCTTCAAAAGCAATCGTAATGATTTATGACCAGGACAAAAATGTAATTTACAAAGATGCCCTGCCAGCCTTCAAAAAAATGGAAAAAGGCTACATCCTTACCCAGCTTGAAAACGGCGATTATATCATCGAAGTAACAGCAAACAAACAAGTGGCTACAAAAGAAGTACACGTTTATGATGAAGACCGCACAAGGGTATTTATTGTTAAGCAATAATAAAAATAATAAGGTTAGGTAATCGTTTAATAAAAGCACCGTTCCTGGCATAGGACGGTGCTTTTTCATTGAAAACCAGCGTTATAACAGCTAAAAAATCGAGGCGATTTCGTAAACAACAAAAACAATAATAAATTTTATGCGTTATTTTTTAATCGAAGAGATAATTTATTAAACAATAATTTAAAACTTAGAAATCATGAAACATTCAATTAAATTATCAGTACTATTCTTACTGTTTAGTACGGGGATTTTTGCTGCTGTTCCTTCAAAACCTATCAAGCACGTTGCTCCATCAATAAAAGGTATGGTTAGCTTTTCTTCAACGCCCTCAAAAAGAGGTGTAGCAATTAGAGTTAACGAAAACGCAGCCGACAAAGCAGTTGTAATGATCTATAACTGGGACAATGATGTGGTGTGGAAGGATGTGCTGAAAAAGAACAAAGGCATGGGCAAGGCCTATAATTTGAGCCAGCTTGATAATGGCAACTACACTGTTGAAGTTACCTTAAACAAACAAATGGTAAGGAAAACAGCACATGTTTACTACAGGGGCGATACCAAATTTGTTCAGCTTAGAGGATAAACGTTCCTGTTAGTTTTCAAAATTTTTAATTTTCAAAAAAGCATCGCCTGGGAGCAGGCGATGCTTTTGTTTATAAGCCTGGGTACAGTGTTGAAAATGAAATATTTTGATAGGCATGTTACATTTACTAACGCGTTATCGTAACACAAATAATAAACCGGGGAGCCAAAATGATGAAGATGAAATATTTACCGATACTGTTTTTTGTTTTGGCAACGGCCCTTGTGTCATGTAAAAAGGTGCAGCAAGCACCTCTTTCGGGCAAATGGCAGCAAACGAAATTAGTTATCCACCTTAATAATGCCAATGTTGTTTTGTGGGATACTACTTATCTTACTCCCTTTACAAGTTTAGATTACATGCAATTCAATGGTAATGGAACTTGCCTAACGGGTAGTGATTTTTACCTCATTGACGCACCCAGTGGGGTTGGTTACTCGAAAACAGTACAGGAAATTACCCCCACTACCGACAATTTTAATTATGCTACTGATGGCGCCGTGTATGTACTAACACCAAACCCTAACCCACCAAATTACGCTGGTATTACAACAGCCGACACTATTTCCATACATGGCAATACCTTGTTATTGCACTCCGTTGGTTATGGCTTTGATCACACGGTTCATTCAGTATTTGATGGCTATTATACCAAGCAATAGGTTTAATGCAGAGTGGCGAATAACGGGTATCGACTTTAATTCTCGTAACAAAAACCTGTCCGCCTATCCAGCTAATGTCCGCACCTAAACCGGCCGGACACTTCTCTCAAAATTCCTACTTCCAGCCACCGCCAAGCGCCCTGTAAAGGTTCACAATGGCTTGCAGTTGTTGCAGGCGGTCGTTAACACCGCTCAGGCGGGCAGCTAATAAGTTTTGTTCGCTGATGAGTACATCGTTATAATTTGTTGCCGAGCTATAGCGCAGCAGCTGTTGGGTGTAATCCACTGATTTTACCAAAGCGTCAATTTCCTTGCTTCTGGAGCTGTCTTTTTCAATGGCAGTTTGGTAGGCGTACAGTGCGTTTGATACTTCCTGCCCTGCATTAAGCAAACTTTGCTGAAAGTTGTACAGCGCCTCTAATTGCTGCGCCTGTGCAGTCTTTAAACGTGCTTTGTTGACGCCCTGGTTAAAAATAGGCTGGGTTAAGCCGGCGGCAAGGTTGTAAAATATGGAGTTAACAAAAAAGTCCTTAAGCTGTAAGTTAGAAAACCCTCCTGATGCAGTGATGGTAAACTGCGGGTAAAAATAAGTATGTGCCAGGTTGGTATTTTCAAACGCAGCCCTGAAAACGTATTCGGCCTGCTGTACATCGGGGCGGTTTTTTAACAGCTCATCAGGGATGCCGGTTTGCAGGTTAGTTATTGGTTGCTGGTCGTCAAGTTTAGTATGGTTCAACGGGCCGGGCGGGCGGCCAACCAGAATATCAATAGCATTTTCAGTTTCGCGGATGCTCCTTTTCAGATCGGGGATGGATACCTCTGCCTCGTATTGGTTGGCCTCGCTTTGTACCACCGCGGCGCCATTAACCACGTTGCCTTCTTTCAAAGCCTTCATGGTTTCTACATCCTTTATACGGTATTGCAGGGCCTGGTTGGTTATATCAAGCTGCTTATCAAGGGCAAGCAGATTGTAGTAGTTATTGGCAATATCGGCTATCAACTGGGTTTGTACGGCACGTTTAGCTGCGTCGCTTTGCAATAGGTTTGCATAGGCCGCTTTTTTAGCACTGCTTAACTGCCCCCAAACATCAGCTTCCCATGAGGATGATAAACCAAACTGGTACGAATTAAAAGTAGTATTGACAATGGTGCCCGGCGGATAATTTAAACTTGCCAATGATTGCTCAGACCTGCCCACCGAAAGGTTGCCGCTTAACGACGGTAAAAATGCAGCTTTGCTTTGCCCGAGAGCAGCCTGTGCTTCAGCTATTTTTTGAATAGCAACCTTTAAGTTCAGGTTTTGGTATAAACCTTCGCGGATAAGCGCCTTTAAAACGGTATCGGCAAACAAACTTTCCCAGGGCATACTTGCAATGGTGGCGGTGTCTGTACCCGTTTGGCCTCGGTAAAGGTAGCTGGTATTAAAATCAGGCTTTTGGTAAGGCTTTGTTACTTTGCAGGATAGCGCAGCGCAAAGCAGTACCGGTACCAAAAACGTATATTTTATATAAGGCTTGTTCATTGTTGTTGTCATTAAATTACCCTTCGGCTATTGCTGCATCATCATCTTCATCCTCATCAACGCGTTTACTCCGTACTTTTTCCTGCAAGGTTTGGAAAATCATAAACAGCACCGGTATGGCAAAAAGGCCGAATATGGTACCTATAAACATCCCGCCAACGGCGCCCGTACCAATTGAACGGTTACCCAGCGCGCCTGCCCCTGTGGCAAACATCAGTGGCATTATACCAAATATAAATGCGAATGACGTCATTAATATAGGCCGTAAGCGGGCTTCGGCACCATCGATGGCGGCTTGTACTATGCCCATGCCTGCACGCCTGCGGTCAAGCGCAAACTCCACGATAAGGATGGCATTTTTTGATAAAAGCCCGATGAGCATGATAAGCGAGATCTGTACGTAGATGTTGCTGTCGATACCGAAGATCTTGGCAAACAAATAAGTGCCCGTTAACCCGATAGGTAGGGATAGTAATACTGCAAAGGGCAAAATATAGCTTTCATATTGCGCACTTAACAAAAAGTAAACAAACACCAGGCAAAGGATAAATATATATAAAGATTGCGTGCCCGATGATATTTCTTCGCGGGTCAATCCGGAAAAATCATAACCATAGCCCGGTGGGAGTTTTTCTATCGCCACAGCTTTTATCGCTTTAATGGCATCGCCGGTGCTGTAGCCAGGATTTGGCTGCCCGTTGACCGATACGGCTGTAAATAAGTTAAACCTTTCGATAGACTCAGGGCCGAATACTTTGGTAAGCGTAATAAACTCGGTGATGGGCGCCATGGTGCCATTATCGCTCCTGACAAAAATTTTGCTGAGGCCGGTTTCGTTTGAGCGATAGGCATAATCAGCCTGTACCATCACACGGAACTGCTTGCCAAACTGATTAAAGTTGGATGCATACAAGCCGCCGTAATAACCTTGCAGCGTATTGATGACGGAGTTTACAGAGATACCCGCTTCCTTACATTTGGCCACATTTACATCAACCTGGTATTGGGGGAAGTTGGGGTTAAATGAGGTATTTGTATTCTGAATTTCGGGGCGCTTGTTTAGGGCGGCCAAAAAGTCGTTGGTTACTTTGTAGATCTCGGCCATGGTGTGCCCGCCTTTATCCTGTAGCTGAAACTCAAAGCCGTTGCCTTCACCGAAACCTTGTATGGTTGGCGGCGAGAAAAAGAATACATTGGCTTCATGCACATCGCCGGTTTTTGCGTAAAGCTGGCTTATCACACTTTGTATATTTTCATTTTTACGTTGCTCCCAGGTTTTCAATTTGATGATCACCATACCATAGGCGCTGCCGCTTCCTGCCAAAAAGTTAAAACCTACTATTTGTAAGGTGTTTTGCACCGATGGGATTGTATGTGCTATGCTATCAAGTTTTTTGGTAATGGCTGCCGTGCGGTCCATACCCGAAGCAGGCGGTAAGCTCACGCTGGTAAAAATAGTGCCCTGGTCTTCGCTGGGTACAAAGCTTGACGGCGTTGTTTTTATCAGGATGCCCAATGAGGTTATAAATACAAGAACGGCAATTATAACTATCCATTTCTTTTTCGCCAGGAAACCTACCGAACGCTCGTACCGGTTTTTAACATGATCGAAAACCAGGTCGAACCGTTTGTAAAAGAAGTTGAAGAAACGCTTCTTTTTTTGCTCTTCGGAATGCGGCTTTAAAAATATAGCGCACAAAGCCGGGCTAAGCGTTAAAGCGTTTACCGCCGAAAGCAGGATAGCCACTGCCAGTGTGATACCAAACTGCTTGTAAAATACACCGGTAGATCCCGATATAAATGTAACTGGTAAAAACACAGCCGACATTACCAGGGTAATGGAGATGATGGCGCCGGAGATCTCGCTCATGGCATCAACCGAAGCTTTACGAGCTGATTTATAGCCTTTATCCAGCTTGGCATGTACTGCCTCGACGACCACAATGGCATCATCCACCACAATACCGATGGCCAAAACCATAGCAAACAGCGTGAGCAGGTTTATGGTAAAACCAAACAGGTTTAAAAAGAAGAACGTACCAACAATAGCCACAGGTACAGCTATAGCCGGGATAAGCGTTGACCGGAAATCTTGCAGGAAGATAAATACAACGATAAAAACCAGTATAAAAGCCTCGATAAGGGTGCTGATCACCTTTTCGATAGATGCATTCAGGTATTCGTTAGCATCAACAAGATAAGTGATCTTTACCCCTTTCGGGAATGACTCCGAAGCAGTTTCGAGGATGTTTTTTGTTTCGTTGATAACGTTTCGGGCGTTGGAGCCTGAAGCCTGCGTAATACCAACACCTATGGAAGGCAGTCCATTGGTTTTCAGGTCGACAGAATAATCCAATGCGCCAAGTTCAAGCCTTGCCACATCGCTTAAATGAAGCAGCTGCCCGTTGCCGGCTGATTTTAGTATGATATTGCCAAATTCGGCAGTAGTTTTTAACCGCCCGGTATATCGTATCACATATTGAAAAGACTGGCCGCTATTCTCACCAAAACTACCGGGCGCAGCTTCAATATTTTGCTCGTTCAGTGCATTGGTAATATCATCAGGAACAAGGCCGTAACGCGACATTTGATCGGGCTTTAACCATATCCGCATCGAATAGTCCTTGGAGGTGAATATCTGCGTATTGCCCACACCGTTAACGCGCTGTATGGCAGGCACCAGGTTTATCCGGGCATAATTTTGCAGGAAGGTGGCGTCATAATCCTTGTTCTCGCTGTATAATGCGAAGATCAACAGGTTGCTATTTTGGCTTTTAGCAACTGTTACACCAGCCTGGGTAACTACCTGCGGTAAAAGGCTGGTTGCCCTTGCCACGCGGTTTTGCACGTTTACAGCAGCAAGATCGGGGTTGGTTCCTACTTTAAAGAAAATGGTAATAGATGCCGAGCCATCATTACCTGCTGATGAGGTCATGTAAGTCATGTTCTCCACACCGTTTATCTGTTCCTCAAGGGGGATAATAACGCTTTTGAGCACCACATCGGCATTTGCACCATTGTAATTGGCAGATACAAATACGGTAGGCGGTGCAATATCCGGATATTGTGAAATAGGAAGGTTGACCAACCCTATCACCCCCAAAATAACCAGTAGCACCGAAATAACAGTGGATAATACGGGCCGCTCTATGAATCTTTTTAGCATATCTCATTATAAAGTCTTAAGCCTAAAGTCCTTAGTCCTAAGTCAGATTATTTAATTTTTATTTGATATAAGAGTTTTTGACTTAAGACTACAGCCTTAAGACTTTCGACTTTATTCAAGTCCTTTATAAACTGATGCAGCGCTAACTTCAACAGGTTTTATCTCGGTATCGTCTTTTAAGTTATTTGCACCTTCGGCAATAATGCGGTCGCCGCTTTTCAGGCCACCGGTTACCACATAAAATTGACCGGGGGTATTATCCATCACGGTTATGGCCACATTCTTAATTTTATTTTTACCATCAATAACATAAGCAAAACGCTTATCCTGCAACTCATAAGTAACATTTTGCGGTACTATGATAGCACCTTTTACCACATTAGGGATACGTACCGAAGCACTGCTCCCGCTGCGTAAAAGCCCTTTTGGGTTTACAAATGCCGCCCTGAAATTTGCTGAACCTGTGGTAGTATTTATAAGGCCATTTACGGTCTCAACTTTGCCTGTATGTTCGTAAGGCGTACCATCCGACAATAGCAGCGTAACTTTTGGGATGTTATTTAATTTGGAACGAAATGAAGTATTGCTGCTATCACGACTAAAATCAAGCAGTTGCTTTTCGTTCATTGCGAAATAGGCGTAAACCGTTGCCGTATTGTAAACCGTTGTAAGCGGGTCGGCAGTTGTGCTGGTTACCAGGCTGCCCAACTTATAGGGCAGTGAGCCGATAACACCATCAACAGGGCTAATTATGGTTGTATAACCTAAATTAACCTTTGCATTTTCCAAAGCTGCTTTAGCCTGCGCCAATGCAGCTTGCTTTGATTGCAGTGTGTATTGGTCTGCTTCCAATTCATAGTGGCTGATGATATCTTTTTCAACCAATGGCTTTACTTTGTTAACCTGCAAAGCTGCCATATTTACGTCAGCTTCGGCGGTTTTAATACCTGCCTCTGCGGTGCGTACATCCTGTTGGTACTGGGGGGCATTTATTTTGAAAAGCAACTGACCTTTTTTAACAATGGATCCCTCATCCACATATATTTTTTCGACAAAACCATCAACTTTGGGCCTAATCTCGATATTTTGAAGGCCCTGGATGCTGGCAGGATAATCAGTATTTAAGGTGACTGCCCTTGGCTGTAAGGTAATTACTTTATACGATGGCGTTGCCTGGGTATTGGCATTGTTTTGGTTGCCCTTATCTCCGCAGGACGAAAGCAATAGCAGCAGAGGTAGTGCTACTACAGCTGATTTTTGTGCCTGGTTTAACCTTAGCAGCCTTAGATAATTTTTGTATAATGATTTATGGGTGTTCATTAAATTGTGATGTGTGTTAATAGCCTTTAAAAGCGTGCAAAGATAACAGCATTATTTTAGTGGCATCCTGTAATAAACATTAATACCGGGGAACAGGAAGATTTTGCAATCAGTCAATAGTGTGGTGAGGCGAATTTTATTATTCATGTTATAAAAATTGTTTTTATCGACCGGACACGCAAACAATTTCAACCTGTAGGGGATTATTTTAAACGCTTTGCTTTGTCTGTTAAATGGCTATAATTTCATAAAAGCAACATTCCAACATTACAACCTTACAACATTCCTATACCCATTTGCTCAAAAACTGGCTGAACGCTTCTTTGTATTGATCACCAACGGTTATATTGACTTTACCAATTTGCAAAGCGTTACGTGTTATTGAATTTATTTTATCGAGCGATACGATGAACGAGCGATGTACGCGCATAAATTTTTTTGAAGGCAATTTTTCTTCGAGCGATTTTAGGCTGGTGAGAGAAAGGATGGGCTTTTCGGCACTTTTCAACCATACCTTAACATAATCTTTTAACCCTTCGATGTATAGGATATCATTTAATGCAATACGCACCAGTTGATATTCAACTTTTAAAAACAGGTATTCATCTTCTATACGCTCCTCGGCAATAGCCGGACCAGCTGTAACGGAGGCAGGAGCATTTGATTTTTCGAGCAGTTCACCATAGGCCAGCGCTTTGTTGGCGGCGTGCAAAAACTCTTCGTAATTAAAAGGTTTAAGCAGGTAGTCGAGGGCGTCAACCCGGTAACCCTCAAGTGCAAATTGGTTATAGGCAGTTGTGAAAATGATGCGTGGCTTATTGCTTTTGCTATTATCTAATACGCGTGCCAGTTCAATGCCATTAAGATCAGGCATCTGTATGTCCAAAAAAAGAACATCCACCTTTTGGGCATGAATAGCCCTCAAAGCTTCAACAGCATTTGAAAAACGGCCAACAAGCTTTAAAAATGGCGTCTGTTCAATAAAAGCGGATACCAGGCCAAGCGCCAGTGGTTCGTCGTCAACAGCTATAACGTTTAATATCATGACAGGTCGAGTGTTAAGTGAACTGAATAAATATTTTCGGCAGTATTTTCATTTATGGTTAAAATATGCTTACCGGGATATAAAAGGTCGAGCCTGCGCCGGGTATTGTTAAGCCCGATGCCACTTGCTTCCTCTAAGTTATTACTTTGTTCCTTAATAATGGTATTAACCACCTCTAATTCTATCGTATTATTATTTTGTTTTACTGCTATATTAATGTTGCTTGGCTGGGTAGCGCTCACGCCGTGCTTAAATGCATTTTCAATAAAAGGTAAAAATATCATAGGGGCTATTGCCTGGTCCTTAAGCGATGCAGGTGATGAAAAATCAATTTTTACCACATCCGTTAACCGTAATTGCATCAGGCTGATATAATCTTTTATAAAGGCGATTTCCTGGCTCAGTCGGGTAGTGCTGTTTTGTGTATCATATAAAACATAGCGCATCATACGAGATAGTTGATGAATTGCTTTGCGCGATGTATCGGCATTTACCAGGGTAAGTGCATAAATATTATTAAGGGTATTGAAAAAGAAATGCGGGTTGATCTGCGCTTTAAGAAATGATAATTCAGAGCTGATTTTATCCTGTTCCATTTCCTGGTGGATCAACCGGTCTTTTTGCCATTTTTCCATAACGGCAATACTTGTACTAATGCCAAGCACCAGTGCACAGGTACCGATCATCGGGGCGATCATGCCCATTTCCCATTCGCTGTGTGGGTGATGATGACGGTGTGGCGGGCCGTCTTTATGAAAAGCAGCATCCATCAATTCAGGCAGCTTAAGCCATTGATCAACATAGCCATTAAGAAAAACCATTATGGCCGCTACTCCCACTACAATCAGTAAATAAACTACTGTTTTATTCTTTAATAAAAATTGGGGGACTAAAACTTCAGAATTTAGATAAAACGCTACTACCAGCAGGCAAAAGATAATGTTTTGTTTTATCCAAAGTTGGTAAGGCAGTGTAATATTCCAGCTTAATGGCTGGAAGAAAAATAACAGCATCCCAAACACCGCCCAGGCCAGTACATGGACGAGTACCGTCACCACCTTGCTTTTTGATTTTGTGAAGATCATTTCATTGTTTTTAGTTGATTAAGTTGATTGGGTTGAATAAGTGAGCAGTTGATTGTGTAAATAAAACCAGTTATAACATATAAACCTAATCAACATAATCCAACTTAATCAACCATTCACTAACTCATATAATAGCAATATTACAAATGTATTAAGCACCAGGCCAATCAAAATCTACCGGCAGGGCTAATTTACCGATGGAAAGGCAGTTTTTATCTTTCAAAAGCACATTTTATCATGCGAGGTTGAAATGAGGGCTTTTATAGGGTAAAAGGAGGGATTAATCTACTTTATTATTGCCTTCGTCTATTCCATTTTTTACCCACAAAGGTTTAGTATTGATTTGCACATCTAATCAAAAAAAGATATGAAATTTATATACTCTTTTATACTTATCGTCCTTTTTATAAGCGTTAAAAGTTATGCACAAACCGGCAGGGATGTGCATGGCACAGTAATAGATTCAACAAAGGTAACTTTACCCGGTTCAACCGTAGTTATATATATGGGGAAGGACAGCCTTAGTACAACTACTGATGCCAAAGGCGCTTTCTTTTTCCCGGCCATTAAGGTTACGCAGTTTAGTTTGTTTATTACATCGATCGGTTATGATCCTGTGCGGAAACGTATTACCATGGATAATACCAATAACCCCGTTTTTTTGAGGCCGATAATTTTGAAAACATCGCGCACAATGTTAAATGAGGTTACTATACACGATGTATTACCTATAAAAATAAAGGAAGACACGGTTGAGTTTAACGCAGCCGCCTATCCGGTAAGGGATGGTGCGCCTGTCGAGGATATGATAAAGAAAGTGCCAGGCGCGGATGTTGATGCGCAGGGCAATGTAACTTTCCAGGGGAAAAGCGTAACTAAAGTACGTGTGAACGGGAAAGATTTTTTTGGTGGTGACTTAAAAACAGCCACCCAGAATTTGCCTGCCGATGCGGTTCAAAACATGCAGTTTGTGAATGACTACGGGGATCAGGCAAACCTTACCGGCATAAAAACCGGCGAACCCGATGTTGTATTAAATATCAATATAAAACCCAGCAGGAACCATGGTTATTTTGGCCAAGCCAGCGCAGGCGGCGGCCAGGACGCCATACCACAAATTGACGGCAATAAAGACCAGGCCAGGTATCTTGCACAATTCAATTTATTCAACTTTGATGGCAACCAGCAGATTGCGGTATTAAGCAACCTTAATAATACCAATACCAACCTGTTTAACTTTGGCGGACCCGGCGGTGGGGGCGGGGGCGGTAGAGGCGGAGGCGGCCCTCCGGGAAGTAATGCTATTCAAAATGGTATCACAACAGCCAGGTCTATTGGTTTTAATTACAGGGACTCGTGGGGAAAAAAGATAACTGTGTATGGCAGCTATAGTTTTTCTGACAATACTGTTAATACCATCAGTTCAACCATACAAAACAATATATCGTTAACTAACCCAAGTACAAGCACGCAAACAAGCAACGAAACTGATAGAAAAGTCAATCACCGGTTTACCTTTAATATGGAGTATAAGCCGGACACTATAAATTATTTAAAAATTAGCCCTTCATTTTCTTATGCAGGTGTACATACAATTCAAACCGGCACCAATGGGCTTGCTAGTGACAGTGCAGCTATATCCGATTATAACTTTACGTCAGCACTCCATTCCGAGGCGCCTAATTATGGCATAAACGTGTTGTATAATCACCGGTTTAATGGCCATGGCCGTAACTTCAGCGTAAACGTTGGTGTAGGATCAGCAGTAAGCGATCAATATCAAAACCCTGTTTACGCTTATACCGCAGGCATCCCTAATGCACCGTTAGACCAGTTTATTACTACTAATAGCCGGACGGACACTTTAGGCGCTTATTTTTCGTATATCGAGCCAATTGCCAAACATTCGTACATCGAGCTTAACTATAATTACAAACACTCCTACACAACAGCTGATAAAGAAACAGATACGCTGGCTGATAATAACGCGATAAACGAATATCCGCTTTTAAGCAATAATTATAATTTCACGTTTATAACTAACCGTATCGGTTTAAATTACCGCTTTGTACAAAAGAAATATAATTACGTTTTGGGGGTTACCGCACAGCCATCGTTATTAGAAGGGGTTTCGGCAATAAGTGCGCCGACAAATGTAAATTCATTTAATTTTTCGCCAAACGCCCACTTTATTTATAATTTTTCCCGTACGCAAACGCTAAGTGCCAATTATAGCGGCAGCAGCCTAATGCCTACCTATACGGAACTACAGCCTGTTACCGACTTTTCAAGCGCAACGTACCCGGTTACCGGTAACCCCGATTTAAAACCACAGTACAACAATACCTTTTCGCTGCGGTATAATAAGTTTAATTTCGAATCTGGAAATGTATTCTTCAGCAATTTCTCCTTTATTCAGGCCGATAATTATATTGCTGCAAATACCATTACCTACCCGCATAAGTATGCGCCTGACATCAGGTTTGACGGCACCATACGCACCGAATATTTGAATGCTTCGGGCTATTCATCTGCATCGGCTTTTTATGTATTTGCAAAACCATGGGAAAAACGGAAATATAATTTATTCTTCATAGGTAATCTTTCCTATAGCAACAACATATCGTACATTACCAATGTGGATTCAGTTAGCTACGCCGCTGATAGAGAAAAAAACATTGCAAAAACACTTGTTGCATCGCAAGGTGTACGTTTCAGGGTTGATATAGCAGATATTATAGATGCCGAAGCTAATACCACTTATAGTGTTAATGCTTCAAAAAATTCTATAAACCAACCGGGGATACAGGATAATTTCAGAACATGGGTATTGGGTGTAAACGGAAAGAACTACATTTGGAAAGATTGGACCTACAGCTATGATTATACAAAGACGCTTTACTATGGGTATAAAGGCGCAACAAACCCTAATGTATTTAACACTTACGTGGAGCGCAGATTTTTAAAGGGAAATATGGCAACTCTGCGTTTCTCGGTACTTGATGTGTTTAATCAAAATACAGGTTTTACCAGTACGCAAAACGGAAGTTACATAACGCAAACAAACGCAAACAGGCTGGGCCGTTATTACCTGTTAAGTTTTACTTACCGTTTCCAGAAAATGTCGGGTAAAAGGCCGGATGGCCCTGGTATGGGCAGGGGTTTTGGCCCTGGCCCCGGTGGCCCTCCTCCGGGTGGCGGTCCGGGTGGTCCAGGCGGCCCTTCGGCAGATTAGTTGATGTTCTGATCACTTAATCAAGTCATTAAAGCAACCTTTAGGCAAATAATGTTGTATTTATTAATATAAACTTAAGAAAAATAAATATGAAAAAAATTGCATTATTAGTTGCGGCACTGATGGTAAGTACTGCGCTATTCGCTCAAACGAAATGGACAGTTGACAAAGCCCATTCAAAAATAGGGTTTTCCGTGAGGCATATGATGTTATCAGGTGTTGACGGTAACTTCAGGAAATTTGAGGCGCACTTATTTTCTTCGAAAGAGGATTTCACAGATGCCGTTTTTGAAATAAATATCGATGTGGCTTCAATTAATACAGATAATGAAAGTCGGGATAAAGATTTAAAAAGTGATCATTTTTTTGATGTGGCCAAATATCCTGAGATAAAATTTAAAAGCACTTCCATCAGCAAAAGTGAAGGTAAGAATTATAAGCTTACAGGAAATTTAACCATGCACGGCGTAACAAAAACCGTAACTTTTGATCTTACTTTAAACGGTACCGGGCAAGGTATGACGAACCATAAACCCGTTGCAGGGTTTAAAGTTACGGGTACACTCAGCAGGACTGATTTTGGTGTAGGCAATGTAACCAAGGCAATGGTTGGCGATGAAATAACCATTAGGGCCAACGGTGAATTTGGACAAGAATAAAGAACTTTAGGCCCCTTGTGGCCGTGGGAAAGGATCAATAATAATAGATTGATCCGGATTTAGTTGATTGTTATTGATTTTGTATCATAGCAGAGCGTTCCGGGGTGAGATACGGAGCGCTTTTTTATTTTACCTATTTTTTATTAAATTAATAAGCGCGGTAAGGCCGCCGGCATGCTTTTGTTTTTTATTCAAAATGTCATTAATGTTAAGCCAATGACATCAATATTAGGGGAATGTAAGTTGGGTGTAACAAGTTTGAAACAATGAGCATAAACACAAAAGCGACATAACAATTGTCAATTAATGGAGTTTCCATACTGCTTGTGTTTAAGTAAATTGGTGATAACATTATGAAAATATAACCCGGGCATTAAATAATTTGATAAAACAAAAGTCATAATGGTCTAATAGCTGATAGGTAATTTAGCCTCATCCTCAATTTTAACTGCGGATACAATTGAAAATACGTAAATGTTTGTTCGTTATAATAGCAGTTTTAAGTTTCTTAAAATCTTTTTCACAGCAGGCTCCGCCGATAATCACAAATAGCCAGGCAATCGCTAACAGATCGGATGCGATGCTTGTTGATTCCTCAAAACAAAAAGATATTATCGACGTAATTCAAAAGATATTGGAGAACACAACATCCCCCGAAAAACGAAAAATATCAAAAAAGGCCAATTTCTCAGTTATCCCATATGCCGGTTATACCCTATCAACAGGTTTTACAGCGGATATAAGCGGTAATGTAGGTTTTTATACAAGCCCTAGCCATCGGGAGAATCTATCTATATTTGCCGTAGATGTTGGGTACGATTCTAAAAGTCAGAAAACCTTCCTTAGCAGGTCTGAAATTTGGGCAAGTAGCAATAGTTATAAAATAGTGACGGACCTGCGTTGGCAAAGATACCCTACCGACACTTATGGCTTAGGTACTTTTACAACGTTGGCCAATGACGATGATATCGACTTTAATTATATAAGGTTATATGAAACGGTGTTAAAAAAAATAGGCAGCGACTACTATGCGGGGATAGGTTATAACCTGGATTATCATTATAATATTACGGCTACCGGTAACCCAGGAAACAGCGTCTCGGACTTTGAAAAATATGGACAAAGTTCCGGCTCAAGATCATCCGGAATTAATTTTGACTTTTTGTTCGATAACCGTAAAAATCCGCTAAACCCACTTTTCGGAACTTTCGCCAATATTGTTTTCCGGGAGAATCCGACATTTTTAGGTAGTAATGCCAACTGGCAATCTGTACTGGTTGATTTTAGAGAGTATATTAAATTATCGCCAACTTCAAATAATGTACTGGCTTTATGGAGCATTGCAGCATTCACTTCGGGCGACGTTCCTTATTTGGACCTGCCAGCTACCGGCTCGGATATGTACAACAATAGTGGAAGAGGATATGCAATTGGCAGGTTCAGGGGCAGGAATGAACTTTACCTTGAAGGCGAGTATAGATTTGGCATTACAAGGAACGGATTGCTCGGCGCGGTGCTTTTTGTTAATGGACAAAGTTTTCCCGGATTGCAAAACAACACATTTGAAGGGGTAGCGCCGGCAGCGGGTACCGGTATAAGAATAAAAATAAACAAACATTCTAACTCTAATATCTGTATTGATTATGGTGTTGGAACAGGCGGATCGCACGGTTTCTTTGTAAACCTGGGCGAGGTGTTTTAATTGTTTAAATAAACGCAATCCATAGGTAAAATTTGGTCATATAGGAGGTAATATCATCATAATTTCAGAATCAACAACTTTATTTGTATACTAAATTTGAAGGCTTATTGAAAACGATCAAATATTTATGCTTGATTATTGTTGTTTTTAGCCATTTAAAAGGCGAAGCACAAAGTGATACGTTATCGATACGTAAAAATGTTATCCCCGACAAAACAGCCGGGGCAGTAATTGATTCTTCAAAACAGCGGGACGTTATCGATTTCCTGCAAAAGATTGTAAAAAAGGATGCTCCTGCTAATAGCAGGTTACATGCCAAAAAATTGGTCTTTTCGGTTGTACCTGCTGTTGGTTATTCCCTTACAACCGGGTTTGCGGCCGATATTACTGCTAACATGGCATTTTATACAAATGCAAATCATACCAACAATTTATCGGCAATTGACCTTGAAACTGTTTATGATACCAAAAATCAAAAAATATTTGCCAGCCGGTCCGAAATTTGGTACGATAATAACAATTACAAATTAATTACTGACGTGCGTTGGGAAGAGTATCCGATAGATACTTATGGGTTGGGAACGTCATCAACAACGGCCACAACTAATCCGCTGGTGTATAATTATACAAGATTGTATGGCACGTTTTTTAAAAAAATAACTGGTGATAATTATATTGGGGTTGGATACAACCTCGACCATCATTATAATATTACACAAGCAGGCAACGCTAATAATACGGTCCCTGATTTTACCAAATATGGCTTCAATCCTACTTCCACATCTTCGGGCATTGTGCTCGACTTTTTATTCGACAACCGAAAAAACCCGATAAATCCGCTTAATGGAGCTTACACTTCGATTATATACCGCGACAATTTTGCATTTTTAGGAAGCGATAGCCATTGGCAGGAACTATCGATGGACTTCCGGAAATATTTCAGATTATCTCCCAATAACAATAATATATTGGCTTTGTGGAGTATCCTGGCATTTACCAATGGCAATGTGCCTTACCTTGATCTGCCGTATACTGCGTCAGATACTTACAACAACAGCGGCCGAGGGTACCCTGAGCAAAGGTTCAGGGGAAAAAATGAACTTTATTTAGAAAGTGAATACCGTTTTGGTATAACTAATAATGGTTTGCTGGGCGGTGTGGTTTTTGCAAACGCCGAGAGTTTTTCGGAACTTCAGACCGACAGGTTCGAAAAAGTAGCGCCGGCTGCCGGCACCGGTTTACGGTTAAAGATCAACAAACATTCAAACACCAATGTTTGCCTTGATTATGCGTATGGCATTAATTCACACGGCATTTTTGTTAATTTAGGTGAGATGTTTTGATTTGGGATTTCGGATTGTTAATATTGGTTTTTACTATCTTTAAGTGCCCTTTTTTTAGTTAATGATGGTAAAATACAGCTTTATCTAATAAATTTATGTAGTACAATTGTCTACCGGCCAATAACGGTAGCACAGATAATACACGCATTCCCGGTTGATCATTTATACTTTTAATTCGTCATAAATTTCATTACAATTGCCCCTGGTTGCTATAAATAAATCCTTATGCCTAAATATTGTTTGACCCTTGACCTGAAAGACGATCCGGCTTTAATTGCTGAATACGAAAAGTATCATATTAAGATATGGCCCGAGGTCCATCAAAGCATCACAGGCGCAGGTATTACCAATATGGAGATTTACCGTTATGATACCCGCCTGTTTATGATAATGGAAACGGATGATACTTTTAGTTTTGAAAAAAAGGGCGTCGCGGATGCTGCCAACCCCAAAGTGCAGGAATGGGAAAACCTGATGTGGAAATACCAGCAACCACTTAAAAAGGCTATAAAAGGCGAAAAATGGGTTTTGATGAATAAGATTTTTCAATTATAATTGTTGAAAAGACAGGAAAAGAAAAGTGTTTCGGGATAAAACAATAACTTAGCTTTATCTTTCAATATCGATCTCGAATCCCGGCTCCTGGCTTGGTGATTTTCGAACCTAAAAAATAATGTCATGCTTAAAAAAGTATTATTTCTGCTGGTTGGTTTAGGGTTTATCCTTTCGCCTGCTTTTTCGCAACAAAAAAGGATTGGCAACGAAACAGATGCGCAAAAACAAAAGCGCATGGAATGGTGGCAGGATGGCCGTTTCGGCATGTTTATCCATTTTGGACTTTACTCCGGCGCTGCAAGGCACGAATGGGTAAAACATAACGAGCACATGACCAATGAGGAATATCAAAAATATTTCGACCAGTTTAATCCAGACCTTTTTGATCCGGTAAAATGGGCGAAAGAAGCAAAAGCGGCAGGGATGAAATACGCGGTAATGACCACCAAACACCACGAAGGTTTTTGTTTGTTCGATTCGAAATATACAGATTATAAAGCGACCAATACACACGCCAAACGTGATTTGGTGCGCGAATACGTGAATGCTTTCCGCTCACAAGGGCTGAAAGTAGGATTTTATTATTCATTGCTCGATTGGCATCACCCTGATTATACCATGGACGATGCGCACCCGCTTACACAAGTGGATACCAGTGCAGCAAACTACAAACGCTTAAATAAAGGCCGCGACATGGCTAAATATCGCCAGTACATGCGCAACCAGATAACGGAATTGCTCACTAACTATGGTAAAATTGATGTATTATGGCTGGATTGGTCGTGGGATAAAGGAGCGAAGCATGGTAAAGGGGCAGATGATTGGGGCTCGGTTGAGTTGTTAAAGCTGGTTAGAAAACTGCAACCCGGTATCATTGTAAATAACAGGCTTGGCCTTTACGATTATAAAGATGGCGGCGATTTTGAAACACCCGAACAGGTAAGCACGTCGGAACTGGCAAAATACAAAGGAAGAACCTGGGAAACATGCCAGACGTTTTCGGGATCATGGGGTTATTATCGCGACGAAAACAGCTGGAAAACACATCGCCAATTGCTTGACTTGTTAATTACTTCGGTAAGCAATGGTGGCAACCTGATACTGAATGTTGGCCCAACTGGTCGCGGTGAATTTGACTACAGGGCTACCCGTGCACTGGACAGTCTGTCGTACTGGATGCATGCCAATAATGTTTCTATTTACAATTGCACCTATGCCCCGGCAACTTTTACTGTTCCGGCAGGCGATAAGCTTACCTATAATAAAATCAACGGGCGGTTATACGTCCATCTGTTCAATTACCCGGATGATGGAAAAATAACGCTGCCGGGTTATAAAGGAAAAATAAAATACGCACAGTTTTTGAATGATCATTCGGAACTTATTTATAAGCCATCAGCTGATAATAAAAATGATTTGGTATTAACCGTGCCAACAAAAAAACCACCGTATGAAATACCTGTAGTTGAACTAACGCTCCAATAATACTTGGTGCTTATTCGTTTTAACTGAGGATTGAAATAAAATTACTAATGCCATTAAAGAAACAACAATTTTTAAGAATCCACCCGCATGATAATGTACTCGTTGCCCTGCAGGACCTTGAAGCCGGAGCCGTCATCAATTTTGAGGGCGATATATTTACATTAACCAGCAATGTTGCGGCTAAACACAAGTTCAGTTTAACTAATCTGCAAGCAGGCGACGAGATTTTGATGTACGGTGTCCTGGTAGGCAAGGCTACGCAGCCCATCCCGAAAGGCGGCCCAATCAGTACACAATCTGTTCATCATGCGTCCGGTGAATTTCATTTGGGAAAACGAAAGACGGCATGGCATAAACCGGATACAAGCAAATTTGAGGGCAGGACTTTTATGGGTTACCACCGTGCTGATGGCTCTGTGGGTACAGGCAATTATTGGATAGTGATCCCTTTGGTTTTTTGTGAGAACAGGAATATCAATGTGTTAAAAGAAGCCCTGACAGAGAAGCTGGGCTATAAGAAAGCCAAGAGCTATGAGGCGGATGTAGACCAGCTGATCAGCCTTTACCAGGCTGGCAAATCGGTTCATGAAATTATTAATACGGATATCCAGGCTTCTCCCGACAAAGCAAAATCAAACCGCTTGTTTAAAAATATCGATGGGATCAAATTCCTCACCCACGATATGGGCTGCGGCTGTACCCGATCGGACGCACGCACCCTATGCGGGCTGATAGCAGGATATATTACTAACCCCAACGTTGCCGGTGCTACCATTTTAAGCCTTGGCTGCCAGAATGCGCAGGTAAGCATCTTACAGGAGGAAATACAATTACGTGATGCCAGTTTCAGCAAACCATTGGTGATACTTGAGCAGCAAAAAACCGGGACAGAAGCCGAACTGATGCAACAGGCTTTAAAGCAAACTTTCGCTGGGCTGGTAAAAGCAAACGCAACCGAAAGGCAGCCTGCTCCCTTGTCCAAACTGTGCATCGGTTTGGAATGTGGCGGTTCCGATGGTTTTTCGGGCATTTCTGCTAACCCGGCTTTGGGTTATGTTTCAGATTTGCTGGTATCCATGGGAGGGTCGGTCATTTTATCCGAATTTCCCGAACTATGCGGCGTAGAGCAGGAGTTAAGCGACCGCTGTGTGGATGAAGAAAAGGCCAACTACTTTATGCAATTGATGACCACCTACAATGCCCGGGCGGAAGCGGATGGTTCAGGGTTTTATGCCAACCCGTCGCCGGGTAATATCAGGGATGGGCTGATCACGGATGCCATTAAATCAGCAGGGGCGGCCAAAAAAGGCGGTACTTCGCCGGTAGCTGATGTATTGGATTACCCGCAGAAAGTAACCAAAAGCGGGCTCAACCTGCTTTGTACACCCGGCAGCGATGTTGAAAGCACCACCGCAGAGGTAGGGTCAGGCGCAACAGTGGTTTTGTTTACCACTGGTTTGGGTACACCGACAGGTAACCCGGTTACGCCCGTTATAAAACTATCGACCAATACAACTACGGCTATAAAAATGCCCGATATTATCGATATCAATTGCGGCACTGTTATAGAAGGCGAGGAAACTATACAGCAGGCTGGGGAAAGGATACTGGATTATGTGATACAGGTAGCCAGCGGCGAAGTTGAACCGAAAGCCGTTCAATTGGGGCAGGATGACTGGATACCGTGGAAGAGGGGAATATCTTTGTGATTTCGGATTTTGGATTTACGATTTCGGATTTAATTATTTTTACTTTTTAGCTTTTGGCTAATACTTGCAAGGCGGCACCATTCTTATGTTTAAACTAACCAATAAATCAGCAATAATAACCGGCGGAGGAAGCGGCATAGGAAAGGCCATGGCTATCCTTTTTGCAAAACAGGGCGCCGAAGTGCATATCATCGAACTAAATAATGATGCAGCAGCAGAAACTGTTAACGAAATAACCGCATCCGGCGGCAAAGGTTTCGGCCATGCCTGCGATGTAAGTCAACAGGGGCAGGTTGTCGACATCATCAATAAAATAGGTAAAATTGATATCCTGGTAAACAACGCAGGCATTGCCCACATCGGCCGTGCCGATAATACCAGTGAAGCGGATTTTGACCGGATCTATAATGTGAACATCAAAGGGGTTTACAATTGCCTGTTCGCAGCCATCCCATTGATGAAAGCCAATAAGGGCGGCGTAATTTTAAATACAGCATCCATAGCGGCCAGCGTGGGTATTGTAGATAGGTTTGCCTATTCGACCAGCAAGGGCGCTATCCATGCCATGACTTTATCTGTTGCGCGGGATTACCTGCATGATGGTATTCGTTGCAACAGCATCAGTCCGGCGCGGGTGCATACGCCTTTTGTGGATGGCTTTATAGCCAAAAATTATGCTGGCAAGGAAGCTGAGATATTTGAAAAACTCTCCAAATCGCAGCCGATAGGTCGCATGGGGCAGCCGGAAGAAGTAGCTGCGCTGGCTTTATATCTTTGCTCGGACGAAGCAGGATTTATAACCGGCACTGATTACCCGATTGACGGCGGGTTTATTACTTTGAATAATTGAAGGAAGAATTTCGGATTTCGGAATTTTGATTTCGGATTTGGAATTAAGAGACGATAATATCATAACAACAATAAAAACATGAAGCTTATACGATTTGGTGAACCGGGAAAAGAAAAAACCGGTGTGATTGTGAACGACAAAAAATATGATACCTCAGCATTTGGCGAAGACTATGGGGAAACTTTTTTTGAGAACGATGGGTTAAATCGTTTAAGCGATTTTATTGAAGGAAATTTACTTCCCGAAATAGATGATGACGTAAGGTTAGGCTGTCCGCTTGCCCGATCTTCAAAAATTGTATGTATCGGCCTCAACTATGTTGATCACGCTAAGGAAACCAATGCAACGCCGCCAACCGAGCCAGTGATCTTTATGAAATCAACTACGGCCATCGTTGGGCCCAATGATAACATCATCATTCCGAAAAACTCCGTAAAAACCGACTGGGAAGTGGAACTGGCCGTTGTGATCGGCAAAAAAGCAAGCTATGTAGATGAAACTGACGCGATGGACTACGTTGCCGGTTATGTGCTGCATAATGACGTATCCGAACGTGAGTTCCAGATTGAACGGGGCGGTACGTGGGACAAAGGTAAAGGCTGCGATACCTTTGCGCCTATCGGGCCATTTTTCGCTACAAAAGACGAAATTGCTAATCCGCATAACCTGCGTTTATGGTTAAAAGTAAACGGCAAAATCATGCAGGACGGCACCACCGCCAATTTCATTTTTAATTTACCCACGCTGGTATCCTACACCAGCCAGTTTATGACATTATTGCCCGGCGATATAATCTCCACAGGCACCCCCGCAGGTGTGGCCCTTGGCATGAAACCGCCTGTTTACCTTAAAGCGGGGGATGTGATTGAGTTGGGAATAGATGGGTTGGGTGAAGCAAGGCAGGTGCTGAAAGCTTATGAATAGTTTTGATGTCTGCTACCTGGTCCAGTATATTATTTGACTATAACTGATCTGAACGCTGTAATGTATTTATTAATATATTCAGCTTTCGATTTGGATTTGTATTGCATAATAAACCTTGGATGTTCCAAAGCTATAATGTTTTTGAAGAAGCCTTGTTCAGTATTTAATCTGCGCAGAAACTTTTCGTTTTTGCCATTTCCAAAGCAAAAACAAGTATCGGTATCAACACCGAATGCAATTTGCTTTTTAATATTTTCGATAATATAATCGTAAACCGAGGCGGTTAATTCTTTGCTATCATAGTAATTGTAATTTACTTCTTTGCCATTTTTTGCGGTGGCTGTAAAACCTAAAGGGAAAATAGAATGGATATAAAAATGCTTGTAAAAGTTGTACACCCCGCCATAAGCATCAATAACCTCATAAACAAAAACTGATGATGGCTCATGAGTTTCCTTGCCCTCATAATTGATTCGGCATACTGATTTTAGCCGTTTCGAATCTGTAAACGGGATACCTGTTACACCAGCGCCAAACCTGCCGGGATTAATACCAAGGATTAGGTGCCGTTTGTCATCATCGTTATAAAATTTCTTATAAAACTGTTCCATTAAAATATTAACCTGCGGGTTTTCTTTAAATGGGTTCATGATGTGGATACCGGCCGGAAGGGCACCTTCAAAATCTAACTGCTTGTTAAATTGAATTACTTTATCTGCAAAAGTCATGGCGGTTTAATTGCCAGTAAAACTATTACTAACAATTCGGATATATCCAATTTTATCCAATAAAACTCTATGGCAACAATGGCTTGCCATCAAAAGTGGCTGATTTTAATGTTTTTTCGGCAGCGGTAACAGCTTGGGGGGACAGCGCTGCGTAATTAAGGGATTCGCAATATTTTTGCCCGTCGTGGATATCCCACCAAAGCATTGTGATTAATTTTTCAGCTCTTTGGCGGCTTCTTCCATCATAGTTTTGCTCTTTGTATATTAGTATGCGGGTGACACCAGCAATTGGGTGGGTGTCTTTTGTATTAGGCTTACTGGCTACCTCTGCACTCGGGCAAACAGGAACAAGGAGTACATCAGCTCCTATTTTTTTCGTTTGCTTATTATTCAATAAGGTGTCTATCACAGCAAAATCTATATTTTTATTGACTAATCCCATAATACCACGTTGCGAACCGATAGATTGGTAATTCACTCTTATTTTGTTGTTTTTGCCATATTCAGCAAAGAGTTTTGAAAACAAAGCGTACACGGAATTAGTTCCAGCCCCTAAAAGGATGTTTGAATTTGAATTTAAACCGAAAGAGTTCATTTTTGAAGTGTCGCCCCCCAATTTATTGGTATTGCCGTTGCACCCAGCAAAGTACATTAAGGTCCCGAAGCAAATGGCAACGTGCTTTAATTTTATCATAGCTGAAAATTCAAACTTAATGAAGGTTAGCACTTAAACATTTAAAATAAGAATTTAGTGTTGCTTAAAAAGGATTTTATTTAATCCACAGTGTATAAATAATTATGCATGCATAGTAATTTTTGGGCAGAAAATCATGGATTTTACTTGCATAATGAAGCCTGGAGGCGAAATTATTGAATAATAAAATTGCGCTCAAATTGATAAATCCTTATCAAATTGATAGATTTTTACCTTATTGAAAATAAAACTTACACAATAAATACTGCTTTATTACTATTTTAGAAGTAATGTTTTAGCGCTATGAAATAATTTGGCATTCATTTAGCTTTGATAATAAGATTAGCACAAACCAGGTAGTAAAACTGCGGAAATCCGTTTTTCCGTATTTAAGTAAAACTAATTTTAAGTGCTTTCGTTATTTGTTTACTTAGTATAAAAGTTATGCTTATTGAATTATTAGAGATCAGCGCATTGCTGGCAGTGTTAGTTTTACCGTTATTCTTTCCCGGGAAAAAGAAAAGCAATGAAATCAGGATACCTAAAAATTATAATGATACTTCAGAAGCCCATTATGCTATCAACGAGAATGGTTTTTTGGAAGAGATAAAACACGACAAAATATCAAGTCATGCACATAATAATTAAAGGTACATTAAAAGCCCAGGCAACGTAACCCGGGCTTTTTAGTTCTCTGTGCTTTGTTTACAAAGTACCTAAATCAGTGCATTTTCCATATAAAAAGTACCTTCCACACCTTTCTATCATTGATAACAAATAACATGTCCAGTTTTTTATAAAAAGCTGGACATATTACAAAAGCTGTCCAGTTCCCCCAACATTTCATATTTAAAGTTTAATTCATTAATCTTGAAGTGTTTTCCGTAAGGAATTGAAACCAATTACACCTGCATTTAAGCGTTTTTAAATTTTACCTCAATGAACCGTATCAAAACGATCATTTCAATTTGCCTGTTGATTAGCCTCATCACCATTGGTAATCTATATGCGCAACAAAAAACTATCCCGCAAAAAGTTGAAGATCTTTTAAAAAAGATGACCCTGGCCGAAAAGATAGGCCAACTTAACCAGTTAAACGGCGATTGGGAAGCAACCGGGCCTATTACCAAAGATGTAGGCAGTAAGCTGGACGCCATAAAACGCGGTGAGATAGGCTCGGTGCTAAATATTGTTGGTGTGCAGCATACCAGGGCTTTTCAGGATGCTGCGATGCAATCGAGGTTAAAAATACCTTTATTGTTTGGGCAGGATGTTATACATGGCTATAGCATTACCTTTCCTATTCCATTGGCCGAAGCCGCAAGCTGGGATATGCCGGCAATTGAAAAATCAGCCCGCATTGCAGCTACTGAAGCCGCTGCCGGAGGCGTACACTGGACATTTGCGCCCATGGTTGATATTGCCCGGGATCCACGCTGGGGCCGCGTAATGGAAGGGGCAGGTGAAGACCCATATTTAGGTTCACTGATAGCTACTGCCCGTGTACATGGTTTCCAGGGAAAAGGTTTGGGGAATTTAGATGCTGTAATGTCCTGCGCCAAGCACTTCGCCGCTTATGGCGCAGCAATTGGCGGGCGCGATTATAATAGTGTGGATATGAGCCTGCGTACGCTTTGGGAAATTTACCTGCCGCCATTTAAAGCCGCTGCCGATGCGGGGGCTGCTACATTTATGAATTCGTTTAACGATTTGAATGGCACACCTGCCAGCGCCAATAGCTATTTAATGCGCGATATTTTAAAAGGTAAATGGGGTTTTAAAGGCTTTGTGGTTAGTGATTGGGGATCAATAGGCGAAATGATAAACCACGGCTATGTGAAAAATAATTATGAGGCTGCTAATGCCTCAATAAATGCAGGCAGCGATATGGATATGGAAAGCCGTAGCTATATCAATAACCTCGCAAAGTTGGTTGCCGATAAAAAGGTATCGGTGAGCACTATTGACGAAGCGGTGAGGCGTATCCTTACCAAAAAATTTGAACTGGGTTTGTTTGATGACCCGTACCGTTTTAGTAATGCCGAACGTGAGAAAAGTGTGCTGAATACGCCGGAACACGTAGAAGCTGCAAGGGAAATGGCCCGTAAAAGCATCGTGCTGTTAAAAAATGAACATAACGTATTACCCTTATCAAAGGATTTGAACTCGATAGCTTTGATAGGCCCGTTGGTAACCGCTAAAAAGGAAATGAAAGGTTTTTGGTCGTTGGATGTAGGGGATGAAACCAAAATAGTTTCGTTATACGAAGGGATGCAGCAGGCCGCCGGGAAAACTAAACTGCTTGTTGCCAAAGGCTGTGATATTACTGATACCAGCCGCGCCGGGTTTGATGAAGCTTATAAAACCGCCATGCATGCAGATGTAGTAATAATGGCCATGGGCGAGAGGCCTGATATGACCGGCGAAGCAAAAAGCCGCTCGAATATTCATTTGCCTGGCGTGCAGGAAGACCTGATAAAAGCGATAATGGCTACGGGTAAGCCGGTTGTAGTATTGCTAATGTCGGGCAGGCCGATGGTATTTAACTGGACTGCCGACCATGTGCCCGCTATTTTATATACATGGTGGCTGGGCAACCAGGCCGGTAATGCCATGGCCGATGTATTGTATGGCAATTATAATCCCGGAGCCAAACTGCCCATTACCTTCCCCCGCACCGAAGGGCAGATCCCGATTTACTACAACCACTATAATACCGGCAGACCGGCACATGGTGATAACGATGTAAATTATACTTCTGCATATATCGACTTGCCGAACAGCCCTAAATATGCTTTTGGGCATGGATTAAGTTATACCACTTTTGGGTATAGTAATCTTAGGTTTAGCAAAAAGTTTTTGTCGAAAAATGAATCAATTACCGTTTCTTTCGATCTGCAAAACACGGGTAAATATGCAGGTGAAGAAGTAGCCCAGCTTTATTTGCGCCAAATGGTATCGCAGCCTGTAAGGCCAATAAAAGAGCTGAAAGGTTTTCAAAAAGTGATGCTGCAACCCGGCGAAACAAAAACCATTACGTTTACTATCGATAAACAAAAGCTGTCTTTTTATAATGATCAGCTACAATGGATAACCGAGCCAGGCGAATTTGGGCTGATGATAGGCAGTGCATCGGACGACATAAGGTTGCAGGATAGTTTTTCGTTGGTTAATACACCAGCTCATTAATGAAAAGTTTAGAATAATTTGCCGGCAATGAACCAATTGATTTGCAAAGACTACGACAAAATGAGCAGGGCCGCCGCCGACCTGGTTATTGGACAGGTGAAGCGCAAGCCCAATTCGCTGATCTGTTTTCCATCTGGCGATTCACCCTCGGGTATGTTTAAATATTTGGTATCGGATTCGCTGGAAGGTAAGGTAGATTTTAGCGAATGTTATTTTGTCGGGCTTGATGAATGGGTGGGTATGGGTAAGGATGATGAAGGCAGTTGCACACAGTTTTTATTAGCGCATTTTTTTACGCCTGCTAATATCAATCCTGCTAAAACGATGTTTTTTGACGCGAAGGCGGCAGACCTTGATGCCTCGTGCAGGGCAATGGACGATTTTATAAAATTCCATGGCCCGTTAGATATGATGATAGTTGGCATTGGCATGAACGGCCATATCGGGCTGAATGAGCCTGGTACCAACTTTGACTTGTATGCCCACCATGCCCCTTTGGATCCTGTTACCATTAGCGTTGGTCAAAAGTATTTCAAACAACAAACTGTACTTCATGAAGGTATAACCCTCGGGCTTAAATATTTGCAGGAAGCAAAAATGCCTGTGCTTATTGTATCAGGCAGTAAGAAGGCCAATATTATAGCACAAGCATTGCACGGTAAGGTAAGCAACGTGTTACCTGCATCTATTTTTCAAATGCTGTCATCAGCTGTGGTTATTTTGGATGAAAGTGCGGCTTCAGGGCTCAATAATAATTATAGCCCCCATTGACTTATTGGACAAGCGTATCGAAAACGCCGCCAACTATCCTCACTGAATCAGTTTGGTCCTTATTGTACAAAGTTCCACTAAATGTGCCCGACACAATGTGGTTGGGGTAGGTTGTAATTGAATCCTTTTTGATTGCGACGATAAAAGGGTTTCGGATCAAACTGGAATAAGTGATACCTGTAACAAAATTTGAATAACTGAAAAGATAATTGCTGCTGGTTAGTTGATGAACACCTACCATGTTGCCGCTTTTAGGTACGTTTATTAACATTATCTCCTGCCGTATATTAGTGCCTTTTTTAGATATCGTAAGTGCAGCTGTTGCATAATATACCGAATCACCATTGCTCGCATTAAGTTGAAAACTTCCGCTAACTAAGTTGGGCCTTAGTGTTCCGCCGCCGAGCTCCGAGGGAATATAGTCTTCTCCAAAATTTGCCCAGGCAGCTCCGTTAACTAAACAACCGAACGTGTTTGCGCCAGTTTCGGTAAAGGCCGGTACCTGGAGGTCTGCCGCTGCATTGGTATTGTCATATGTATCTTTACAATGGGACATTAGCAGAATGAACGAATATAAAACCAGTTTTTTGCTGGTTATTACTAATGGATATGCTGATTTCATTGTCGGGTTTGGTCAATTTGTTTAATAATACGCAATTAATCAGCCTATTGTAACAACAAAACAAAAACATTATTTTGGTAGTTGAAAAACCTTTTATCCACCTCCAGCCAAAAAACATATGAAACTGCTAATAATAGCCATTTTCCTTTGCCTCCCAGCCTTAAATGCATTTTGCCAGGAAGAAAACGTTATCAAATTTAAAAGTGAAGTTACGCTTACTTTAAGCAAAACCAAAAACGGCAGATACGACTATAAAATTACTGAGATGAAAGAATTTGATAAAACGGTTGAGGCCAACGATATGCTTTTATTTAAAGATAAGATCGATACCAACCAGATAAAGTTATTTTTTTGTACCGGCAAATTTGGCTATCAGAACGCAACCCTACTTATCGTTAAAAGCGGTTTAAAAGTTTTCCTGAATTATACCGCGAAAATTAAAAGAGATGGCCGGGATTATTTCGAAATAACATCAGTTGAACCTTTAATTCCAAATGTGAAATCGCTAGAAGAATGGCCATATAATATAAATGAAATAATTTTAGGCGATTTTTCAGTGATGAAAAATTAATTTAAAATCTAATTTCAGCAATGAGTTAGCGGTTAGGTTGGCAATATATTGTGGATTTAATAACTTTACCAACACCAACTGTAAACAGATGCCCACTAACCCAATATTAACTGATGCTGACAAAGAACACACTTACGATGCCATCGTCATCGGCTCGGGGATAAGCGGCGGATGGGCTGCTAAGGAGCTTTGCGAACTCGGTTTAAAAACCCTTGTGCTGGAGCGTGGCCGCAATGTTGAGCACGTTAAGGATTATCCTACGGCTACAATGGACCCGTGGGAGTTTAAGCATCGTGGCCAAATGACCAGGGAGTTTTTAAAAGAAAACCCCTACATAAGCCAGGCAGCTGGTTTTGGTGAAGATTGTGCGCATTTTTTTGTGAAAGACAAAGACCATCCCTACATACAGGAAAAGCCTTTTGAATGGATACGCGGGTACCAGGTTGGGGGTAAATCGCTTACCTGGGGTCGTGCCTGCCAGCGCTGGAGCGAGTTTGAATTTACCAATCCTGCCCGGCATGGTTACGGGATAGAATGGCCTATTGGTTATGCCGATGTCGCGCCCTGGTATTCACACGTGGAAAAATTTATCGGCGTTTGCGGTAACAAAGATGGCCTTGAAGCGATGCCCGATGGCGAGTTTTTACCGCCTTTTGATATGAATTGTGTGCAGTCACTCATCAGCAAAAAAATAAAAGAAAACTATCCCGACCGTCACCTTGTACATGCGCGTTGGGCACATCTTACCAAACCCAACCAAATACACCTCGACCAGGGGCGGGCTGCGTGCCAGGCACGTAATGAATGTATGCGCGGCTGCCCGTTCGGCGGTTATTTCAGCTCGGTAAGTTCAACGCTGCCCTGGGCAAAACGGACGGGTAACCTTACTGTTAGGCCGTTCTCGGTGGTGCATTCTATTATTTATGACGAACAAAAGGGCAACGCCGCAGGTGTAAGGGTTATCGATACCAATACTAAAGAAGTTACAGATTATACCGCCCGTATCATTTTTTTAAATGCATCGGCGCTGAACAGTAATTTGGTATTGCTAAATTCTAAGTCAAACCGTTTCCCCAATGGCTTGGGGAATGATAGTGGGCTGTTGGGTAAATATGTGGCTTTTCAAAATTACCGGGCATCTATAACGGCAACCATGGATGGCTTTTTGGATAAATATTATTTCGGCCGAAACCCAACTGAACTTATCTTGGCCAACTACCGCAACCTGCATAAGCATGAAACCGATTACTTTGGCGGCTTTACTACGTTTATGGGTGCTTACCGCCCTAATCATCCTGATAAGGTGAATGGTGATGAAATTGGCCGCGCATATAAAGATGCCCTTACCGAACCCGGCGGTTGGCAGTTATACATGTATATGCAAGGTGAAACCGTGCCAAAAGCAACAAACCATGTGCGTTTAAGTAAGGATCAAAAAGACCAGTGGGGCATACCGTTATTGATCACCTCGGTGGAGTACGATGATAATGATGAGCGCATGATACAGGATTTTTTAACACAAAGCAGGGAAATGCTGGAGAAAGCAGGTTGTAAAAACATAGAAACCAACGAAAATAAGCAACCACCAGGCCTTGATATTCATGAAATGGGCGGCTGCCGCATGGGCAAAGACCCTGCTACTTCGCTTCTTAACCAGTGGAACCAGTTGCACCATTGCAAAAATGTTTTTGTTACCGATGGCGCATGCATGGCAAGTACAGGCAATCAAAGCCCATCAATATTATACATGGCGCTAACTGCCAGGGCAGCTAATTATGCAGTGGGGGAGATGAAGAAAGGGAATCTTTAGTTTGTTTGGCATTGTCATGTCAAATATTCAAAAATTCACATTTAGATAACAAATAATCAGTAAACTTGTTATTGTAAACAGTTTTACAACAATAAAGGGCAGGTGCATCCCAATCCCCTAAAAGGAAGTATAATAGTGTATGAAAACAAAAGAACTGATCAATACCGTATCCCAATTATTTGCCGGTGATAAAGGGTTACTGGCAATGGACGAAAGTACAGCTACCTGTAACAAACGCTTTGAAGAAGCAGGCATACCACAAACTATAGAATACCGCCGGGCATATCGCGAAATGATAGTAACCACCCCCGGTTTTGGAAAATATATAAGCGGCGCCATTCTGTACGACGAAACTATTTACCAGGCCACAAAGGACGGCAAGCTATTTATAGATATTTTAAAAGAAGCCGGCATTGTACCTGGTATCAAGGTTGATGAGGGCACTATGGACCTTGCAGGTTTCCCCGGCGAGAAAATCACCATGGGCCTTGACGGGTTGAAAGACCGCCTTGCAAAATATTATGAACTGGGCGCCCGTTTTGCCAAATGGCGCGCAGTAATTACCATTGGTTCGGTTATCCCGACAAGGGGTTGCATCGAGGCCAATATGCATGCGCTGGCCAGGTATGCAGCCATGTGCCAGGAGGCGGGCATTGTCCCGATAGTGGAGCCGGAAGTTTTGATGGATGGCGCACATAACCTAAAAAAATGTTTTGATGTTACCCAAAAGGTGCAGCATGTGCTGTTTGATCAGTTATTTGCACAAAATGTAAACCTTCAGGGTGTTATTTTAAAGCCCAATATGGTACTGCCGGGCTCAAGCAGCCCAAAGCAAGCGGATATTGATACCGTTGCGGAGGCTACGGTAACCTGTTTGTTGGAGTCGGTACCTGCGGCGGTGCCGGGCATAGCATTTTTGTCGGGGGGACAATCGCCGGAAACGGCTACTGCACATTTAAATGCGATGCATGTTAAATACAGAGGCAAATTGCCCTGGGCGCTTACATTCTCGTTTGCGAGGGCTATACAACAACCTGCACTGGACGTTTGGAAAGGGAAAGATGAAAATGTTAAAGCCGCCCAGCAATTGCTGTTGAAAAGGGCAAGCTTAGATGACGCCGCACGTCGCGGGCAGTACAACCCGGCGATGGAAAAAGAGTAAGGTTTATCAAATGTTCCATTGATCGGATGTAACGAAACATAATATTTTGAAGGCTTTTTAGTATCGTTTTACTGGTACCCGTGTTCACGTTCAGCGTTCACTTCACCATAGCACTGTAAAGTTAATTGTGTTAATCTGCTGATAATAAGCTGTTCTAAAAATAAAAAAAATATTTTTTGATTTTATTTGATTTTTTTCAACCTCTTTCCGGCCTCTGAAAAGAGGTTGAAAAAACTCTTATTTACCAACTACTACCACATGAAACGTCCCGGGTATTTGTTGCGGACGCGGATGTGCATTGTCAGCAGTGGGCACAGGGGCCGGTTTCATTTGCGAGGTAGGTAAATATAATTTATGGGTTTTGGTATTAACGCCGATGGTACGCGCGCCGGGCTCGGTTGTAATGTTTTCAACAAATTCAAATTTGCTGGCGCTTAATTCGCGTACTACAGTAACGGTACCTTCGCCATTTGAGCTATAGGCTAATTTTAATCCCGGATCAAAACCCACACCGTCACAACGGCCAATTGGAAATTTGGCTACAATGGTCCCATTGGTTGCATCTAAAACTATCATGGTTTGGTTGCCGCCGCAGCCAATAAACAAGCGGTCGGTTTTACGGTCCATCGCCAGGCCTGATGGTTCTTCACCGCCTTCGAGTTTCCACCGGTTTAAAATTTTATAGGTTGCTGCATCTATTTCTACCTCCTCGCCGGTATCTTCAATATTTACAAAAACTTTTCCTTTGCCGTCCGACACGCCTGTTTCGGGCTTGCCACCTAAAGGGATAGTAGCTACAACGCTATCTGTTGCCGCATCAATAACGGTTGCTTCTTTACTGCGGCCATCAAAGGCATATACTTTTTTCGAGAAATCATCATAAAAAATAGCATCGGGATTGGTGCCTGCTTTTACCTGTTTTAAAACCTGGTTGGTTTTAAGGTCGAATACACTGATATTATTGGCCTGCCCGTTACTGGTATAGCCTTTATTAAATTCGTGGGCAATGGCTATGCCATGCACACCTTTGGTATCTGGGATATAACCTACAGAATCGCCGGTTTTACCATCAATGATATTTACCTGCTTGCTGTGCGACACATAAACAAGGTTGCTTTCCGCATCGGCGGTAATATAATCCCATCCGCCTGAACTATGGATAGGGAAATCAGCAATAACATGCATTCCGGTTGTTTTCTGCGCAAATACATGGGCAGGGATACTAATGGCCATGCTAAAAAGCAGCATGCCAAATGGTTTTAGGGTTAATTTCATGGCTGTAATTTTTTTATATAATTACATAGAAATTCTGGATAAATCCTGTTTAAATTGGTGAGTGGATGGATTTAGTGAGTAGTTGATTAAGTTGATTGAGTGAGCGGTTGATTGGGTTGGATCAAGTTGGGTTGGTAGTTGACTAAGTGAACAATATAACCATTCACTTAATCAACTCAATCAACCATTCCAACTAACTTTATTTTCCTCCGCCAGCAGGAACAGTGGCAGGGGTAACCGGGGCATCATCAGGTGCGCCATTATCCTGTTGCTCTTTGTCCTTTTTAAATTCAAGCTTCCCGAATTTGTACATTAAGCTGATACCAAAAGAGCGCAGCGGTATTTCGCGCAGGCTGTTTTGATTGAAATTAGGCCCGTAAGTGGTTGAATTTACATTTACATACTGATTGAAAGGGTTGGCGGCTGTTAAACCTATACTGGCCTTTTTATTCATTATTTGCTTGCGCACGGCAAAGTTGTAAAAAATAAATCCAGGGTTAGTCCCTTGTATTGTTCTTTGCGATCCACGGTCGTTTATAAAAAATTCAGCTGCGAGGTCTTTCGCAAATTCATAGCTGGCATTTAAATTTATACGGTAGGTAAACCCACTTACCTGTGGCGAACCGGGGTTATCGGTTATTCTGTCGGCAAAAAACATATTCGACCGGAAAGTTAACTTACCAACGGGCAGCGAACCAAACAAGTTCACGCCTTCAGTCACTTCACGGCCAATATTGTACTGCTGGGTAAGCGACACGTTGTTATAAGTTGTATCGTGTATCGTTAAACTCGGGTAAAAGGTGGTAAACGACTGCAAGTCATTAGTATTATACCTGTAAAAACCCGCTACATAAATATTCGCGCCGTTACTGAACGATTTATTGTAACCCAGTTCAAAGTTATGCCCGTATTCCGGTTTCAGGTTGGGGTCGCCGGTGCTGATGTTATGTGGGTCGCTGATGTTATAAAAAGGATCAAGCTGGTTATAACCAGGGCGTTGCAGCCTATATGAATAGCTGAATTTAATAGACTGTGTTTTATCCAGTTTATGCGATAGCACAAACGACGGCGCTAAAATATTATATGATGGTATAGTAGTATTGGCAAAACCAGAAGCAGCGGAGGTAGCGGAAGTAGCAGTTGTGTATTCATCCCTTAAACCAGCCTTTCCGTCTAAAAAATTATTGAACAATGAAAATGTTGTTGACAAGTAATAAGCAAATATCTTACGGTTATAATCAAAGCTATATGATTGGTTAGGATTATACTCGTAAATCCCATTGTCCAGCGTCTGCGTAGTCACTGTATTGCTTATGTCTTCAATGGTTGCTTTGGCGCCTGTTTCAATAGTGAAGTTTTTGGTAACAGGTTGAGTATAATCAATGGATATATCTGTTTCTTTATCGGTACCGGGGTTGCTTCCGATTGAACCGGATGCAGGAAAAGTAACATTTGTATAATCCTGCTCCTGGCTATAATCATTGGTATTGCTACCAACACTTTGATTATACAGCACATCCAATTCCTGGTCTTTATTTTTGAAGGTCTTTTTATAAAACAGGCTCCAGTCTGTCGAATTATCACTAAAACGGCTGGTTGAACGGTTTATACTATTAGTATCCGCGGCCAAACCATTTAAGTAAGTAGTTTGGTAATTATTGGTATAACCGTTGCTGTTATTTCCGAAGTGGTTAAAATTGATAGATGCAGTTAACGCGTCTTTAGGGGTAATGTCCCAGTTTAAGCTAAATCCTGAACGGTAACCACTTCTTTTAAAATTACTTACACCATTTTGATTTAAATTAGTAACCGTATCCCCCGCGCTGCTGGTGCGGCGGCCTGAGCTGGGCGTAGCGCTTGTTAAACTTTCATTGCCGCTGAAAAAAGCGCTTGCGCCAATTTTGCCTTTTTTGGCATTTATATTAAACGATCCGTTTTCTAAACGGGTGCCGGCGCTAAGGTTGACGCTGCCATTTACCCCTTGCACGTTGCTGTCTTTTAAAACTATATTAATAATGCCGCCGGTACCCGCTGCATCATATTTTGCGCCGGGGTTGGTAATTACTTCGATGTTTTTTATCTGGCTGGCAGGTATAGCCTGCAAGGCATCAGTGATGCTTGAGCCGAAAATGGTTGAGGGTTTCCCGTTTATCAGGAACTGGATATTGGTATTACCCATTAATTCTACATTGCCATTAATATCTACCGATACCATTGGCACTTTTTGCAATACATCCAAAGCAACACCGCCTTGTGCGGTAAGGTCGTTTGCAGGGTTATAAACCAGTTTATCTATCTTATTTTCAACCGTTGGGGCATGCGCTGTTATGGTGACCTCTTTAAGCTGGCTTTGAACCGGTGACAGCAATACGTCGCCCAATGATACATTTTTAGTTATGTTGTTAACTATAACATGAGCTATTTTTTGTTGCTTATAACCTAAAAAATCGGCCGTTAATACGTAATCGCCAGCGGGTATATTTTCAATTTTGAAATTGCCTTTTGGGTCGGCACTCCCGCCGTTAAAAGGGGATGTAGCCCCCTGTTTTAAAATACTTATGGTAGCATAATCTACAGGTTGTTTGGTAACCGCATCAATCACCCTACCCGAAATACTGCCCCGGTCACTATTATTCTGCGCACTTAAACTAAATGATATGCCAATTAGTAAAATTAATATTATGATATTCTTCATGTAATACACTTTTGTAACAAAGTGCAAAAATGTGAAGTAAGTTTGGATTAAAACTGAATTTTGGCGCAGGGTATTATAATTGTTACCTTATTGGTGTGATTGTTACAATAAGATGGCTAAAAAAGATGCGTAAGGGCTTATGTATTAGATATATACGCATGGTTTGTGTAAATTTTTGGTTACAACTCTGTGCCAGGCCCGGTGAGCGTTTAATGGTCAGTGGAATTACAAACGAGTGCATCATTCAGTTTTATCAGGCGTATAATCTGTACATAACGGCGTTTGTAATTCTTATCCATAGAAGTTATGGTAACTCCATATTCTTTTCCTGATGTTGAATGGATAAATTTAAAATCACCGCCATCATTACATACTACTATCCCAATATGGCCAATACGGCGTGTATGTTTTTTTGTACCCGTAAATAATATGATATCGCCGGGCATAGCATCTTCCAATTTTATCTTTTCGCCAACGCTGATAAACTCACAGGAAGAACGCGGAACGTTAAAGTTGAAGTTCTTAAAAACATAACTCACAAACCCCGAACAATCAAAACCTGTAGAAGGGTCGGATGATTTTGGGCGATAACGTGTGCCTATTAAAGATTGTGCAAATTGGAGGAGGCTATCGGCTGAAACGCTGTCGGTATTTAAAGCAGGCCGGGATGTTTTTTCTTTATGGGCTCTGATAGTTTTTCCCGCGTAAGCGGTGCTAACCAACACGTTGGCTATGCAAAAAAGGATAATCAGGGTTGATAAACGTTTCCTCATTTATGAGGGGCAATCTATCAAATTTATTTTACCGAAAGAATTTTTTATCGATAAAATAAAACAAAATTTAGTGGGTTTTGTATGGGCTTGAAAACCAGAAAGCTTAACCGCTAAAATCAGGCAAATATCAACACCACGCTGCCGCCAATAATCATCAACGCACCGATGATCTGCTTAATATTGAGCGATTCTTTTAAAAATAAAACCGCAAGAATTATGGCAAGCGCAACGCTCAACTTATCGATTGGCGCCACCTGCGAAACCTTGCCTAATTGCAAAGCTTTAAAGTAGCATATCCACGATAAACCGGTGGCACATCCGGAAAGGCCAAGAAATATCCAATTGGTTTTGGTAAGCCCGCCAATAGATTCGGTACTGCCCCTGAATATCGCAATAGCCCAGGCAATAAGTAAAATAACTACCGTTCGTATAGCTGTTGCCAGGTCGGTATCAACCCCTTTGATACCAACTTTTGCAAAAATAGCAGTAAGGGCTGCAAAAAAAGCTGAAAGTAAAGCGTAAATCCACCACATAGCACCGTTGATTTTAATGATTAATTGATTTCGTTGATTCAAAGGTAAAATAAGACCGTTGATTTTAATGATTAAATGATTTCGTTGATCAAAGGTCGGTAAAATAAGACCGTTGATTTTTCAGTTTTTAATTTATTTTTAATCGGCCTTCAAGAAGGCTCCGCCGTTTTAATGATTAAAAGATTACGTTGATAAAATAGGTTTTAAATTAGCCCAAAAATCAACGAAATCCAAAAATCATTAAAATCAGCGGTCGAAATCCAAAAATCATCCAAAATCAACTATTACATTTAACGAAAAAATAATTTGAAGGTACTAATCATTGAAGATGAAGAAGGGCTGCGGGAAAGTATAGAAGAATACTTTACCGGGGATGGCAATATATGCGAAACAGCAAACAGCTATCAAAATGCAATGGTTAAGATAAGCCTTTACCGTTACGATTGTATTTTGCTTGATATTACACTGCCTGGCGGTAACGGTATCGATATCCTGAAAAGCTTAAAAGAAAATAACCACCCTGATGGCATACTTATTATTTCAGCAAAAAACTCGCTGGACGACAGATTGGATGGACTTAATCTTGGGGCAGACGACTATTTGGTAAAGCCATTTCATTTATCCGAATTAAAAGCCCGGGTAATGGCCATTATCCGCCGTAAATCATTTAATGGCAATAACCAGCTTGTTTTTAACGAGATAAATATCGACCTGCTGGCAAAAGAAGTTAAGGTTGGAAAAGTGCCTGTTAAACTTACCCGGAAAGAATATGCGTTGCTTTTATATTTTATCGCCAATAAAGGGAAAGTAGTGTCAAAAAATGCGATTGCCGAACACCTATGGGGCGATGGCATAGATATGGCCAACAATTTTGATTTTATCTATTCGCATATAAAAAATATCCGCAAAAAATTGGTTGAGGCAGGCAGTAACGATTATATACAGGCCGCCTACGGAATGGGTTATAAATTTACGGAGCAATGAGGCTTTTAACCAAATACAACCGCGTTAACCTCATCACCACCATAATTGTAATGCTGATAACCGGTTTTATTTATTACCAGGCCCTTAGCCTGATATTAACTAACCAGAAAGACAAAGACCTGGTGGTTGAAGAAGAGGAAGTTTTTGATTACGTAAAACTTAATCATCATTTGCCGCAAACATTTGAGTCAAACGATCAGCAAATTACCTTTGCGGAAGTCGCCCCGGGATCAATTAAGCGCGAATTTATTGATACTACCTACTTTAAAAAATGGGACAAAGGCGATGCACATAAAAGGCACAAGCACAAACATAACGGCTGGTACGAATCGGGCCGGGCATTAATATCTTCGGTAACTATTGGCGATAAATATTACAGGATATTGGTGGTTGAATCGAAGGTTGAAACGGAAGATCTTATCAGGCTGATGTTTACCATAACCGTCGGTGTTATTTTATTTTTATTGTTGATTTTGCTGATAATTAACCGTCTGATATTAAATCGGTTATGGCAGCCTTTTTATAATATTATGAAGGAAATCAGGCTGTTCAGAATTGCAGATGTGAGAGAAATTCCAAAACTTGAGACCAATATCGATGAGTTTAAAGAATTGAATGCTACGGTAGTTGATATGGCCGCAAAAGCCAAACATGACTACAAAGACCTGAAAACCTTTACCGAAAACGCATCGCACGAGTTACTTACCCCAATTGCTGTTATCAACTCAAAACTGGATACCCTTATACAAACTGAAAATTTTAGCGACAGGCAAAGTAAATTACTGAACGACCTGTATAGCGCAGTTTCAAGGTTGAACAGGCTAAATCAATCGTTGTTATTGCTGGTTAAAATTGAAAATAAGTTATTGCATGAGCAACAGCAAATAAACTTACGCG